>Ga0224513_10000277_pt1 | contig 18936 bp, 14 predicted proteins | sample SF_May12_sed_USG_5_FD_169109 | JGI IMG/M metagenome (GOLD analysis project Ga0224513, IMG submission 169109) | Sediment microbial communities from San Francisco Bay, California, United States - SF_May12_sed_USGS_21 | ecosystem: Environmental > Aquatic > Marine > Sediment | place: USA... | reverse complement strand
GCTGAAGGAAGGCGAATCCATTGGAGGCTTTTTCATAAAGCTGGTAGTGGCCCTGGTAGCAGTAATCATCGTTGCAACAATCGTACCTGATGTACTTGGTGTAAACGTACAAGGATTGTGTATCGAGGATGCAACCATCCTTGGCGATATCACTGCAAACCACTGTGGTGACGATTCTGTGTTCCTGACTGATGCAGTAAAGACCATAATCGGAGACGGCTATAGCTTCTTGCTTGTGGGAATCGCACTTGCATTCATTGGAATCGGTGCCTACAAGGGTGTCACCTACAAGGTTTTACCTTCATTACCACTGGGTTCTGCAGAAACAAGTACAGTGCAATAAGAAAACAACGAAATGAACAACAAAACAGACTGTAAGAAGAAGAAACAAAAAATTCTTCCAGTCTTGTTTTACTCTTTTTTGTTTTCTCCTCTATTTTTTTATTTATTATTTTTTGACAGACCTGAACTGTCGTTTTTTGGAATCATTTTGCCACTTTATGGATTTTGGGTGATCATGATGTCACTTGACATGAAAATTACTTTATCTGTAAAAGATATGATTTTACAGTATGAGGCAAATCCCATATTTCGTACGTTGTATGGCAAATACTCTCCACGAATTGCAGTAATGATTCAACTGTTCATTGAATCCACATTTATTTTTGTATTGCCATCACTGATGTTTCCAAGGGATTATGAAATGAAACTGTTTTTTGATTATCAATCAAGTGCAATCTTTGCAGGAATTGTCGGCGTCCTTCATGGAATAGCATGGTGGAACAACAGAAAAAATGTTAGAGAAATTTTAGAGAATCAAAAGTTTAGGTGAACAAAGACAAATTTTGGAAACTATGAGAAAATAAGGTGCTACAGTTGAGAAATTACAGACATCTTGGATCTTGATACTGCAACCACTGAGATAATCCCAACCAACAATACAAACAATGCAACTAGCTCAAATTCTGGTATGACAGACGTTCCAATAATTTCAATCTCATCTGTATTTTCTGCAAATTCCACAGATATGGTCCTCTCTGTATGTGTTGCAATTTCATCAAAATCAACCTCATCTTCATCGACTAGAACATAAAAAGAGTCATCCATATCACCTAGTCTTGCGTCAATTATGTCACGCGGTAAGGTAATTGACAGCATTCCCTGCTCAGCTGCATCCATCTTGATGATTAGCGACTCTGCACCTGGATAAATGTCACGTATGCTGCCCACTGTTATGCTATAGTTTAGCATTATTTCCCTATCATCAACATTCATCAGAAATTTGGTCGGTACAATTCCAGTCTTGTTTTCAGATGCACCTAAAGTTGGAGTTTCTACATTGGCAATTCCAGCCTTGTTTTTCAATAATTGTATGCCTTCACTTTCTACAGAACTTTTCATGTCTGTGCTGTCTTTTACCGTTATGACTCCATTCATCCATGGATAAACGGTACAAAAATACTCAAAATTACCTGGCGTTGTAAACATGTGGGAAAACACTCCGCCTGGTATTATCAAACCCGAGTCAATTATTCCATCAGTCCCGTTTTGAGCAGTTCCGCTAGTCACTGTATGTGAGACAGAATCCCCATTTATCCATGTCACACTAGATCCTTTGTTGATCTCTATGTAGTATGGGACAAAGCATTCGTTTGTTTCTTGACATCTGGGATTCGAAGAACCTGTCTGTATTCGTATTGTTTCAGCATATACGGGAAGAATTAATGTGGCAATCATAACTATCGTCATTCCATAAAGTATTATCTTTGTCATTGAGTTCAATTAGACTTGCAGTAGAAAACAAAAAAGGTTTCTAAACTGTAATTGTTTTTGGGTGTAATGTTTTTTGTCTTTGTTTGTTTGCTGCCTTTTATGCAAATGATTCATCAATTTTTGTGAAATTACAATTACCTGGAAAGACACAATCTGGTAAAGAAACTATTCTAGAAAATAAACCAAAGAAAAAGAAAAGTCCGTCCGATTTTGCTTACAGTTACAGTATCATTCCAACCAATTTCATCAATTTATCAGAAGAGTCGCAAGTACAAAGACTAGGCCAGTTCTTTGACATTCTCAATGTCATTGATGATAAAATAAAAATCACAATGTCAAGGAGGATGGTGCCAATTACGGTGGAAGGACAAATTCAAAACATGCCTGTAATGCAGGTACATCTTGAATCACATACACCAATTGCCGATACCCTGGAGCAAAACAGGTTGGAGTACATTTCAGGTGTCGCCCCTCCTCAATTTCAGATAAGAAAAGAGCATTTCTCCATGATGGAACTTGTAGAGATAATTCCAGATGATACAAGAAACAACGATGATTATGATGAGACTAACACTGGAGAGAAGATATTCTCAAGGACCTTTACGCTTGATGGAATCCCTGCAACTTTACCTTATGCATGGATTACCAGAATCTTTGATATCTGCTCCCAGATACAAATGTGGTACAATCCACTTGACAAAGACGAGGCAATTACCAGAATGGTCAGATTCAAAAACATCATCTACGATGATGCAAAATCGAACAGGGTAACATCAGAAATATTCAAGAGGGCAGACGATGCTGAGAACTCTTTGAGAAAAGACACTACAAGACTCTATGAGGTAACAGTAAACTGCACTGTAGTTGGAGGTGACAGAAAATCTCTCAAGGAAAACTGCAAGACATTCAAGAAACATCTCAAGAGATATGGCGGGCATTTTAGTGCAGTTTCTGCAAAGCAGGCAAGCATGCTGTGTGAAGGATTTGGAAAAAAGATTACGTTTGACAGAGGATCCTGTGCAATCCTGTACTCGTTTGCATCAGCTGACATGCTTGAGATTCCTGATGGCATTCCGTTGGGAATTAACATGGATTCTAAGGGTCCGATAATATTTGACATTGGCAAGCGCACCAACTACAACATTGCAATCATTGGAAAGTCAGGTTCAGGAAAGTCATTTACCGTCAAGATTCTGCTTAATCGTTTGCTGAAAAAGTTTCCAGAGTCTTATGTATATGTGATTGATCCGATGGGCGAATATTCCAAGATTGCTGACTTTTTTGGAATGGATGTCTTGTATCTCAAGGATGAAAAAGATCAGCTGGGTTTGGATCCGTTTGTTTTGCTTGATCCTTTAGATGCAGCAGACATTCTGGCTGAAATCACAAACGCACCTGATGATGTAAAGAGGCAATTTCAGACATATTGCGGAAAGGCAAAAACTTTTGAGGGATTCTTTGAAAGGATTCCAAAAAAATACAAGGACAGCCTTGTCAATCTGAAGAAAGGTCCTCTCTCCAGAATAATTCTGGGTGAGCCAAAACTCAACTCTCAGAGAAAGATGATAATGTCAATGGAGGGTGCAACTGGTTCTGAGACTGAGCAGATGATTTTACTGTTACTGCTAAACAAGATATTCAAAATCTGCAATGACTTGCCTGCAAGAACAAGAAAGATTATATTGATTGATGAGGCCTGGATGTTGCTGCGAATGAAGAATGCTGCCAAATATGTCAACATGATTGTTCGCATGGGAAGAAAACTCAACATCACCTTTGGTTTCATCTCCCAAAGACTGGAGGACGTCTCAAAGGAGGATGATTCAGGGATTGGCAAAATAATTGACAACATGGAAACCAAAATTATTCTTGGTCTGGAAGAGCAGGCAGCAGAAACTGCAAGAAATGTTTTGAGACTGTCTGATTCTGAGACTAACAAAATCAGGGCATTTAATGTAGGACATGCATTGTTTCTCACAAAGAATCACAGGATTCATGCAAAGTTTATGCCAACTTTACAGGAAAGAGGGATGTTTGATACAAGGCCATTGGAATAACTTGGAAAAATTTATGTTCAAACAAAAAAAGATAATTTGAATTCAATATTCCTGGAATGAATCAAAAGAAATGATTTCTAGTATGACAATTGAGTAAAGAAAACAATTGGAAATTAACAAATCTACGTTGTGGTATATCAAAAAGAATTTGTCTGAAGGAAAAACTCCCAAGATTTATGAGAAAATTATTTTGAAAATAGCACATTAGTGACTAGAACATATAGACTAATCTAAAATTCTGGGAGATTCCCTAGGTTATCTCTGCTAATGCTGTTAGGATCTGTAGTGATAAAGCCAGTATTGCCAATCAATCTTACATCCTCACCTGGCTTCCATTTGCCTTCATTGTTCTTGTATATCGTCTTGTAGGACTTGCCAGTTTTAAGATCATTTGCAACTATGTTTCTGTTTACTATGTTTGGATTGGCAACACTGTCACCATTATCTAAATGACGACGTACGGTAACGATGTGGGTATGCTGAACATTATATCGTACCGCTGAGATGAGATAATCTGCCCATTTTGCCACAACTATTCTAGCATAAACAAAGATTTAACAGATATGATTTGACCAAATATGGATCTAATCCGTTACAAAAAAATCTCCCATCATCTGTTATTATGCATATGATCTTTTTGATATGATTAAGATATGATTCAATTAATGAAAATTTAAGAATTCCATTAATTTACTGTGGTGATTTTTTCTGATGGAATTTCCAGTCTTTCGGCAATTTTTTCCACAACTTTTCTTCTAATGTGGGGATCTCTTGGACCAAAAACATAATATCGCAAAACAAATTTTGCTGCGGATATTGGAGATGATTCTTTGACATCGTGTGGTTGTTGATTTTTATCTAGAAACAAGATGTCTCCATCTTTATACAACTTGATATTGATATTTGATAAATAGAAGATTACTTCATGATCTGGAATTCTCAAGGATTCTGAAACTTCATTTGCAATTTTATCAAGATCTGATTGCTCCATTCTTAATATTTCCTGTTTGATGGTAGGATCGCTAATGTCATTTGGAATAAATTGACATGCTCGTTTCAATAGATTTCGTTTTTTAATATTTGACAAAATTTCTCTTGAAATCTTACTCTTTTGATCGTTCATTATTATGTTGTAAATTGAGTTATCATCAAGTGTATTATAGTAATCCAAAAATTCTTTGTTGGAATCATAATTCTTTTCGTTAACTTTTAGCAAATCAGGTTCAATAATATTTTCTTGATGGATTGCTATGTCAAGCGCTCTTAGAAACATTTGATCTGCAACAAGTCTGGCATGATGTTCATAAACTTGAGCATGCATAAGATATCTTGCAATCCTATAATTTTCAATTGCATCCACTCCTTTTTCTGTCATACAAAGCTGAGGTCGTTTTCCAGGTGCCGTTGTTATAGTATGCAGTATTCGCTCTAGATCAAATTGTCCATATGCTACTCCAATATGATATGAATCACGACGTAAATAATCAAATTTATCTGCATCTAGAGTTCCAGAAACTATGTCTGAAAGAAGGGATTTACCAGAGGTAAACCAATCTTTTGATTTTTTCTTTTCAAGTATTTCTACTATTTGCTTTTTATCGTCTTTCAATATCGTATCTAGTTCACAATCCGTATGAATTATGGATCTTGAGATTACCTCATGTATATCTGAGACAGTGGGATTAACCTTTTGCAGTGTGTGTTCAAACAAATGTGAGAAAGGCCCGTGCCCAATATCATGTAGTAATGCACTTAATCTCACTATTGCAGTTTTTTCATTGCCTAATTCAAGCTCTGAACAGAGTCTACCTGCAATATGGGTGGTTCCTAGAGAGTGTTCAAATCTAGTATGAACTGCACTTGGATAAACAACGAAGCGTGAGATAGTTGTTTTATGTATTGCAATCTCCTAAATACATCCGTGTCTATAACTCGAGTTTCACGTTCAGAAATTTCAACAAATCCATAGAGAGGATCTCGTATTGTTTTATAACGAAATAATTTAGTCAAATTTTACAAGTTCTAATTCTTTAAGTAAATTAATCCCCTCTACAACTTCATCTTCGCTAATCTTCCATCCAAATTCTTCTGCTAATTTTTTGATATCGCTAATTGTCGTGCCTTCTTTTTGGTTGACTTCTTTTTCTCTTAAGATGTAATCGGCCTTAGCTGCATATGATAATGGATTAGCTTTAAGATGGCAATTCTTTTCACAAGTATCGACAATATCCGAAATTACTTTGTATTCCATCTCATGATTATTTTTTGTTTTTTCAAATATTTCAATTCCCGATGTTGTTAAACCATATTGATAACTTTCAAACGACGTTCCCGAAGTGTTTTTTTCTTCAAGATAAGAAAAAGCAGTTAAATTCTCTAATCCTATTGCAATGTTTCTACTAAATGGGCCATAATAGTGATGAGTGTATGTTACATCAATGGATGGAATCTTGACTTTGGCAAAATAGATCAATTTCTGTATGGCGGTTCTTCCCGTAATTGAACCTCCATGTGCTCCGATAGTCAAACCAATGACATCATACTCATCCATCGTATTCATACAGACAATCTTCTAAAATGCGTATTATAGTTTAACCTTGTTTGAGTGCAAATTATTGATCATTACGTTATACTGATCTCACTAATCTTTAGGTTCTCATACTAATTCATCCATAGAGATAGAAAGGAATTTTACGTACAATCCCTACATATCTGGACACTGATTAGATTTTTTTTAAGTTGCATCGCCGGGCAATGATTGAAAAGTTGGCAGTTGTTTGAATATCTTTAACACATTATCATCGGATATTTTTTGAATTATTGGAAAACCGTTTGTATCAATGCCTTCAATACTAATTTTATAAAATTCATTATCTTGATTTGTGGGATTATGGAGGTACAGGTTATGTGCTTCAGTTCTGAATGTATTGAGACTAAAATCACACATTATCATTCTAACTGATTTGAAATTATTTTCTCCATATAGTGGATAAACAGCAAAACCCTTGATTTTACCTTCTTCCATAATCACAGAATCTATGACAAAATTTCCAACTGTCCCCATATTGGTTAAATAGAATTTTAATTATTTAAGCAACATCATGAAAGCAAATGATGATTTAATTCTTAAAGACAAAAATCTAGATTTATGGTACAAACAAACCCAATATGATTATGAGACTCAAAAAATTTCAGATATTCAATATACAAAAATCTTACAAGAATTACATATCAAATTACTTGTTCATATAGAAGATGTAAAAAATTATCATGATTCAGATTCAAGATTAATTCCAATCAAATCTTTGGAAGAACGCAGCGAAATAATGAAGAAAAAAATTCATAAAATTGCTGATAAATATTATCCTAAAACAGAAGAGCAAAAAAGAATTGAAAATCAAATTAAGAATTTTACTGACAAATCTTCTGAAGAGAGAGTTGTAGAAGTATTTACATCAAATGACAATAATTCAAGACAATTTGGAGTAAAATTAACTAGTGATGATTCAGAATGCATTGACTTTGATAAGCAGTTTAAACCACTAGATTTTCCGAATAGTGCATTTATTCTATTAGAAGAATTAGTTACAAAAAATAAAGAATTACTCAAAGACTGGGCAAATTCATATAAAGAAAATGAAAGAGATTTTTATTTTTTTATTTATGATTTGTCATCATATGTATATTTTTTAGATCAATTGCCACCTGAATTTGGAAAATTAAAAAATCTTAATGGTAATTATGAGGATCTGTTACATGACAGAGTTATAGCACAATTAGCAGTGGGTTATCAGAAACAAAATAACACAACTGGTTATGAAGTACATAATAGTCTAGACAAAGATCCTGATTTACACATAAACACGCATGATTTAGAAGTAAAAAGTATAGTGTCTAAGGGCATAAATCATCCTGATCATTTCGTTCGTTTCTCTAAAAGTATTCGAAATAGATTCCTAGAGGCAAATAAACAGATAGTTTTAGAACATGATATGATTGCAATTGTTCCATGGTCTATAATTATGGCAAATGTTCTAAAAACATACTACCGAGGATTGTACACTAAAACTTTACCTCCATTTAGAGGAGGTAAAACTATTCTTGTGTTGGAAGGAGAAACACCATTTGAAGATTATTATCTGGAATTCCCCTCAACAGATATTTGTAATGATATACGTGAATTCTCTGAATCAGGATACAAACGTATCAGTTCTCTATCTTATATGGGATCCATGAGACGAGATGGATTTGCAGTTACAAGAACCGGAAATTCTAGAACTGGATTTGGAATGACCTTTAACTTTACATAAACAAAGTATGCTAATCCTTCATCTAAAGTTATTAGAAATTCTAGATTACGTTCTAGCATGAAGGGATTGATTTTATTTTACAGTTGGATTCAAAATAAAAAGATATGAACATTGTGAGCATTCCAATCACGTTCTGTCATCCCATGATTACAGAAAAATAATCAAACAACATACTTTGAGAGTTTGAGGATTTGAATTAATTAGATAATGCTCCTTAATGAGAATTATTTGGAATTTTTTTTACAGCAAATAATCAATAAGCTTGTTTTTAGTAATTTTTCTATTTTATTGATTTTTTGTTACACGTGGGTTTGTTTTCCAACACCTTCACTATAACCCCCTGCATCTTATGTTCCCAATCAAATTTGAACCATCCATCACAAGTTTCTTTTCTTTTAAGCAAACAGTTCATCATTTTTCATGGAGTTTAATTTCCGTTCATCACATGATGGGTTTGTATTTTCAATCCCGTTGATGATTGGGATTGCGTTTATCATATTTGCAGCATTAATTGGAATATCCCAGGGGTTTGTTGAGGTTGGGGGTTTACTTGTACCTGAGCTAATCACGGACATGCCCACTTTCTTTGACTATGATGATGTGACTGGCGACATGATACTTGATGGGGATGGAAATCCTGCATCAAATGAGAGAATTGATCTTTACTGGTTGTTGGTCTCAATCTCGGTAATTATTCTAATTGCAGTTGCATTGGTTGCAGTACTTGGTTATGTCTTTGAGATAGTGAGATGGATTCATCCTGGCACTGCTATTGGAATCATAAAAAAGATTGTCTTGTTTCTGATTGTATTTTTGGTGTTTCCGTTTGTCTGGGATATTTATGCAATAATCATTGAAAATTTTTCACTGTTTTTATTGGATCCTTTTGGAACAGGAGACGATCCGTCAAACAGAACACTGCAGTTGTGGCGTGCCATGGGAAGTGTAATTCCAGTTGACATCTTTGACCTTGATGCATGGTCCTCGGCATTTACGGATCCTGGCACGTTTGCTCAAGGAATGATGAAGGATGTGTTTCTGGCACTGTTTAAGGGATTTGCAGTAATGTTCATGACTGCAATGATGTTTATCATTTCTACAATACGTATTTTGCTGACAATAATCATTGCAATGTCAATTCCATTATTGCTCACATTGAGTCTGATTCCAATGTTCAGGTCAGTCAAGGACATGCTGTTTAAGAATCTGATAGGACTGAGCATTGCACCTGTCTTTTCAGCCCTTGTGTTGACTACTGGTCTGGCATACCTTGACTCTACAACACTTCCTGCAATGCAGGACTGGTTTGCATCACTTGCAGTAGGCTTTCTTGCAGTGTTCTTTCCTGTAATGCTTGCACCAATGCTAGGTAACATTGTAACTCAGGTCGGACAGATGATGAGCACTGCAATTATGGCTGGAAGCATGGTTGGGGGAATGGTGGGACAGGGTGCACTTGGCGGTGTTGCAAAGTCCTTGGGCAGTACTGCAGATAGTGCTGCTACAATGGCTGGAATGAGTGGAGCAGCAGGTCTTGGGAGACTTGGAGGAGGGGGAGGAAACTCTGGAATGAAACCACCCGTCTCTTCACAGGAACTAGGAATGGCAGGAATGGGATCTGCCCCTTTAATGGGTCGTATGTCAAGTGGAAATACCCCAATGGCTTTTGGAAATGATGCATTAGCAAAGACACCTGGAGTAATTGAGCATACGCCAATGTCATTTGGAGAGAAATTCAAGACAGGAATGAAGGGGGCTATTTACGGTGGAGGTACTGGCCTTGCAGCAGGTAGTCTGAGGGCAGCAGGTCACGCAATGCATGTGGATCAGGCAGTAAATCCGATGGTTCATGACATCCAAAATGCTGGAATGAACAAGGCATTTGAAGCAGGGCAGATCAGTGTTGCAAATCATTCTCTCAATGATATTTCAAAATCCATGACCGTGATGCAACCGCCGCAAGTCAATGTGGAAACAACACAAGCCGTAATGCCTGAGACTGGAGAATCAGCCAGGTTGATGACAAATCCAGGAGACACAATCAACAGCATGGAAAATCTTGATAGGGTTCACAACAGATTTTGTACTTTGGAGGGACAGCAAGAGTATTTGAATATACAAAGAAATAATGTCCCACACTTTGAATCTATGACACCAGAGATACAGAATCAGATAGATCAAAGATTAATGGAACAACTAGAGAAACATCCATTCAGTGCTGAAAAGATTGTGGATGAAGTTAGATTGAAACAAGGAATAACTTTCAATAATAACAAAATGTAAAGAAAGTACTTTTTTATTTATTTTTCCTTTGTTCTTTTTCCCATTGTTTCATTGTTTTTTTGTATTCTTTGGGATCATATGATCTACCAGCATTGGCTCTCAGAACATTCAATGGTGTTTTCACCAAACCTATCATAAATTCACAAGCAAACAAGTATTCCTGTTCAGTAAGATATTTTCCTAATGCACTGATCCAAGATTCTGATCCTGCAGTGTACAGATATGCATTTTCTTGAGTTTCAGGTTTTAGTGTTCCTTTAACAATTTCTTTAGTTAACATTACATCAAATAATGTTGGAAGGGCAAACCATGTAGGTTGATCTTTATCATTTTTTTGTAGAATTGAGGGTAGACCATATTTAAATTGAATTTTTTCTTCTTCAACAATTAGTCCAACATTTGTAATATTTTCTGTTTCATATTTTATTTGAATATCTCTAGTTCTAGAATTAGGAAGTTGAAAGAAATAATCATTTAACGTAACCCATGCATTTCTTTTCTCATCACACCATACATCATTCCATACATGTTCATCTGGAATTGTACTAGGAATGTTTGGATGCCTGAAAAACTCTGTGTTTTTTGAATATTCGATTGCTTTTTCAAGTTCTATAATGTTTGATTTTGCTTTTGATATTTTTTCTATTATTTCTAATCTTTCTTGTTGCTTTCCTGCAGTGTCATCAAAACTACTCTCTAACTGTTCCAATGTTTTTTGGTTTTCTTTTAGCATTTTCTCCAAAAATGGAACCTGAACTCCTTTATGGAATTCCTGATTCTTTGGTGAAAGCATCAATTAGAATAACCTCCATTTCTATAAAAGGTCTTTTCGCATCTTTGTCTAGTCACAGCAATCTCCTTCTCATTATTTATAGGCAGCCTACATATATTAATGTATAGGCAGCCTATTTATTAGCAGATCAAAACAACATAAGCTATGAGAATAAACAAGAGGATTAACAGAAGAGAAGGCGATAATATTTGGTACAAATACGGCATCACCATCCCAAACTCGGTAATGTCTGAACTTGATTGGGATGAAACAACTCAGGTAAACATTAAGGTAAAAAATGGAAAGATTGTCATTTCACGATTATGAAAATATTGTTAGTAATACAACTATGTGGTCATAATGCATTTTGAAGTGCACTGAACGCTGCGTTCAAAGCCCGGTAACAGTATTGAACGCTGTCCTAAATTCTTTTACATATCAATATAAAATAATAAACTACTACAAATTAGACTTGTTCTCAATCTGTAATTGTCTAATTTTTTAATCATTTCTTTTAATCATCACAAATTAGTTAAATAATATTAATCATATAATATTGTGTGACATCTACAAATGTCAACAAAGCAATTTTAAATTATTTTAACAGTGCTACCAAGTCTGATGATCTGGTTCGTGTAATAATTGATGATCCACGTACAGGTAAACTTAGCAACCGTGCTTATGGAATGAGAGATTCAGTGGCAAAAAAAATCTTAGAAAAACGTAATGATTTACCAAATAAGAAATTTACTTCAATAGATCAAATTCGTAGTGTTAGAGGTGTTGGCATTGATACATTAAACGACATATATTTTGCGTTTAATATGAAAGCTCTTCTAGATGAGAATAATGATTCCAATAGAACAAAAGTCGATAAAGACACTATAGTAAAAGAGATTAACGAATCTCTAGACATAACAAATGCTGTTCGTAAAAATTTCACCAAGCGCCAAGCAGATCGAATGAAAAAAGTAAGAAACCGCACAAAAATAGCAGAAAATGCGTTTAAAAGATTTGATCCTTCTTTAGTACCTATCAACATACGTAAAGATCCAACTTATTTGGGTCCCAAAGATAATCTAAAAGATTGTCAACAAAAAATTGTTGAACGTACAAACAAAATAATAAAAAATTCAAAGATAAAACCTAGTCTGCGATTGTCATTTACTGAAAATGAATTAAAAGATCTTGGTTTTAGATTAAATTCTGATGGAACAATTGGAGGTCAGGCAGATTTACAAAAAATTCTCAAAAAAGTAGACTCTTCCTCTCAGGGAAATGAATTCTATACTGCAGATTCATTGATTGAGATGTGTAAAAATGAGACAGATGCTAAAAAAATGGTAGATGACGCTACAACTCTACATACAAATGACGATAACAATTCTAATCATGTATCTTCTACGTCTACTGCAGATACATCACTGTCTTCATCAAGTACAAATCTAACAAATGATGAATTAATAGGAGAAAAGATTGCGTTGCAAATGAAACATGCAACGGCACCAGAAAATGAGTTAAAGTTTAACGTACAAACACGACCAGATCAGAATCAAATTACTGAAAATATTAGCAAGCTAGAATTTGGGACAGCCTTGTCTGATCTTCCTTCTTATCATGATTTTCATAATATCCGGATAGCCTTTGAGCATGTTTGGACTGAGGTATATGATGAACAAATTCCAACCCTAGGAAAGCAGCTCTATGAACAGTGGGTAAATTATAAAGATGAAGGATTAATTGACGAAGAAGAGGAAGAAAAATACAAAACAATTACAACAACTGATGAATTACGAAGATTCAGAGATGACATTCTTGCGTTTAATGAGAAAATTGCAGGTGAAGACGAACGATTTACCTTGGTAAAACTACTGATTCCAGAGATTTCTCTATATCAGTGGAGTCTTCTTGATGGAGCTACACAAGATGCAATTTATTCACTTGCCAAAGTAGCAACACTACAACCTGTTGTAGTGAAAATTGGTGACAAAAAATACACCGTTTATGAGCCAACAGAGATAAGTCCTGAAAAACTAGAGGAATATAGAGAAACGGCAAGAGCGATGCTGCGTGCAGCAAAAGTTGGCAAGTTAAGTCGTCTTGAAAAATTTCTAGAGGATATTGATAAACGACTAAAAGAACCACATGCATTTAAGGTATTTGCTCCAAACTCTATTAATTTTGGTATTTTGATAAATTATAAGCAAAAATGGACTCCTCTAAACTACCAAGTAGGTGAACTTGTTTCTTCTATTCCTCTCACTCCTGGTGAAATTAGAAAGTACACAAAAAAATCCGTAATAAAGAAAAGTAGATCTGAGAAAGAAATAGAAGACTCGTTACAGGTTCGCAAGATAGACTCTTCTAATACATCTAGATTTGATTCAGAAATTGTAAGTAGAGCAATAAACAAAACAAATTTTCAGCTCAATTCTGAGGGAGGAATAAACACCAAAGTATTCAAGGCCAAATATAATTCTGCATTTACTGTTGATTCAACAAAAGAGTCTGCTGAAACCAAAAAGTCATTTCGTGAGGCAGTAATGAAGGCATCTCAAGAATACAAAAACAATCACAAGATGGAAATTGAAACAAAAGAGAGTGAAGAATTAGAGGAGACTTTTACAGCAGAAATCCATAATTCTAATGATGAATTAGTACTTATTTGCCTATTTTATGAATTGCAACGTCGTTACAAAATCAATGAAAAACTGCACAAAGTAACTCCCGTAGTTTTAGTGGCTAATCATGTACCAGCACCACATTTGATTAATGAAGCATGGTTGTTATCACATGAATGGATTTTGCGACGTGTTATCTTAGATGATTCTTTTCTTAATGCATTAGATTATTTGAATGAAGATTTTGCTGGAAAAGAATTAGCCATTGAAGTACTTAGAGGAAATGTAGAAAGACAATCCAGAATAGTTGAAGCGATTACAGAACAAGTTACAACAAAATCTGATCTTGTTAGCACAGCACTAGACGAAGTAGAAACTAAAATTGAAGAAAGAGCAAAAGGAGTAGAATCTGGAGGCGAAGGTATTTTGAGTAGTGCAGTTGACTTTGTTTTTGGTGGAGGTGGAAACCCAGAACAAGCTGCAGCCATTAGAGAAGAGGCTGCAAAAGAAGTACTACAACGTCTCCAGCAAGAAGCAAATCAATTAAGAGAGCGTCTCAGGGGAGAAGTAACGATACTATCAGAAGCATCTGAAAAGTATTCTGAAGCTATGCAAGAACACTTTGATAGAAGAATCGCAATTGACAAATTACGAATTCATATCAAAGAAAATATTCTATATTACATGCAAGCTATTTGGGATCACGAACCTCCTGATCAAAGACTATTCAGGTTGTATGATCTGGAAGTACCGATGACATTTGATCCAACAGTAACTACTATAAAAGGAGAAGCCTTAACAAGGGCTCAATCTGCAATACACCACTTTACAAATACAGTATCAAGTTCAAACAATGAAAACAACAACAGAGTACACACCTTTGATGTACCTCTTCCACCATGGACCCCAAAAGCAGAGACACAAAAACTAATTGAAATCGCAGATATAGATAATCTACTTGGCTATAAAGGAAATTATATGATCTTTCCATTGCATGCTGATCATTACATAATTAATTATATGATGCAGGACTTTGTTGATCAAACCTTTGGTGGGATACATGATCCAGATGAATTTGCAGACTATACCACCGATGAACTCGTCGATTTAATGAAATGTGTATATGAAAAAGATCCCGATGTTTTTACTGACGAAGTTAAAAAAGAGTTTCAGGATCTAATAAAGAAACGCCTTACTTCACCAAGAACAGAAACTGATGTAGTTGTGGTTCCAACTGATTCATTGTACATTGAAGCATTGCCAGGAAAGCATCCAATACTTGAGGACTTTAAGCTTATTCATCGTGCAGTTGATGTAAAGAAAGTCCAAGCTGACACACGCAAACTTGAGCTTGATAATATTCGTAGGGCTGCAAAAATACTAAAAGGAGAGTTAGAGGATCCTGAAACAGAAAAGGAGATTTCAATAAAAGAAAAGGAAACTGTGAAAAATAGTTCAGAGTAAAAATGAATGAAGATAACACCCGTAGTAGAGAAATTATTTTAGAAAAACTTTATGGCACAGACAATCCGTATACTGTAATCCAACAATATCTGCCAAGATCTCGTAGAGGATCAAACCATAAAACAATGAAGGTGCTGAAAACAACATTCTGCCTATTAACTCCTTCAGAGGCTAAACATGTAGAGAAAGTTTTGAATACATCACAAGGATCTGTGGCTAAAAGATTTGGTTTTCTCCTCCCCAATTATCGTAGAACCTTATGGGCAATCTTAGATTCAAAGTTAGCAATAGGAGCTACACTTCCAGTTTGCAGTAAAATATTATCAGACATATTGAAAATAGGAAAATCCCTCAAACAAATTGAAAGACAAGATGAGCTTGCAAAAAAAAGAGATGCTGCTAGAAAAAAAGAAGCTGTTAGACGTAGAAAAGAAGCCAAAAGAAGGAAATTGATCAGAGAAAATGAAGAATACATCAGATGGAGTAATGAACGTCAAAGAAGGAAAGTTGTTTTAAGAGGATTGCATGAAACATTTTCCCCTGGAGCAGCAGTGGCTAGAATTGCAAATGAACAAAGAAAAAGGCAACGCATATTGGACAGAGCCAGAACAACGAATAGGCCTACAATCATTGGATCCCTGCTTCCATCCTACTTACGACCATATAAAAGAAAGGTACACGTAGTTACTAATTCATCCATGACGAATCTAGAACTACATCGGGAGAGATTTACTATTGATGCTAGATACACTAGAGCAGTTGGGCTTAGAAATGCAGTTGTTGGTGGATTACTACCAGTGGGTGTTTTTCTCCTAGTTACTCTCCTTGCACCTCTTGCATATGTTACTGTAGCATATGGTGGACCAGTAGCTGCTAGGTTTGTAGCAGGTGAATTATCTCTTGTTGGATTTGGATTAAAACGAATAGGGCAATCTGGTTTGGTCTATGCACTTAGCAACCCACTTCTAGTAACTGAAATCGGTCTATTTTCAGCGGGTCTTATTATGGAAGTTGAGGGCGATCTACCCGCACTATTAAATCAAATAAAAAATGATCCAATTCAATTAGCACAACTTTTTGCAGAGGTTTTGATAATCAAGTTTACCGCAAAAACCCCATCTGGACTTGAATCCGAAGTAACTACAAAATCAAGACTTGTAAAGGGACAAAAACCTAACAAAAAGAGTTTTAAATTAGAAACCTTTGATGCAGACGCTAATGAAACAACACCAGTCAAACAAAAACAATCAACATCCAATCAAAATAGAGGAGCACAATCTAACAGACAAACCTCACGAGGAGAAATAAATACTGATAGTATCCCTTCAATACCCACAGGATTACGATGGAAATCACCTAAATCAAAAGGAATGCGAAATGTTCCGGAAAAAGATAGAATATTGGATTTACCTGGAACACATGGACAACTTACAGGAATTGGGTCAAATTCTCCTTCTGGTAGTTTGTCATATGATTCTGGTCACCTTATTCCCGCTATGTTGACTGAACCAAATAGACCACTAGCTGGTGTTTCCCCAAGATCACTTCCAGCAATTCCCATGGAATCAAAATTTAATCAAGCATGGAAATCATACGAAACTCAATTTTGGTCAAGAAGAATTCCAGGCACCAACAAGAGGATCTTTTTTCAGATTACTCCCAAATTAGCAAGAGAATGGGTAAAGAAATTACATGCTGTCGGTATTCCAAGGGAATCTTTAGATCAAGTTATCTCTACATTCAAGAGACTAGGATTTTGGTAAATAATTAGAAAAAGGAGAATTGATTTCGTCTGGAATTTTTGTAGAAACTGAACCCTATCCAATCTATCATCAATAGGGGTTTATGGTGATCTATACTTGAAAGGGCGCTGAACGGTTGCGTTCAAATCTCCCTCCCGGCGTCATACGAAATAGTTGAAAGACATTCATATCATGTAAACAGTCAAGCAAAAATGCCTATAACATGATGAGACATCTGAGATGGGATTGGATATTTTTGTCTTTAAATTCAATTTGATCATTATATCATATGGAAGAATTGATTTACATCTCAAAGAGGGAATTACAGGAACTCAAAAAAAATTTCCTCACATACCAAAACGAAATAAGAACACTGAAAAAAGAACTGCAACTAAACAGATGGTTGTAATCTGTCTAGTCTGGTTTTGTTTTTGTTGCACGAGTAATTGATATCTTTACGGGATCCTGTTTTGTAATCTCATCTAAAAGATTCTCTACCATGCATCCAATCTTTTCAATCTTTTCCAGTCTGGTTATCACTCCATTTAGTACAGACTGGTCGTCTTTTACTATCTTTTCATATAGTCTCTCATCTAGGATGAATCCACATTTTGAACATCGCTGAGATTCCGGCGTATTTTGTTCACTGCAACGATAGCATGACTTTAGCTGAACAGTTTCATTTGCACTATCTTTTCCATCTACCTTTATTCCGTGAAGCTCTAGTATTGCATTTTCTGCATCTTTGCCTGAAAGATGCACATACTTTTTTACCATTTCAGAGCCTGGACTCCAGTTTCCATAGACACGAAGTGTCTGGTCTGAAAGCTTCTTTGAGAGCATGGTAAGCTGCGAGTGTCTGAACAGATAATTCCATACCCGTCTCTTGATCTTGGCTTTTCTAGTACAGCGCTTGAGCTGCTCTCTTAGGTATCCATATGATACCTGCTTTGTCTTTGATCTAGGCGAATACGAATACCACAATGGTGCATGCGGATCATCTTGCAATGGATGGTCATTCAACCATTCAAGTAACGGCTTGAAGGACACAACTAGCGCAACACGCTTGTTTCCTGTTTTTCCATGGGTGCTTAGAAGAACATAATTCTCCTTGAATTCCACTCCGCCTACTTTTAGGTTTAGTAGTTCTCCTGGTCTGAATGCTCCCTCAAACATTGTCCAAAACATTGCACGGTCGCGTCTGTTCGTGGTTTTTCCAATAATCTGTTGTACTTCTTGTGCATCCAACAGATCCTCTGATCTTATCTTTTCTTCCTTGTTGTTGTATTTTGTTGGCTTTATCCAAGAGACTTCCTTACAATATCCGTCATCTCTGTTTCCTATCTCGTCTTTTTTTGCATAATGAACCAACCTTAGAAGAGTCAGTGCAAATGCCTGTCTGCTCTCACCGCCATAACCTCTTGAGAGGATGTCTGACAAGACAGTCTCACAATCCTTTTTTGTGGCATCAACCAGACTGACATTGATCTTTTCAAAGATTTCAAGCAGCGGTCTTGTCCTTTCACCATACACTGTTATTCTGCCGTCTGACAATCCATAGAGTTTTAGCTTTTCTAGAAACTGGATTCCTATGTTGCCATCCTTGCATCTTTGCAGGTGTTTCTTGCTGTACTGGATTCTGCGTGCATACTTGTGGATGTCAATTGGTTCTGTATTGTATGGCTTTTCCTGCTCTTTCTCTTTTCCCATATTCTCAAAAAAACAATGGGCATTCTGATTTAAGGCCAATTTCTGGCCTATTTTTTGGGGAGGGCGTGCAATCTTAGTTATGTGTGCCGGGGGCGAGTTTCGAACTCGCGACCTCCAGATTATGAGTATTGCCTTAGTTGGAGAACCGTTAGAGATTACCAAGCGAACTGGCACTCTAACCAGGCTGAGCTACCCCGGCATAAT
>Ga0224513_10000276_pt1 | contig 18939 bp, 16 predicted proteins | sample SF_May12_sed_USG_5_FD_169109 | JGI IMG/M metagenome (GOLD analysis project Ga0224513, IMG submission 169109) | Sediment microbial communities from San Francisco Bay, California, United States - SF_May12_sed_USGS_21 | ecosystem: Environmental > Aquatic > Marine > Sediment | place: USA... | reverse complement strand
GCAACCTCGACGACCTCGAGATGCTTCGAGAACTCGGACTGCCGGCTGCGATAACCGGGCGTGCGTTACTGGATGGAGAAATTACCGAAGCGGAGGTGACGTCATTCCGGCGCGACGCATAATTCCCTGTCTGGACGTTCGTGACGGCGCAGTCGTCAAGGGTGTCCAGTTTCGCAATCACCGTGTGGTTGGCGATATTCTGGATCTGGCGGCACGCTATCGGGATGAAGGCGCCGACGAGCTCGTCTTTTACGACATCACCGCGAGCCCCGACGACCGAACCGTCGATCGCAGCTGGGTGAGTAGCGTCTCAAGACTACTCGACATTCCTTTTTGCGTAGCGGGCGGAATCAAGAGCATCGCAGATGCGGAAGACGTCCTGAATAAAGGCGCCGACAAGATATCCATCAACTCGCCTGCGCTGGCCGACCCGGACCTGATCGGCCAGCTCGCGACACGTTTTGGCACTCAGTGCGTGGTTATCGGGATTGACAGCAACGCGCAGGATGGTGATTGGCTCGTCTACCAATACACAGGCGATCCGAAAAAGACAAAGGCCGCGCAGCGCAGGACACTCGACTGGGTACGCGAAGTCCAGGAGCGTGGTGCCGGCGAAATCGTGCTGAACTGCATGAACCAGGATGGCGTACGGCAAGGCTATGACTGTACACAACTCTCTGCCGTTCGCGCCGTGTGCGATCTACCATTGATCGCATCGGGCGGCGCCGGTGCGCGCGAACATTTCCTCTCGGTCTTCGAGGAAGCGCATGTCGACGGAGCACTCGCTGCCAGTGTGTTTCACAGCGCCGAGATCCCGATACCGCAACTCAAGGAATACCTGGCCGAAAACCAGGTCGATATCCGTCTCTAAGGACAAACAGTGAACAAGCCTGACATCGCATTCATCGCCGAACTCGAAACTATTGTTATGCAGCGCCTCGCCGCGGGTGGTGAGGAGAGTTACACGGCACGGCTGGCTGCTGCCGGAACGAAACGTATCGCGCAAAAAGTCGGTGAGGAAGGGGTTGAACTGGCACTGGCGGCTGCAGCCGGATCGCAACAGGAAACCATCGATGAAGCCGCCGACCTGGTCTATCACCTGATCGTTCTGCTGGCCGATCGCGGCCTCAGCCTTGAGGACATCGCAACTCGCCTGAAAGCCCGTCACGCGAGCTAGGATCTGTCGAAAACTACGTATTGCTGTGACGACCCTGCCGCAGGATAGTCCTCCCAGACCAAGCATTTGAGGAGACTCCTGATGAATTCATTCCACTGGTTGCGGGCTTCCCTGATCCTCCTGGCGACCTGCGCCGCTGTTGTGATCCTGTCATCACCCGCTGTTGCCGAAAAGCACGGCAAACATCACAAACACGAATGTCCGGCCTATACAGACATTGACGCCAATGCCGATAATGCAGTGACCTCTGAGGAATTCTACCAATTCCGTTCGGAGCGGATGGCTGCGCGAGTCGCGGAAGGCGGCAAGATGAAGAACGCGAAGAACGCGCCTGCGTTTGAAGATCTTGACCTTGACGGAGACGGCAACCTGTCTGCCGACGAGTTCGCCGAGCATCATTCGCAGTGCCCAATGATGAAAAAGCAGGAAGCGACGGCCTCCGAGTAGTAGCTACTTCGCGTTTTTTTCTATGGAGTCGGGAACGGCTTCATATGACAATCTCCCGCGCGACTTCGCGCATGTTGTAGCGCGAGCTCATGACGTAGCCGTAGGCGCCTGCGTTGGCGATCAGGATGACATCGCCCTCCTCGGTCGGCGGCATCAGCCGGTCACTTCCCAATCGATCACCGCTCTCGCAGATCGGCCCGACAATGGTCACCGTCTCGCTCGGCGCCTGATCGGCGCGCGTGAGGTTCACGATCTCGTGATATGCGCCGTACAGGGCCGGCCGTATCAGTGAGTTCATACCAGTGCCTACACCGATGTAGCGCATCTCGCCTTTGCCCTTGGTTTGGGTAACCCGCGTCAGGAGGACTCCGGCTCGGGCGACCAGGTAACGCCCCGGTTCCAGCCAGAGTCGATACTGCGGATAGGCGTCCTTAATCTCCGCCAAGGTCGCATCAACCGCAGCCAGATCGATTGGCTTGTCACCCGGTTTCTCGGGCACGCCCAGGCCACCCCCAAGATCGATTGTCTCGACCTCCGGGAATTGTTCCGCAATCTGTACGAGCTCACCGGCGACCGTGCGCCAGTTGTTTGGATCGAGGATTCCGCTGCCGCTGTGCGCGTGAATGCCGATAACCTCGGCTCCGGCCGCTTTCACCAGGCGCTTGAGATCGGCGACTTCAAAACGCGGCACACCAAACTTGGAATGCACGCCGGCCGTCTTCACATGCTCGTGATGACCACGGCCCTGCCCCGGATCAATCCGCACGAACAGCTTCTGTCCTTTAAACAACTCCGGCCATGCCTGCAGAGGAAACAGATTGTCGAGCGTGACCTGCAAGCCGCGCTCCAGTGCCCATGCATATTCGGCACGAGGCGCGAAGTTTGGCGTAAACAGGATGCGTTCGTGACCAAGATCAGGAATTACCTTCTCGACCCACTCGACCTCGCCAGGCGACACACACTCGAAATCAACGCCACAGGCGTCGACAGCTTTGAGCAGATCTTCGTTGAAGTTCGCCTTTACGGCATACAGGATACGATCGACGTTTTTCAGGCGGGTCAGATTGGTCGCTGCCTCAATCACGGTGTCCCGGTTATAGACATAAGCGTTAGCTTCGTTCTCTGCCAATGCCAACAGCTCGTTACGCTTTTTCATCCACCAGGTATCGGCGGATCGTACCTGGGGTTCCTCTCCGGCAAACAGGCGCTCCCAACTCGGACCGAAAACCTGTGATGCGCCCTTCTTGCGAATAATGGATGCGTGGAGCTTGCTGACCAGCCGGGGGCCCTGCTGCTTGTCGACAACGAAACTCAGGTTCAAATCGTTCGAAGCCTGAGACATCAGGTGGATGCGCTCTTCTTCGAATACTTCCAGCGCGGGCCCAAGGCGCGGCATGATAGTGCGGATCTTCCTGCCGACCAGGCTCACGGCCGAGCAATTCGAGATCACACTAACCCGGCACAGTTTCTCCAAATCATGGACAAGGGCTTCCTCGACGTCATCGGGCAACATGCCATCGCTCGTATCGACAGAGACGGTCACGTTCGTTTCCGACGTCGATATCAGGTCAACCGATACACCATTCTCAGCAAAAGCCGCGAAGGCTTTGGCGAGGAAACCAACTTCGTGCCACATACCTACTGTCGTCATTGATACGAGCGTCAGGCCATTTCGAATGCAGATGCCTTTGACCTGTGGCTCCACTTCGTCGGTTACCGAAGAGATGACCGTACCCTTGATCGTGGGATCCGTCGTACTTCGAATAAATATGGGGAACCCGTTATCCCGTGCCGGCGAAATACTGCGCGGGTGCAACACGGTGCTGCCGGCAGACGCAAGTTCCTGTGCCTCGTCGTAATGCAGTCCGACAAGCAGTCGAGCTGAAGGCACCACGCGTGGATCCGCTGTGAACATGCCCGGCACGTCGGTCCAGACCTCGAGTCGCCTGGCCCGCAGTTTCCCGGCAAAATACGCTGCCGACGTGTCCGAGCCTCCGCGTCCAAGCAGAACCGTCTCTCCGGACGTATTTCTCGCGATGAATCCCTGGGTCAGTATGACGCCCTTCTCGTCGGCCATCTTGCTCACCAAGACGTCATCGGGACAGTAGTCACAGGTCGCAGACAGATAGCTCGTGACCGGGTTTCGACCTGGACGCGAGCGGCTCGTCAGCAAATCCCGCGCATCCATCCAGCGAACCGGAAGACCCTGACTGGCCAGGTACGCTGCGCCCAGCAAAGTCGACATGAGCTCACCGAGCGCCATCACGCGCACGCGAACCCGCACACTCACTTCCTTCACGAGCCTGACACCGGCTACCAGCTGCTCGAGCTCGTGGAGTCGTTCATCCAGGATTTCCAAGCCATCAAGGCCGAGTTCCGTTGCCAGGTCGCAGTGCTGCTTGCGGATTTGGGCAAGACGGTCAGCCGGGTCACCGCTGACGGCGCTGCGCAGAATCTCTTCGAGTGCATTGGAGACCCCCTTGAGGGCCGAGTGCACGATGACAGGCCGCAGGCCCATTACGAGTCTCGCGCGGACCAGATCAGCGATCGTCTCCCAGCTCTGCCGCGTAGAGACGCTGGTTCCGCCGAATTTCAGGACAACCCACGGCGACCGGGCTACCTCATCTGAAGCGCCGAGTGCCGCACTGTCCTCGAAGTCCGCTTCTCTAATGATCTCGCTCATTCAGGCCCTCAATCGGACATCGGCAAAAAAAAACCCGCAAGGAAGTTCCAGGCGGGTTTGCTGACAATGTCCGATCTTTATTACTAGCCGGTACAGTTGCCATTCGCACCCACGCGCCTCTGGCGCGCCGTGTATTTTAAGTGTTTTTCCATATCGAACGAGTCGATAAGTTGGCACTTCGCGTAGGTGTGGGAAAAAATCATCAACGAAGTAGAACGAACCTTGGGGCTCAGGTCAAGTCAGACTTACTCCTGTGGAGGGCCTAGCGTTCGTCGTCGCGGATCATCACAGCGATATTGGGGGAGATATTCGCCGGCCTGGACTCCAGATCTACCGCCAGCTTGACCACGAAGGCTTCGTCACCCTCGGCAACCGAGTCCTGTACCAAGGGTATCAGCAGCCTGGCTGAACGCTGCCCGGGCCCGAATGAGATCGAGTAGGTTCCGGGCGCAAAATAGTCCTCACCTTCGGTCGCACTGATGTCTTCGACAGAGTAGCCGACCTCTACCGATGTATTGTCCGGATTGAAGCGGATAACATCGATTTGCACGGCAGGATCAGCCTCGCTGACCGATACCTGGCTACTTGCAAATGCGATCGTATTGTCCGGCAAGCGATTTTCGTAAGCTCTTTGGTCGTCATCCCGAAGCACCACATTAACCACAGCCAGCTCCGATTCTGCAGCATCCGTAAATCGCAACCGCAGCGTCGATTGCTGGTCGGGCTCGCGCCGTGGGTCCGATGCTGTGGTCAGCGTGACGCGCGCACGTTCCTGGCCCCTGGGGAAGACGACAAGACCACCGTTCGAAAATGCATATTGTCCCGAACCCCACGGAGAACGATTACCGCTGAAGCCGACTTCTTCGAGGCGCAGCGTTAATGTTGCGCTCACATCACCTTCGCGTATGAAGTCGACCAGCACAGGATCGCCATCCTCAATCAGTTCGACCTGAGTAGTTTCAGCAACTCTGCCGTCCAGTGAAAATCTCACAATCGTAGTTGGCGGCGGGAGCTTCGAGAAGTCGACGAGGTTCAGTTCCGGTTCGACCGGTACCGGCTCTTCTACAACCTCGGTCGTAACCTCTGCCACATCCTCATCCGCAGGCTCGATTGCCGCTTCGGCAGCAGGCTCGTCGATGATGGTCGGTGCGATCTCCAGTTCTGGTTCAGCAGCGACCTCTTCAATAATCAATTCTTCGTCAGGGTTCGGTCCGGCTACATCGACTATCTCACTGGAGCCCTGTAACTGTTCAAGCCAGGGATCGAGGTAGCCCATCTGCTGCGCACCAATGCCGCCAAGACCCAGGAGCACAACCATAATAGCCAACCACTTTCCGGGTGAACCGCCGTCGTCATCGGTCCCAAATCGCTCCGGTGCCTCGAAACTCACGGTCGTCGCAGTGTCTTCCGCACATTCGTCCAGGGCATCGGTGAACGCCTTGACGGATTCGAAGCGGGTGACCCGGGGATACGACAATGCTTTCTTCAGAACTCTCCACTGTTCATCGTTGATGCCCTGTGGCTTCTGCGGGGTCATTCCTGTCTGCGACGCTTCCGCGGCATTGCGTGGGCCGAATACACGGTAGCCCGCGACCAGTCGGTACAGCAGGCAAGCCAGTGAAAACACATCGTCAGAGGCGACCGGCTCTTCACCACCGAGCACCTGCATACTTGAGTAGGCCGGCGTCAACGCACCCAGGACCCCTGGATCAAAGTCAGTGCCAACCTGTTGCTGCCTGACCCGCGCGACACCAAAATCAAACAGCTTGGCATCTCCGTTCGGCATTACCATGATGTTGCCGGGTTTGATGTCAGCATGAACGATGCCGCAGCGGTGCGCATAATCGAGAGCGTCGCCAACCTGGCGAACGATTCGAAATGCAGCTTCAACATCAATGCTGCGGGCATCAGTCGAATCCAGGATTTCGGCGAGTGTGCGACCCTCGAGCCATTCCAGGATTAAGAAATACAGGTCGTCGTCACGATCGAGGTCGATGAATCGCACGATATTCGGGTGCAAGAGGCAGCGCGTCTTCGCCGCTTCCTGTTGCAGCGCCCGCAGAGCGTGGCCGTCCTCCGCAAGTGCGGGCGACAGGACCTTGATCGCGACGCTGTGCTGCTCCGAACCGGCTTCAGCGAGCCGGCGATCCAGCGCTTTGTAGACCGTGCCCATACTGCCGCCAGACACTTCTTCCTGTAGCAGGAAGCGGTCGCGAAGTACTGAGCCAACCTGCACGCGTGTCGCTGTCTTGTTGAATGGAAGCGCGTCCTTCGGAATAACGGTTGTCGTGCCGAAATCGTCGTCACTTTCGGGTTCTGGTGCGGCCATGCTTTCAACAGGCTCTGCCGGCACCGGGCTCGTCGGTACCTTTTCCGTCACGTAGCGATCGAGCATCGACTTGACCAGCTGGAAGGTCTCCTTGCGCAATTCACCCGCTTCATAGCGCTCCTGCAGAACCCCACGAATTGCGGCCTCGCTGCCACCACCGGACGCCAGCAGCGAACCGATTCCCGCCTGGATGTCGGCGAGCATGTCGACATCGGTCGACGTCGCCTCAAGCCTGTCATCGAAGCTCGATAGCTGATCGGCGAATTGGTCGCGTATTTTTTCGGATTCAGGACTCATGATTTATCGGGCGATTTTACCGGCATTATGTGGCCCGAAACCGGAACTGGTCGTCAAATTACCTTGCCCGGATTGAGGATATTCGAGGGATCCAGCGTTTTTTTGAGCTTTTGCATCAGTTCCAGCTCAGGGCCCCCACGATATTCTCTTAGCCATGCACGTTTGGACCGTCCGACACCATGCTCGGCGCTGAAACTACCACCAAGCTCCTGGACGAGGTCGTATATGCCACGACTGACGCGTTCGCCCTCTGCCGCCCACTCCTGATCGGGCAAATCACGTGGCAAGACCACATTGTAATGCAGGTTTCCGTCACCCACATGGCCAAATGCCACCAGTTTCGCGTCGGCGCGCAGATCGGCCAACAGGTCGTCGCCGCGCGCGAGGAATTCCTGCATCCTGGAGAGCGGTACGGAGATGTCATGCTTTAGCGCCTTGCCATCCTGGCGTTCCGCGTCGGAAATCGAATGGCGAAGACGCCACAGCTCGGCGGACTCTCTCTCGTTCTTGGCGATCACGGCGTCGATCAGCAAGCCGCTTTCGGCGGCGGCAGCCAGTGCATTTTCGAGCACCTCCGCATCGCCCCCGGTTGCTGTCTCGATAAGGACGTACCACGGATACTCGACCTGAAACGGCAGGCTGGCATCTGCAATGAATCGGGTCACGAGACCAAAAACGCGTTGCGAGACGAGCTCGAATGACTCTATGCGGTCGTCAAGTGCCACCTTGAGGTTCCCCAGGAGATCCACTGCCTTGCCGGCATTATCGATGCCAAGCAAGGCCGTCGAAAGCTCTCCCGGATCCGGGAACAAGCGCAGGGAGGCCGCCGTGATAATGCCGAGCGTGCCTTCACTGCCGATGAAGAGTTGCTTGAGATCGTAGCCGGCCGTGTCCTTGCGCAAAGAACGCAGACTGTTAAGCACCGTGCCGTCAGCGAGGACCACCTCAAGGCCCAGAACCAGTGCGCGGGCTGTCCCGTATCGCCCTACATTCATGCCACCGGCGTTCGTCGAAATGTTACCGCCCACCTGGCAGGTGCCCTCCGCGCCGATGCTTAAGGGCAGGTAGCGACCGGCCTGTTTTGCGGCCTCCTGAGCATGCGCCAGAATGCAGCCTGCATCGACCTCCATAGAGAAATTTAATGCGTCGACATTCCGCACCCGGTTCATTCGGCCAAGCGAGAGTATGACCTGCGTGCCCGTATCATCAGGGACAGCGCCGCCACACAGGCTGGTGTTACCACCTTGCGGAACGATCGCCACGTTTTCCTCCGCGCAGGCCGTCACGATGGCAGACACTTCTGCTGTCGAACGTGGCATTAACCTCGCCAGCGTGCGGCCCGTGTAAATACCACGCCACTCCGTGAGGTGCGGCTCAAGGTCAGCGGGGTCCGTTGACCAACCGCCGGGGCCTGCGATGGCCTTTAGTCGCTCAAGCAAAGTCGTCATCAAATATCGCCTGCCGCTCGAAAGTATCCCAGTCAATGTTACTGCCGCACATGACAAGCACAACGCGCTTGCCCCGTAATTCTTCGCGAAGTGGGCCCAGCAGGGCTGCGGTACTTGCCGCACACGCGGGTTCCACGGCCAGTTTCATAGCTCGAAACAGAAAACCCATGACGCGACGCATCTGGTCATCGTTTACTAGCACCAGGCGATCCACGTTCTGCTCTGCCAGACCAAACGAGTACGGCATGGCAAACGGTGCACCGAGGCTGTCCGCGATGGTACCGACTCTCTCAATGGCCTGGGGCTTGCCGGCTGCACGACTGCGGTGCATCGAATCGGCACCTTCCGGTTCCACGCCAAAAATTTCGCAGTCCGGACGGAGCTGCTTGACAGCATTGGCTATACCACCGATCAATCCGCCACCGCCGATTGGCACTACCAACGCGTCGAAATCCGTAACCTGCTCGCAAATTTCCAGGCCAACCGTTCCGGTACCCAACGCTATCGATGGACCCTCGAATGGATGCACGAAGAAACGTCCCTCTTCTTCCTGGATACGTTCTGCTTCCTCGAAAGCCTTGTGCGCATCGTCGACGAGAACCACTTCACCGCCATACGCACGACAGCTCGCGATTCTCGACGGATTGGCCGAGCCAATCATGACAACTTTGGCGGTTGTGCCCACGGTTTTCGCGGCGAACGCCGTAGCAATTGCATGATTGCCCGCACTCACAGCGGTGACCCCTGCTTTCAGTTGTTCCTCACTAAGGCCATACAGGGTCGCCAGGGCACCACGCGCCTTGAACGTCCCGGTGCACTGCAGGAACTCCAGTTTCGCGTAAACCTGGGTATCTCCTCCAATCAATGCTTCAATAGCTGCGCAACGAAGCACCGGAGTGAATACCGTCTCCACTTGAAGTTGTCCGCGCAATGCGCGAATTTCCTTGATGTCAGGGCCTTTGACTGTCATTTGTTATGTAAACTAACACAACGTATTTCTACCACTTGCGCTGCATTTAAGAGTTCATTAGGTTGGTGTGAGCGAACTGTGGCAGAGAATCCACGCTTACGAAAGTCGCTGCGGGCAAACTAATGGAATTAGAGGATCTGTCGAAATCCGGGATTCGGCGAATAACCGATTATTCGCCCTACCTGGATCAATTGGCCGGACTGGCTCAATCAATGGGCCTCCGGCAGCGCAGTAACTTGTCACACCTTGAGACTGCGCTGCGCAGCCACTGGTCGCTGGGCCAGAACAGCGTCTTGAGTTGGACGCCGCTCGACCAGGGCGTGCTGATTCTCGTCGTCCCACATTACGCGATCGCCGAGTACACAGCGCCGCGAGCCAATAATCTTCCACCTCTCGTGTCGCCCAGGTTCATTACTGAACTTATTTCCGGCGAGCGGCAACTGACCATTTCCCAAATGCAAAAGGTCGCTCGACTGCTGGATATCGAACCCATCAATATTCACCTGCGCGAACCGTTGGTTGGCAACAAGATTGAAACCCAGATCATTGAAGGAATGATTCGCAAGTTTGGCATCAACTACGTGCCGAGCCGAGCCGTTACCTTGTTCGATATCGTCGGCTTCAGTCTGCTGACACCGTTCGAGCAGATGACCCAGCTAAACAGCCTCGCTTACTCGCTCAATTCGGCACATGCAAAGATGCTCGAGCAAGACGTCAATATCGACTTTGCGCGCTCCTCGAGTGGCGACGGGTTTTACATCTGGAATCGCGACGTGGGTCTCGAGGCCAGCGTGAACCTTTACCATTTCATGCATATCGTGCTCGCGGACAACGCTATCGCGCGCAGCAAGTCTTCCACCAAGGCCGTACCAAGGCTCCGTGCCTGCTTCCATGTCGGCAGCTGCTATGAGTTTCATCAGGCGGAAGGCCTGAACCCCACGACACACGACTTCATCGTTGGCGACGTGACAATCGAACTCGCACGTATGATCGATGCGGCTCTTCCTGGCCAGATCCTCGTTGGCGATTTCATGACCAGCATCGAGTCCCATACGGATACAGGCACCTTGCAGGTCGACCCAAATGTGGATGCCGTCACTTTCCTGGAACGTGCACAGGGCAACTTGTCACAGCTGAGCGGCATGGACCTTTCCGGCGAGCGTGTGACTGCGATCAAGTGCTACCTGACAGGAGAAAATATGGGTGGTGGGCAATTCAATATTCGTCGCCTGACGATCAAGGACAAGCATGGGCTATCGCGCGTGGCCTTTAACGCCAAAGTGAACATCTATCGGGAATCAGCGCAGCCAATTCTTCTGGGTATACAGGATCGGAAGCTTCCCGTAGCCACGCCGGCCTGATCGGAGCCACACCAATGCAAAGATCTATCCGTGACTGGGGCGGCAATCTGGTCGCCTTTGCCGTTGTTATCCTGCTCAACTTTCTCTCGAACGCCCTGCCCATAAATGGGCAGACAATGCCGGAAATTTCTGCCAAGTATCCGTCACTGTTTACACCAGCGGGATTCACGTTTGCTATCTGGGGTGTCATCTACCTGGGACTGCTGGTGTTCGTTATCTGGCAGGCGTTACCTGCACAGCGGTCGAGTGACAAAGTGGCCCGCCTGTCGATCTGGTTCCAGATCAACTGCCTGATGAACGCGGTATGGATAGTCCTGTGGCACTACGACCTCCTGGCTCTCTCGCTGCTGGTCATGCTCGCCATTCTCGGGACGTTGATTCTCATTTACCGCTCGCTTATCGCCACGATCGACACCGCGTCGTTCACAGAACACCTGGTGCTCTACCTGCCATTCAGCCTTTACCTGGGTTGGATAACACTTGCGACGATAGCGAATGTCAGCGTCCTTCAGACCGGCAACGGCTGGGACTACGTCTGGCTGACCGCCGTGCACTGGACGCTTCTCAAACTCGCAGTTGCCGGCGCAATAGGCGCTCACATGGTGCTGAAGTTCCGCGACCCTGTTTTTGGGGTAGTCGTCATCTGGGGGGCTTACGGTATTTCCGTAATGCAGTCCGCAACTCCCTCAGTATCAGGAGCAGCACTGGCGCTGTCACTATTGATGGCACTACTGGTCGGGATCGAATTCCTGACCCGCCTTACCGAAACAGCGAAGAAGAGGAAGTAATATGGCCAACGAGGGCTACCACGAGCCGCTTGAAGAACTCAGCGATGAGACCCGCGACATGCATCGCGCCATTTCGTCCCTGATGGAAGAACTGGAGGCTGTCGACTGGTATAACCAGCGCGTCGACGCCTGCAGAAATGACGAACTACGAGCCATCCTGGCGCACAATCGTGACGAAGAAAAAGAGCATGCGGCCATGGTGCTCGAGTGGATCCGACGTCAGGACCCGACCTTCGATAAAGAGCTGAAGGATTTCCTGTTTACGGAAAAGCCGATCACCCACGCATAGATCGCAGAAAAAAGAACAGCCGCTTACCGTGAGGCAAAGCGGCTGTTCTCTTTAAAAAATTGGTCGGGGCGAGAAGATTCGAACTTCCGACCCCCACAACCCCATTGTGGTGCGCTACCAGGCTGCGCTACGCCCCGACCGTGGCCGGAATGATACGTGCCATCAGGCTATTTGGAAAGGGGGAGTTTTAGCGGCGCAATATCTTAAGAACTTGTTCAAGTTCCATGCGTATCTGCTTGATAATCTGTTGACTTTGCGTCACATCCGACTTGGCATCATCGCCGGTCAGGCGCTGGCGCGCTCCACCGATCGTGAAACCTTCGTCATACAGGAGACTCCTGATCTGGCGAATGATCAAAACGTCCTGACGCTGATAATAGCGGCGGTTGCCCCGGCGCTTTACAGGCTTCAGTTGTGGGAACTCCTGCTCCCAATACCTGAGTACGTGCGGCTTGACCGCACAAAGGTCGCTTACTTCACCAATCGTAAAGTATCGCTTCCCAGGAATTGGAGGTAGTTCGTCGTTATTCCCCGGTTCCAGCATATGCTTCCACTCGGGCCTTTAGTTTTTGTCCTGGTCGAAAGGTCACAACGCGGCGTGCGCTGATCGGAATTTCTTCACCCGTTTTCGGGTTTCTTCCCGGACGTTCTTTTTTATCCCGAAGATCAAAATTCCCGAAACCGGAAAGTTTGACTTGCTCCCCAACTGCGAGTGATGCACGCAGCTCCTCAAAATACATGTCCACCAATTCGCGAGCTTCCCTCTTGTTGAGACCCAGCTCATTGAACAACGACTCGGCCATGTCTGCTTTAGTCAGTGCCATAGGGAATCAGTCTCTTAGTTCAGCAGCGAATTTATCTTCTAGTTTAGCGATCGCGGCAGCCATTGCGGTGTCCGCATCGTCGTCAGTAAGGGTGCGCGATGTTTCCTGCAAAATCAAGCCTATTGCGACGCTTTTTCGCCCAGCTTCTATTCTCTCGCCCCTGTATATGTCAAAAATCCTGACATCTCGAATAAGCTCAGGGGAGGCCTCAGCGACGGCATCAACAAGCTCGGCCGCCGAGACTTTGTCGTCGACGATGACCGCAATATCACGACGAATTGCAGGGAACCTGGACACGGGCTCTGCCGACGGCGCCGCTGATGCGAGTGCTTTTGCAGCATCGAGTTCGAAAACGTAAGCCGCTTTCTTCAGGTCATAATCTTTCGCGAGACGCGGATGCAATTTACCAATCACACCGATGACCACGTCACCTCTTAGGATTTCTGCAGCCTGTCCTGGCTGCAACGCCGGACGCTCGGTTGCTGCAAATCGGATGTCGGATACATCGCCAACGAGCGCGAGCAGTGCTTCGACGTCGCTTTTAATATCAAAGAAATCAACAGACTGTGACTTTCTTCCCCATTGCTCAGCAGCAACAGGTCCGGTCGCCAGACCGGAAAAACGCACAACTTCTTCGTGCGCCGCCAACGTACCGTGATACGACCGGCTCGCTTCAAAAAGGCGCACGCGATCTTGCTGGCGTGCCAGGTTTGCGGATGCCGCGGCGACCAGTCCCGGCCACAGCGATGCGCGCATCACCGAGAGCTCCGATGAAATCGGATTGCTCAACACGAGCTCCGAATCGGCGCCCGTGAATTTCTTGTTGGCTTCAGGATCGATGAAACTGTAGGTGACAATCTCCTGGTAATCCCGTCCGATCAGGGTGGCTGCGGCACGCTCAATCTCGATCCGTGACTCTGTCACAGTCTCCAGGGGGGACTGGGCCGATAAAGTCGTCTCCGGGATGGAATCGTAGCCATGAATGCGGGCAACCTCTTCGATCAGGTCCACCTCGTACTCAATATCGAACCGATGGCTCGGCGCAATGATTGCCCAGCCTTCGTCCGTGACCTGCACATCGAGCTGCAAACTCTCGAGAATCCGGGTCACTTCAGCAGCATCGACCTCAAGGCCGAGCAGGTGTGCAAGGCGACTTTTTCGAAGGACGATCGCCTCACGTTTCGGCAGATGTTCTGGCGATGACTCGACGACAAGAGGTCCTGCCTCGCCGCCGGAGATGTCGAGCAACAGTTGCGTCGCCCGATCTACCGCACGACCTTGTCCTTCAGGGTCGACGCCACGCTCGAAACGCAACGACGCGTCTGTGTGCATCCCATAGTTGCGTGCCCTGCCCGCCATGAAATCCGGTGGCCAGAACGCTCCCTCAAAAAAGACATCTGTCGTCCCATCGGACACGGCTGTGCTCAGGCCACCCATGATGCCGGCAATGCCGATCGGGCCGCTGTCATCGGTGATGATCAGGGTGTCGTCACGAAGTTCGACCTCTTTTTCATCAAGCAGCGTGACTTTCTCGCCAGTCTTGGCAAGGCGTGGCCGGATAGGGCCCCGCAAAAGGGCTGCATCGTAGGCATGCAGGGGCTGACCGAGCTCCAGCATGACGTAATTCGTGATATCGACGACCGGAGAGATCCCGCGCAGACCGGCGCGACGCAGACGCTCGACCATCCATACCGGCGATTTCGCCCTCGGGTCGATACCTCGAATAACCCGCCCTGCAAATCGTGGGCAGCCTGCAGGCTCGACCAGTTCGACTGCATGGGCATCCTTGATCGTTGCCTTAACGGCCGGCACGGCCGCATCCTGAAGCGCTGCCCCGGTCAATGCAGCCACATCTCGAGCAATACCCAGCACACTGAAGCAGTCACCGCGATTCGGGGTCAGATCGAGATCGATGACGGCATCCGGCAAGTTGAGAAAATCGACCAGCGGCGCACCGACTTCGGCTTCTGCCGGCAGATCCATGATGCCGTCGGACTCGTCACCGAGCCCGAGTTCTACAGCCGAACACAGCATGCCATTCGACACCACACCGCGAATCTTCGCCTTGCGGAGTTTCATGCCATTGGGGAGTTTCACGCCTGGCTTCGCCAGTGGCGTCTTCATACCTTGCCGAACGTTCGGCGCACCACAGACGATGTCAATGAGTTCAGAGCCACCGTCGGACACCTTGCAGACGCTAAGCTTGTCCGCATCCGGGTGCTTCCCACATTCGACGACTTCGGCAATAACGACATCGGCAATGCCGGCACCTTCGAACTCGATACCGTCGACTTCGTGGCCGAGCATGGTCAGCTGGTGGCCGAGTTCTTCGGTCTTCAGGTCAGGATCGACCCACTCACGTAACCAGGATTCTGCAATCTTCATCGCGCTTACCTGAACTGCTGCAGGAATCGAAGGTCGTTCTCGAAGAACGTTCGAAGGTCGGTTACGCCGTAGCGCAACATGGCCAACCTCTCCACGCCCATGCCAAACGCGTAACCTGTGTATTTCTCGGGATCAACGCCGGCACTCTCGAGTACATTCGGATGGACCATTCCGCAGCCCAGGATTTCAAGCCATTTTCCTTCACCCCAGGAGACATCCACTTCGGCTGACGGCTCCGTAAAAGGAAAGTAGCTGGGGCGGAAACGCAATTCCGCATCGCGCTCAAAGAAAGCCTCAACGAACTGGTGCAGGACAGCTTTCAAATGTGCGAAGCTAATGTGCTCGTCAACGACCAGGCCCTCGACCTGATGAAACATCGGCGTATGCGTCTGATCGGAATCACAGCGGTAGACTCGCCCGGGTGCGATTATCCTGATCGGCGCACCCTCTTTGACCATTGAACGTATCTGCACTGGCGACGTATGCGTGCGCAGCAAGTCGCCACCCGGAAAATAGAACGTGTCATGCATGGCACGCGCCGGGTGGTTGTCAGGGATGTTCAAGGCCGTGAAGTTGTGGAAATCGTCTTCGATTTCAGGACCTGTACGAACGCCGAAACCGGCATTCCTGAAGATCTTTTCGATACGCAGCATGGCTCGCGTAACAGGATGGTAACCACCAATGGATGTACCGCGGCCCGGGAGCGTCACATCGACCGCATCGGCCGCGAGCCTGGTCTCCATCGCCTCTGCTTCAAGCGCGTCACGCCGAGCATTGAGGGCTGCCTGAACGTCCTGTTTGGCTTTATTGATTTCCTGACCGGCCGCCGAACGTTCCTCGGGTGGCAAAGACCCGAGGGTCTTCAGTCGCGCCGTGATCTCGCCTTTTTTGCCAAGAAAGGCCACCCGAACCGCATCCAGTGCGGCGAGGTCTTTCGCTGCATCGATGTCGGACGCAGCCTTGGAAATAAGGTCGCTCAGGGAGGTCATGGCTGTGAGATCGAACCGACCGGACCCTGTCCGGCCGGTTCCATGATCTTAGCTGGCAGCTTGCTGTTCGAGACCTGCCTTGGCGGCTGCAGCGATCGCGCCAAATCCTTCCGGATCGTGGACAGCGATATCAGCCAGGACCTTGCGGTCGACCTCGATCTCAGCTTTGTTCAGGCCGTTAATCAGGCGGCTGTATGACAGACCATGCAGACGTGCGGCAGCGTTGATACGCGTAATCCACAGCGCGCGGAACTGACGTTTGCGCTGACGGCGATCGCGGTATGCGTACTGACCGGCTTTGATAACGGCCTGCTTGGCCGTCTTGAATAGTTTGGAACGCGCGCCGTAATAACCCTTCGCTTTACCGAGGACTTTCTTATGGCGGGCTTTGGCGGTTACGCCACGTTTTACTCGTGCCATTTCTCAATCTCCTCTTAGCTGTACGGAAGCATGCGCTTAACGGACTTCACATCGGCATCTGCGACCTGCAGAGTATTGCCGAGCTGACGCTTACGCTTGGACTTCTTCTTGGTAAGAATGTGATTGAGGTGGGCCTGGGAGCGCTTGAAGCCACCCTTACCCGTTTTGCTGAAGCGCTTGGCCGCGCCCCGGTTGGTCTTCATCTTAGACATTGTGTCTTCCTTTTTAGCCTTGCAACGTGCCTCACCGAGAAAAAACTCGGTTGCCGCGGCAGGCGGATTAATGGTCGATTCGGGCCTCAAGGCCCTCCTGCGATCCGTTACTCTCTTTTTATGCGGTGCGGAGTTCTTACGCCTAGTGCTTCTTCGGCGCAATCACCTGAACCATTTGCCGTCCTTCCATCTGTGGCATCTGTTCAACCGTACCGTACTCTTCCAGGTCATCTCTGACCCTGGCCAGAAGCTGCGCGCCCAATTCCTTGTGCGCCATCTCCCGACCGCGGAATCTCAAGGTGATTTTCGTTTTATCACCGTCCTCAAGAAACTCAATGAGCTTCCTGAGCTTGATCTTGTAATCGCCTTCGTCCGTTCCCGGACGGAATTTGATTTCCTTTATATGAACCTGCTTTTGCTTGCGTTTCGCAGTCTGGTTTTTTTTGTTCTGTTCGAACAGGTACTTACCAAAATCCATAATTCGGCATACAGGCGGGTCCGCCATCGGCGACACTTCGACGAGGTCCAATGCCTCATCCTTGGCCAAATCAATCGCTGCTGCGAGACTCATGACCCCTGCCTGCTCACCATCCGAGCCAATAACCCGCACTTCGGTGGCCTCTATTTCATCATTGCGCCTTACGCGCTTTGTAACTGCGATACCCAAATCCTCCGCAAATTCAAAATCTTAGCCCGCTCCGACCCACGTCAAACAGCCTCAGACACAGCGGGAACGCGATTCTAATAAGCCTGCGCGCAGGAAACAACCTCGGTAACCCGAAAATCTCAAAAAAAACAGGTGCTTTTTCCGTTATCCGGGAGATTGGTGGGCGATGCGGGTTTCGAACCTGCGACCTCCACGATGTCAACGTGGCGCTCTACCCCTGAGCTAATCGCCCGTACTCTCGAAGGGACGCGTAAGATACTGAAGGGCTTGGCCTACTGCAAGGCTTTTCAGCCCGCTTTTGCGCTGCCAATTCCAAGGCCCTGCGCCCGCATCGACTGGATTTCGTCACGCAGCTTCGCGGCTTCCTCAAACTCCAGGTCCCGGGCATGCTTGAGCATCTTCTTTTCGAGCCTGGCGGCCTGTTTGAGCAGCTGCTCGGGGCTCATTACCTCGTAGACGCCCTTTTTATCGCCCAGCTTGCGCCCCGTCCTGCCAGGCACCGGGTAGGCGGCCTCCATGACATCAGACACCTGCTTGATGATGGTCTTTGGCGTGATGCCATGTTCTTCGTTATAGAGCACCTGCGTTGCCCGGCGCCGATCCGTCTCATCCAGAGCTCGGCGCATTGAGCCGGTCACACGATCGGCATATAGAATGGCGGTGCCGTGGAGGTGGCGAGCCGCGCGCCCAATCGTCTGAATCAGGGACCGCTCCGAGCGCAGGAACCCCTCTTTATCAGCATCGAGGATCGCTACGAGCGACACCTCGGGCATATCCAGCCCCTCGCGCAGCAGGTTGATGCCTACAAGCACATCAAAAGCCCCGAGCCTCAGGTCCCTGATAATCTCGGTGCGCTCGACGGTGCCAATATCAGAGTGCAGATAGCGCACAGCGATACCGTGTTCGCGCAAATAATCGGTCAGGTCCTCAGCCATGCGCTTGGTCAGTGTCGTAATCAGGACGCGCTCGCCTTCCGCCGTGCGCTTGTTGATCTCAGACAGCACGTCGTCGACCTGGGTTGTGGCCGGACGTACTTCGATGGTCGGGTCGATCAGACCCGTGGGCCTGACAAGCTGTTCGACGATGTTGTCCGAATGCTCTTTCTCATAGTCACCGGGTGTCGCCGAAACATAGATTGTCTGCGGTGACAGCCGCTCGAATTCGTCGAAGCGCAGCGGCCTGTTGTCCAATGCGGACGGCAGTCGAAAGCCAAACTCGACGAGCGTCTCCTTGCGCGAGCGATCACCCTTATACATGGCGCCAAGCTGCGGCACCGTTACATGGCTCTCATCGATGATGAGCATGGCATTATCGGGCACGTAATCGAACAGGCACGGCGGTGGTTCCCCGGTGCTTCTGCCGGACAGATAGCGCGAGTAGTTTTCGATACCCGAGCAGTATCCGAGCTCGCGAATCATCTCTAAATCAAATAAAGTTCTCTGCTCAAGCCTTTGAGCTTCCAGTAGTTTTTCGTGTTTTCTCAGGTACGTAAGCCGATCCTTCAACTCGACCTTGATGTGCTCGCACGCCTCAAGAAGCTTCTCCCGTGGCGTCACATAGTGGGTCTTTGGGAAGACGGTAAAGCGCGGTACCCGGCGGACAACCTCGCCGGTGAGCGGGTCGAAATAAGCTATCGATTCAACTTCGTCATCG
>Ga0224513_10000274_pt1 | contig 19020 bp, 23 predicted proteins | sample SF_May12_sed_USG_5_FD_169109 | JGI IMG/M metagenome (GOLD analysis project Ga0224513, IMG submission 169109) | Sediment microbial communities from San Francisco Bay, California, United States - SF_May12_sed_USGS_21 | ecosystem: Environmental > Aquatic > Marine > Sediment | place: USA... | reverse complement strand
GCGTCGTTTCTTCCCGTGGAAGGCCGAGCGTATGGCATTAGTTTATTGGAACTCTTGGAGTCGCTTCACGACTTACAAAAGATTACCTACGATCAAATGGTGGATGCGGCGACGATTAAGAATGTCCCGTGGTTTGCGTATCGTCCAACCAGCGGCGTGAATCCTGAAACCTTACGCATTGCGCCAGGTGAAGGTGTGCCCATGAATGACCCAGAGCGTGATCTGAAGATTATGGCGTTCACGTCGCAGAGTGATTCGTATGGGTTGAATATGTTGTCGCTATTGTCGCAGATCCAAGAGAAGGCATCGATGCAAGGCGATATTCAGTTTGGGCGTGTGCCGAAAGGCAAGGCGTCGGCGTTACGAACCGCGTCGGGCATGCAAAGTATTTTATCGCAAGGTGATGCTCGCCCTGAACGGATTTTACGCCGATTCTTTTCTGGGTTCAAAGATATTTACCGGATCATGCATGAACTGAACCAACGATTCTTACCCCCACAAAAACAGTTTCGATTGATGGAGCCAGACCAGCAAGGTCGGAATGTGTACGAATCGGTGGATGATATCGCCATGATTAGCGGACGAATGCAATTCAAATTTACGGCGGGGTCTTTTAATTCAGATAAAGCCACCGCCCAACAAGTCTTACAAACGTTGATGCAGATGTTGATTAATCCGATGACCTTGCAGATTGGCGTAGTGGGACCGCAACAGATTCATAATCTCTTGACGGACTTTATCAAGCTGGTGCAGCACGAACCGTCACGCTATCTCACGCCGCCACAGGACCCAGAAGGACGGCTGGCGATTACGGCGCAAGAAGCCATTAACGTATTGATGAATGGGCGAATGCCACAGCGCACAGTTCCTACTGAAGGCCCACAGCAACACATCCAACAGATCTTAGCATTCATGCAGCAACCGGAAGCGGAAGAGATTGATAAGTTTGTACAGGCGTTGGTGCAAGTCTATATCACGAACGTCCAAAGTCAAGCGCAAGAGGCCGCGCAACGCCAACAGTTATTACAACAGGTGCAACAATTCCAACAATCATTAGGTGGCGGGGGTGGAACGCCGGGTCCGCAAGCGCAAGGCGAAGCGCCGAATTCAGGCGTGAGCGGGAATCCGCAAGTCCAACAAAATGAATTATTAGATGAAACCTTAACGTAGGAGTTTCTCATGGCGACAGGATATGACTGGCGAATTTCCATTGATTTTGATCTCGTGATGATTCGCGACTAAAAGGAGGGTGTATGTCAATTGACTTAGCAGAGGTTCGCGCGGCTTGGGCGCTTCGAGAGCAGAGGGAACAGCCAGAGTCACAAGTGCGAGTGATAGCATTGTCGGATGCGTGGGTGGATTTGCGTGGCACTATCCACCAGGAAATGGGGGCGATTCAAGCCAAACTTGACGCACATCTGGATAGCATGAAATACTCAGGTGATTATTCGTATGAATATTTAGCTAAACAAAAGTCCCTACTGGATATTATTTCCGCAGAATTATTGCTGATACAACGTCTGGAGCGAACAATCGCCGCGTATCACGAACACGGAGGCGAGCATGGCAAAGAAGACCAACTTACCTAAGGATGTTCCACTAGGGTCTGCGGAAGCACGCCGGATCTTTCGAGATATCGCCAGCAATTTCAGTAAGTTAGCGGGAACGGTTTCAAGCCGTCCTCCCATACAGCAAGAAGCGGCCCCGCCTCCAGCTTCACCCTCTCCTAAGAAAAAACCTAAGCCTTCCACTCTTCCGCCGATTGTCACATCCCCAGCAAGCGTGACGTTCAAGCCTGTGAGAGAACAGCGTCCTTCCGTTAAACAGGAGGGGCCGCCCGTGAAGCGTCAAGCCCTTGAGAAAGAACACCTGACGACAACAGAGACGAAGGTGCGGAAAGAGCAGCCTACGAATTTTGAAAAGATTACGAGCGCGATGTTTGAGTTAGTGAAAAAGATGCCGGCACCGCAACCGAAACCTATTATGCGACCGATTATCGCTTTGAAGAAATTTAAGCCCAAAAAAGTAAAGAGTAAGACGATTGACGATAAGTTTATTTAGGGGGTGTGGATGGGAAATTTCGAGGGCGAACCAAGTAAATCGACATCGCATGTTGAAGGGATCTCCAAGAAGGGCATGAAGCAGGACCCGACGACTGGATCGATTAAAGAGAAGAAGAAGAAGAAAAAGCAGCCACAAGTGATTGGCGCGTAACACAAAGGAGGCAGTGATGGCACGAAAGAAAGGAAGAACAGATGTTGCGGGGAACAAAAAAAGTGAGTCTGGCAAAATTCATATCGGGATGAAGAACCCGAATATCCACCTGATGTTACAAAAGAAAAAGGGGTAAGCATTATGGCTGACGACATCGTTGAGCGCCAAGAAGAAACGTTTCCTGACCCTGAGATTGAGCCTATCATTGAGGAAGCCCAAGTTGAGGAAGTGGTTAAGGAAGCGCCACAAGAAGTGTTGCCGCCAGCAGAGGAGGTGCCACGATTTGTTGAGGCGCCAGTAATGCAAGCAGCGCCAGTCGTGGCAAAGCCGACGTCGGAAGTGAAGTTCTTCACGACACAGCAATTGCGGCAAGCGGTGAATGAAGGCGTCATTACGGAAGACCAAATGGTCGATCAGATGCAACTACAGAACCGTGAGCAAGCCAAGCAAGAAGCGGTGCGTGCGATGCAAACGCAGACGCAAGAGCAACGCATTGTCGATCAATTGAATGAGTATCGCCAGGTTTACCCTGGGTGGGATCAAACAGGGACACAAGCAAATCAACGTGCAACGCCAGAATACCAACGACTATTAAACCTTGGGTTGTCAGACAATAATACCACGAAGCTCTTGGCGCTAGAGAAAACCTTTGGTCCGATGCAACGTATTAAAGATGCAAGAGCGACACAGACGCGCACCGCACAATTACGTGATACCACGCAAGAAGTCGGCGGTCGAAGTGCCCCGTCTTCTAATCAAAGGAAGAAAGACCCACTCGATGTGTTATCAGTTAGCGAGAAGCGATTATATAAAACGTATATCGAGAAGGGGGTCTATCAAGATTGGAATGCAGTACGCAAAGAAGTGAAGGGAGCCGCCACACAAACGGTGAACCCGAAGCTTCGAGAGAAACATTCGGAGTTGTTACGATGAAAAGTACCTCTCCGACTATCCTGACGCCCCAACAATGGTCCTCGCATGATCGACTCAAGGCGCTGGAATTTGGCGGCAGGAAACGCGGCACCTTAGCCGGGTCACTTGTCTCAGATATGGTGAGCTTACAAAAGACCCTCATCTTGTGCGGTGACTGCCAAGGGAAGTTTGATTACCGACGGTGCGGCTATTATTCCGTTTACCGTTATGAACACCAACCCGTACTCGGCCCATGTGATGTTTGTCGTGTGCAAATTACTGGGAACGATGGTCGATTGTTTTTGCATGAAGAAGTGCGTCCTAATGCCTGGGCGACACCTGATGAGCAGAAGCAGCGACGGTCGACCCAACGACACGTTGCAGCAACCCAGTACAGAAGGAGATAAGATGTCACAATTAGCGTATATTCATAGTGGGGCAAAAACTCGCGTACAAAAGATGCGAGTTGGGATTTCTGTTACGACGCCAGGTGTTCCAGTAATTGGAGCCACAGCGAATAATGAAGGCGTGTTGTTGGGGACCACGACGACATCGGCTGATGCCGTGGGTATGGCCATTGACACCGCCACCTATAACACTGCACAACAATCCGACAATAGCGATCCTTCGCAAACCGTGTCGGTGGTGACGAATGCTGATGCGGTGTGGCAATGCCGGTTGTCGGGTGCTGCCACATCTGGGTCTGCGTTGATTCCGTATTTTAATACGGCGGCTTCCGCAACCGGCATTTTGGTAACGCCATCAGCAACCAGCGGTGGATCGACCGTTGATATGTCTGCTGTTGATGATACTGTGATCTTTTGCTATTCCGGTGCGAACGCAGGTGTTTATCGGCGCATGGAGCCAGCCGATGCAACCGATGTTAATCTTACTCAAGCCTTCCCGTTTGCGATTGCGGCTGATGATTTGTTCTTTGTTTGTCCAATCACGGAAGGGGCTATTCAATACGCCACGCTTACGACAACGCTGGATGAGTACGATGCACTTGTAGCGACGGCGTTAAATACGACACCGACCTGGAGGGCTGTGGAATTGGTGTTGAATGACCTCGGTAATAATGGTTTGCTGAATAGTTATGTTAATTTAATTTGTGCCGATCATGCTTTTGCTGGATCAGCCTTAGCATAAAGGAGTAGTGAATTATGGCAGTACCACAAATATCATCGGATTATACTGATCTTCTTGATCGACGGTTTTCAGAGATTTTCGATTCAACCTATAAACGTTTGCCAGACATGAGGAGTTTGCTTTTTAACGTGCAAACCGCAAGGAAGGGCGCCGACGAACGATTTAGTCAACTTGGCGAATTAGGCGACTTGCAACCATTTGCTGGGAATGTGAGTTACGATTCCATTTCTCAAGGTTATGATGTTACGGCGACACATAAAGAGTATGCCTTGGGGATGCAGATTGGACGTACATTGATCGATGACGACCTGTTTAATCAGATGGATCGTCAGCCAGCGAAATTAGCACGTTCCGCGCAGCGGACATTGGAAACGCATGGCGCCAGAGCCTTAACGATGGCGTTCTCGGTAGATAATTTATTCTATAGTCATTCTGAGGGTGTGCCGTTGTGTAGTAATTCGCATACTACAACCAGTGGGGCATCAACAGCGACGGGATTTGACAACTTATCGACCGCCGCTTTGAGCGCCACATCGGTTGCCGCAAACCGTATTCAGATGCGGAACTTTAGTGGTGATCGTGGCGAGCGGATTAATGTGGAGCCGACTGAGATTTGGATTCCACCGAATCTGTACGAAACCTCATATGAGATCGTCAGTTCACTGGGGAAAGTGAACACAGCCGACAATAACGCGAATGTTCATTACGGACAGTACACCATTTACGAATGGAACTACATGACGAGCGCCACCGACTGGTTCATGATGGACGGTGAAGCGCGGCAAGATAATTTGATGTGGTTCAATCGAATCCCTGTTGAGTTTGCCAATACTTCTGACTTCGATTCGTTCGTGCGGAAGTGGCGTGTCTATACGCGCTTTTCGTATGCGTGGATTGACTGGCGGTGGATTCTCGGGAACGATGTCTAAACGACACAAACCTAAACGACGCAGGCGCCTGGAAGGGCGTCTGCGTGAAGGAGCGATACCATGGCTGAATCGCATTTTGGAACAGTAGTGGCAGAAGGTGGGTTTAAGATAGGGACATCGGCGTCGAGTACGACATTTATTACGGGCGTATACGAAGGATCAGAAACGTATGACGCCGGATCAATCGCTGATGGAAATGAAGAAGTTGGAGAGTTGACGATTACGGGCGCGGCGTTAGGCGATTATTGTCTGGTAAGTCTAAGTCTTGATATCGCGGATCTCGCCGCTGATGCGCATGTCACCGCCGCTGACACAGTGACATATCAGTTATTGAACAACACAGGTGGCGCCATTGACCTCGCCTCTACCACCGTGAGCGTACTTGTAATTTCTACCTCGTAATGAAGGAGTGAACTATGGCGAATCGCTATTACTCCGAATTAAAAGAAGTGCCTGTAAAGGCAACATTGCCAACCCCTCCTCCTGGAACTAAAGGCGTAAAAGATCCTGCACCTTCATTTACGCCTGTGACGGAGGAGCCAAAGAAAGGGATATAGCACATGACGCGGACATTGAAGCCATCACAGCGAACGGCGATTGAACAGGATCTTGTGGCATCGGAGGAGTTATTAACGAACCCGAATATGTCGTCGTACATCACAGACAAGAGTGCATTACGGCGGCAAGTAAAGCAAATGAAAGATACGTTGGATACGCAATCGCCACAGCCTTACGAAACATCGACCGAAAAAAATGCGGCGGTGAAGCGTGAGCGTCAATTGCGTGAAGAATTTACGCAAGGAATTCCATCAAAAGAAGAGATGCGTCGCAATCGTGGTGGAGATGGAACTGTCTACAAACATATGAAGTGGGAGAAGGCGAATAAAGCGAAGATTTTAGAATGGCGAGAAATTATTAAACGCTTGGAGTCAGATTCAGACGATCCCGATTTGACTAATTACGAACGGTTCCGCCCTGAGCGTCCATTCGGGTATGACACGACGGCGCAAATTGCCGGACACCATGCGATGTCGATGCAAGCGAAAGAAAATTGGCCAGACGACTTAAAAGGGCCAACGGTAAAATCGAATTAACAAATAAGGGATAAGTTATGGCCGATTATTACGTTGGAAGCGGAACAGATACATCGCCCTTTGATACATGGGCTAAAGCGGCAACATGGCTTGGCAATATTGCCCATCCATTAACGGCGGCTGACACCGTGTACATTGCGTCAAATCATGAGGATGCTCATGATTATAGTGCCAATGAACTTATTTCAGCCGTTGGCGGGGTTTCTACGCCTGTTGTTGTAATTTCTGTGACCGATGCAACTACAAATTATGCTAAAGCGACCGCGAATCAAATCAATACGTATCAAGACGCGGGATCGAATTACATTTTGTTTTCAGAAAATTGGGCTTTTTATGGCGTCCAGATGAGTAGTAAAGGGATTATTTATTTTGATGGGAATACTGATACCAGCCAATATTTTGAAGATTGTACGTTAAAAGTTGGGTCTGGTTCTTCAATCACCTTCCTTGATTCAGGCAAATACAACTTTAAGGATTGTGCGTTCGATTTTACGAATGATTCTGGAGCGTCAGCCAATAAAGCGTTTTCTTTAGGATATGGGAACATCGTCATTGAGGGTGGGTCTATCGCTAATGGATCAAATCGAACAGGAAATATTTTTGCTGATTTTACGACCGGAGGAACGGCGCGTATTAGCGGATTGGATTGTACCAGTTTAACTAACGCGACAACGCCAGAATTATTTGGATATTCGACTGGCGTAAGAAGCCAGATTCTTTTTGAGAATTGTAAAATGGCGGCAACGCATGTGCTGTATGACTATAATACGGTTATTAAGACAGGAAGCGTGACGATGGTAAATTGTAGCGCCGGGGATAATCCTACCCAATTTCTGTACGCCTCCAAGGAAGGACATTTACGTGATTCAACCGTGACACGTACAGGTGGCCCAGAGGTGCAAGGCATTGCATTTTCTTGGGGCGGGGAAACCGCAACGACAGGAATCGTTACGACGGCGGCTTGCTCTGCATCTAGTCCATTGGTTACGCCGTGGATTAATACCAATATTGCTACAGCGGGCACTTATGATGTTGCGGTCTATATCCAAAATACGAATTCTGACTTTAATGAACTCCAAGTCTGGCTTGAGGTCCAATACCAAGATGACGCGACAAGTCAGTTTTATACATTGGCTTCAGATCGTGAGCCAACAATTACTGGAACACCCTCATCTCAAACCGATGACACAGGCTCCACCTGGAGCACAAGTTATACTTATCATCAAAAACTAGAAATCCAAGGTTTGACTGTTGGTACGAAAGGGATTATGCGCGGAAGAGTCCTTATTGGATTAGCGAGTATTGCGGGGACTAGACATTTTTATATTTCACCAAAATTGGTTGTGACTGATGGCTGATACATTTTATTTAAATGGCGAGTTGCTAGAAGATCCTGCTGATGGGGATGAGTATTTTATTGACGGAGAAGTGTTTGAATCATCTTCGGCTGGTGGGGCTATTATTGCAATAATAAACTCGAATTTAAGAATGCGTCGGGAATGACTTACTTTTTTGCATTCCTTATTTATGCTCTCCTTTCAGGCTCATTGGTATTCGCTGGATGGGAGGAGCAACCGACAACGGTCCCTAATGACGCGGGGATAAAACCATCAGGAATCAGTCCGTCCGCTTTTGCCGCGAATTGGTTGGCGTTTTCGGGTGGAGTGTACGACGATGTAAATCATAATCTCATCGTTTTGGGTGGTGGGCATGCGGACGGAAATGATAATTCAGTTTATGCCTTTAACGTTGATACACTGACATGGGCGAATCTCAAGCCATGGACAAGCGGGCCTGTCGGTTGGGCGACTAATAGTTGCACGATTATTGAAGACCCTATCGGGCATCCTACTTCACGTCACACCTTCCAAAATCTTGTATATATCCCCCCAGAGAATGGGCGTTCTGACCCCCAAATGCTTTTATATGGCGGATCAATTGCTTGTGCGTCTGGCGGGTTTGGGCAAGACACTTGGATATTTAACTTAACCACGAATACATGGAGCAAGCTCTTTGAGACACATGCCTTTGATCCTGGTCCCTGGGGCGCTACGCTCACATACGATACGACGAATAATGCGGTGTGGTCCTTTACGAATGACAATGGTTCGTTGAGACTTCATAAGTTTGATTTATCCACGAATGCGTGGGTGTCTGTTTCAGCATGGCCATCGACTACGAAAGCGACATTATTCGGGACGGCAAACTCTTGGCGATACTCTGCAACATTTTTACCGACAACCGCAAAACGATATCCTGGCCAAATGTTACTTGTTGGTGGTGGAGAAACTAACGATACCAATAGTAACCCTAAGGCCGTCATTGTTGATGTAAATAATCCAACAACACAGCCTCAAACTATTGCAACAGAATCATCATGCACTGAGGCGTTTCGCGCCAAAGCTCCAGGTGTGGCCTACGATATAACGACAGATAAGGTGGTGATATATAAAGGCGCGGTTCCGACTATCGATACAGATACCACCGATGAAGTCTGGACGTTTGATCTTTTGACGTTACATTGCAAGAAGATCGATGATACTGGAGGGCCAGCCTTTCATTCACAACTAGCAGGCGTATTTGGTCGATTTGCGTATATTCCTCATCTTGATAAATTTGTGACATCTCCTGATAAAGACCAGAACGTGTATCTATACACAAACCCAGATACGACGCAAGTTTATATTCCAGACAATACCTGGCATCGGAATGATCTTCCAATTAATCAACCATCGATTGCCCCCGTTGGAACTGGGACCACACAGCCATCGTACACGATGAAACATCTTCGCATGCTTCGTTGGCCTAATGATGGAAAGTTTTATTTATTTGGCGGTGATCATTTAACTGCAACGTTTACGATTGCTGGTGGGAGTGGCGTTAGTGCTGCGTATACCTATGATGTCAAAACAGATACATGGGCGTTAATCCACGATGTATGTCCGACAGAAACAAACCAAGTACGATTGCCAGGGATGGATCAATATCCTGTGGCATTTAGAAATGCTGATGGGAAGTTTTGGTTTTTCCCTGGGTTCCAGTGGACTCATCCAAATCATCCTGGGTGGGAGGTAAATGATTGCCCTGACGGAACATGCATTGAACCTTTAGAAAATAATTCTGGGATTTGTTCTATACAGCCAGATCCCTATTTATGGCAAAACCCTGTAGTGCCAACGGTAGTTACGCCTTTGATTGATTGGGGTTCAAACTATTCATCTATTTCTCCATTTATTTGGAATGCAGGGTTGGGAGCGTTTAATCCGTTAACCGGACTTTATGAAGACCAAAATCTCACGAGAACAGGCCCATGGGCGACTCCGCCAAATGTTCAGACGTGGGGATCAGTATTACACGCTGGGTATGATTTGGCGACTGATACCTTTTGGATGGGGTGCGGTGATAATTCGGCATGTCGGTATGATGCATCAACAGATACATGGGAGAAATTCAAAGATAACTCATTGAGTCCGCCATTTCGCCCTCAGCCTATTTCTCCAATTATGGATGATTCGCGTCGACGTGTGGTTTGGTTAGACCTTCAATCTGGGACGCCTGATGTTGCCCAGATGAAATATATTGATATCGACACGATTGATGCTGAGGCTGGAGGAACCCCATTGGTATGCACTGGCTGTTGGAATGCGTTAGCGACACCGCCATTGCCCCAGGAAAACGATACGAATGGCGCAAGTTATAACGCGGATGCGTTTTTTCATTATGATGTCGGAAATGATAAATATATTTTTGTTGAAAGTATGACGCGAACATTTGCTGAATCCAAATTGCACGTCTATGACCCGGTGTTGGATTCATGGGAGGTTGATAAAGCTATCGTCAAAGATGGGACGGCAACGACCGGGACAAGCCCAGATCCAGAAAGCATTGTCCGTGGGAATATTATGGCGTTTGACCCCGCCCAAAATATTCTTATTGTATTTGGCGGGGCGTTTCCAGAGCCAGATGGGGCGAATCCCAATGTGTGGTGGTATCGATTTGGTCAAAGTATTCCGGCAGAAGAAAGCGGGGTCCCACCTGAAGTGTTAAATCCTAATCCATTAGATCCGTTGAGACCTTTTTGAAGATATTCTTATTAATGTTGTAGGTCGGGGGTGTATAAAATGGGATTTTATGGTGGCGCTATCATTGGAGAATCGACAAATTTAAATGTTTATATTTTATTCCGTGATGCGACAACGCCAACGCAAGGACTTCCAACAATTACGAGAGCGAATATTTCAGGTTCTATACGCCGGATTGGCGACCCATCAAATGATACGACAATTAATGCTGGCGATTTATTGGCGTATACAGATGCGAATGCAAGCCCACATCAAGATTTAGGCTTCTGGGATGATGGGCAAGGTGTCGGCGTTTTGGGTATTCCTGACAGCATTTTAGCGAGAGGGAAAGCCGGTGATAGCGATTTTTTGCCAACAGAGATTCTTATCCATTTAGATATTACTGGCACCTCAGAATACCAATTCCATAAGTCGTTTCCTGTTATTGATCCACGCGAAGTATTTTGGGCTGAACAATTGGTGGACTTAACGACACGCGGGACGCAGACGATCCCTGAGCAATGTCAATATATTTCATTACTTTCTCTTGTCCAGCGAATTGATGGAGTGTCAGTCGCTGGGAAACAGACATTATACGACGAATCAGGAACAGCATTGCGGCAGGCTTTGTTAACCGCGTTGCCCACTGATGCTTCGGTTATTGGTGAGCGCAAGCAATTTACAGTTATCCCTTAGAAGGAGAAAGATATGGCAATGTGGCTTAAGCAATCAACCGTAGTAACAATTAAGTTTGGCCCAGGACTTGATAAAACAGATGGTGTAACGCCAGAAACAGGGCTTGCGACTGCAATGGATAATGCGACGACTGGGATTCGAGTATCTAAAAATGGCGGTAATATGGCAGATAGAAATTCTGCAACGGCACCGACACATGATGAAGTTGGGTATTACAATGTTGAGTTGAGTACGACAGATACAAATACGTTGGGAGTCTTACGAATCATGTTCAATGGGGATACGGTGAATATTCCTATTTGGCAGGATTTTATGGTCCTTGAAGCGAGTGCGTATGATGCGTTATTTGCGGCAGCAGGAACCGGACATATTGAGTGTGATGCGGTACAGGTAGGTGGACAGGCAACGAGCGCGTCTGGGACAGTAACGTTCCCTAATGCGACGTTAGCAAGTACAGCAAATATTACGGCCGGTACTATAACGACGGTGACAAATCTCACGAATGCGCCAACCAGTGGCGATCTTACCGCGACGATGAAGACGAGTGTCAATGCGGAAGTCGATAATGCGTTAACAGTGACGACGTATGCGGAGCCATCAAAAGGTGCCCCAGGGGCAACGGTTTCTTTAAAAGACAAGATTGGATTCCTTTATAAAGCCTGGAGGAATAAAGCGACACAGACGGCGACAACATATTCATTATTTAATGATGATGCTTCAACGGTCGATCATGATGCCGCCGTGTCGGATGATACGGCAACCGCAACACGTGGAGAAATGACGGATGGCCCATAATGGCGATTGATAGTGCAGCGAAGCGTTATGCATTTATGAACTTCGGGCAATCATCCCCAAGGGTGGTCTTTGAGCCTGATGGGGCGGTTGATGATGATGATCGTCGGTTTCTTTTGTCGCTTTATCTTGCGTTTGCGACTCCGCCAACGCATTTATATTCAATGCTGGCATTTGGACGTATCCCTTCACCGTTGGTTTTTGAACCCAATGATGGTGTTGTGAACGCAAGCAATCGCGCAATGATGTTGCACCTTTATAGCGGGAATGAATTGGCTGCACCATCTACGCCTGGCCAATTAATTATATTACTCCAACGTAATTTACAAGGTGGGTTGCAATGAATGTTCTCGCAGGCTCCACAAATGTATCGGTGTATTTTTATATTATGCAAGATGCAGGAAGTGGCGCTCCAGGGGAACCTGTGACGGGGCTACTCTTTTCGGATATTGAGACAGGTGGGAGTGCATCATATTTGCGTACAGGCATGGCACGAACAGATTTTACGCTTGTCACATTGGCATCGGCGGATGCTGCACATACCGATGGAGGGTTCATTCTTATTGATGACACGAATATGCCAGGGCTGTACCGTTGCGATGTTCCTGATGCGGCATTTGCGTCAGGCGTCGATCATGCAATCATTCAATTAAAAGTATCGTCAGGCAAGGATGCTGTCGTCCCTCCGCTATTAATTGATTTAGGGGACGCTGGAGCAAGCCTGACCAATCTTGGCGGCATGAGTACAGGGATGAAGGCAGAGGTGTTAGCTGAAATTAATACATCGATTGATACAGCGATTAGTGAATTATCGCAAGCGCAACCAACAGCAACGCCAACGCTTCGTACAGGATTGATGTTGCTATATATGGCTTTACGTAATCAATTAAATGTCTCAACATCTGGAAGCCCTGATGTGATGGCAATCTATAATAACGCCGGGACCGTGGTCGCCAAGAAACAATTAACTGATGTGGGCGGTGATTATTCTGAAGCAAAAATGGAGACAGGGCCTTGATTGATACTCAAGCAAAACGACAATCAATCCCAGGGGTCGGTCGTCCATGGAAGCGAGGACCAGCACCAGACGCCACTAAATCCTTGGGTTGGCGAGTTTCCGTTGGGAACACTTATTTTGCTGGCGTGCTTGAAGGCGTTATTGGATACGCTGGAGCAGGCTTTCGTGTTACGGCGCCATGGGGGTTTGATACGGAGATGGTTGGCGGCTTCCGCGTCTCGAAAGGGATGGCCGCTATTTTACAAAGTCATGCGATGTTGCGACCAAATAAACCATTGCATAGACGGAAAAGAGTGCGTAGGCGGTAAACAATAAAAATTAAGGGGGGCGTTATGGCAGGAAAAGGCGATACATTTGAAAATGATTTCTTGAAGTTAATTTTTAATGCTACAGCGATTGCAAATCTTGCGGACAACGCGGCGTCTAGCCCCGAAACGAATCTGTCAGTCGCATTACATACCGCTGATCCTACGGACGCTGGGACGCAATCATCAAGCGAAACGGCTTACACTGGATATGCCAGGATTAGTGTGGCGCGTACTAGTGGCGGGTGGACTGTTACGGGCAATAGCGTAAGCCCAGTCGCCAATATTGATTTTGGAGAATGTACGGCTTCGCCTGGTGGGGCCATTACGCATTTTAGTGTGGGTCCGACAGGCGGTGGCGCGACGAAGATTTTATATGCGGGAACGGTCACGCCGAACATTACAATGGCGACCGGTGTAATCCCGCGATTGAAAACCACAAGTACGATTACTGAGGATTAATGGAAGTCGTTATTGAATATGAAGATAGTACAGTGGATGTAGGAGGCGCACAAGATTGGACGACTATGCGAAGTGATGGTGTGCAGAGTGTCACGCTAGTGAATGGTCGTTATAAAACGGAATTCGCTGGCGCGTCATTATATTGGCTCTACCCAGAAGGCGAAACGTGGGTTGCTGGGCAAACCGGCGTAAAGTATGACCCAAACCCTATTGTGGAAATTGTGACGTTACCAGATGGGACGCAAATTGAGCGGCGTTGTCCTTATCTCCCAGATCTTCAACATGCAACCGTAAAACTTGGATGGTGGAATGGCGAAGACGTATTATATACATAACGCTAACGGCACGCATTCATTAGGTACGGCGTTCACGCACCAGATTGCGGCATCTGACCCCGCCGATTCGACGGATACAGTAACGGCGGTTTATGGAGGCGGAACGAATGATTGCTTTTACGAAGAGAATGAAGATACTGTTGTTACACGAACCAGCACTGGGACATTTACGTGTGAAGTCGAAGTTAGTACGGCGACGGCTAGCACCACGATTACCGTCGATTGGTATCGTGTGAATAGCAGTGGGACGATTCAGAACGGTCCCATTAATTCAACAGAAGGCGCACAAAGTTCGGCATCTGCCGGCTCACTCTCCTTTAATGTCACGAACCCCTCGTTAGGCACATGGTCAACCACTGACCGTCTCGCTGTTCGTTACACTATTACGAATAATGCACCGCATGGTAGCGCGAAGGGTCCAACCTGGGATACTGGGACGGCGCTTTCTGAAGTCCAGACGCCATTCACCGCCGCAACCGTTGAAGAAGCAGATGCGGATGCTGCGGGTGTAGCGTCCAGCGATATTGATGGGGTTAATCTTTTTACAGCGGCGAGTAGTGCTATTGCCCAAGCGGCAAGTGCGGTTGTAGGGGTTGGATTTGCGTTGACGCTTGCGTCAGCGATTGGGTTGGCGACAGCGGCAGGCATAGGGGCCACCGTCCTTGAAGGGGATGCCAGTTCATCTGGAAGTGCATCGTCGTCAATGTCCGGGGTCGTCGTTGATACTGGCGTGGCGTCGAGTGATGGCGTGGCCGCAACGGCTGGCGTTGGCGTTGGGTTTAATGAAGCGAATGCCGGAGCCACAGGGGCCGCAACATCTTCGGTTGTTGGCGAGGATGCTAATAATAATATTGATAGTGCTGCAAAACGATTCGCGCTTCTAAATTTTGGACGAATACCCTCTCCGCTTGTGTTTGAGCCAGACGGAACGGTTGACGCGGATGATCGGGCGAATCTTTTATATTTATACGGCGGCAACACATTAGAGGGCGGGGCGTCAATTGAAGAGGCGGATGGAAGTAGCGCAGGCGTAGGATCTGCGTCTGGCGTTGGGGTACACCTTCTCCTTGCTGACGGTTCCAGCGATGGCGTAGGGAATGCAACAGGAGTTAGTAGTAATTTTTCCCAGGCAGAAGCGTCAAGCGATGGCATTGGGAGTGGCGCTGGCGTTGGTGTAGGTTTTAACGAAAGCGAAGCGTCAAGCGATGGCATTGGGAGTGGCGCTGGCGTTGGTGTAGGCTTTAACGAAAGCGAAGCGTCAAGCGATGGCATTGGGAGTGGCGCTGGCGTTGGGGTGCACCTTCTCTTTGCTGACGGTTCCAGCGATGGCGTAGGGAATGCAACAGGAGTTAGTAGTAATTTTTCCCAGGCAGAAGCGTCAAGCGATGGTATTGGAAGTGGCGCTGGTGTTGGCGCAGGCTTTAACGAAAGCGAAGCGTCAAGCGATGGTATTGGAAGTGGCGCTGGCGTTGGCGTTGGTGTAGGTTTTAACGAAAGCGAAGCGTCAAGCGATGGTATTGGAAGTGGCGCTGGTGTTGGTGCAAGCTTTAACGAAAGCGAAGCGTCAAGCGATGGCGTAGGAAGTATTGCTGGGATTGGCGGCAATCTTTATCAGAGTGATGCATCAAGCGTTGGGACAGGTAATGCGATTGGCGTGGGGAGTAATCTTTCCACAGCTAATGCGTCAAGCGATGGAGTGGGCGCTTCTTCTGGAGTTAGTGGAAGCACCTCACAAGCGAATCTGTCTAGCGATGGCGTGGGCAGCGGGAGCGCCATTAGTGGTGCAATCGCTAGCACAGCGTTTTCTGTTGTAGGATCTTCGACGGGCGTAGCGGATGGTGAAGATGCTGCGACAGACTCCGTAGACGGGAATGCGGCAGGCACATCTCAAGCGACAGGCGTTAGCGGGGCAACAAGGCAAGCGGATGGTGGCAGCATCGCTAGTGGTGATGCGAGTGGTGTCGCAGGCTGGACACATCAATCTGTCATGTTAAGTGTTGGCGTTGCGCAAGTCATTGGGATAGGAGAAGATGCTAATGATAACATCCAACGTTCGATTACTAATACAGCGGTTCTCCGCAAAAAAAGATTACGGGTAAGAAAAAGACTTGGGTTTGCCGGTTGACGACGTAGTTTATTACAAAGGAGTGATATTATGGCCTTCCCCTACACAACGTTTGCAAATTTTGAAAATCAAACAATGGGGCACTTTGATGTCGAGACTGATACAGGAGCGCGCTTAGATTTTCCGCATTATACGGAATTAGCGCGGCATCCTCATCTTCCTGCGCCGTATCGTGGGGCGTATTGTATGCGAGTGGACTTAAGCCCCAACACGAATCTTGCGGTGGTGCAAGAAACGGGGAGTTGGGATTTAACCGCAGGAACGGATGAAATATATCTTAGGTTTAAAGTTTTTCTCTCTAAAGATACGGTGATGGCTAATAGCGATGAGTTTGCCATTTTGCAGTTTTGGAGTGCCACGAATACGTTAGAAGCTGGCGTATTTATTAATTACACAACAGCGAATGGGTTTAGGATTGGGATTGGGAGTACAACTGGATCATCTTGGAACTCATGTATATTAGGCCAATGGCATGATGTGGAGGTCTATTTTAATCCTGCGGGGGGGGCTGGTGGAGCTATTGATGCATGGATAGACAGAGGCGCGTTATCGCAAGTAGGGTCATTGACGAATGCGAATATTACCAGTGGGGTTTTAGGCGTCGGGCTTCAAGATGCTGGTACGACAAAAGGCACTATTCTTTTTGACCAAGTTATTGGGCATAAGAATGGGGCAAGAATTGGGTCTGGAGGACAACGATTCCCAAAGCAAATCGAAGTACAAGGCTCTGGCCATGTTTTTGTTGGCCATGGCATTGTTGACAACGTTAGTCTTCTTTCGGGGGGTGCCGCTGATAATGTTCTTCGGGTGTGGGATACCGACCAAGCGGATACGACGAATGCCTCAATGAAGTTAGAATTAAAAAATCTCAATGCGGATGAAACGCCAATCGATCCAGCGGGTGTTCCTCTGGAGATTACGTATGGATGTTATATTGAGTTGAGTGGGACGGACCCGAGAGCGATGGTGAACGTTTATCGGGCGACCGGATATTTTAGTGATGGGGCGGTTCGGAGTTTGTGTTATTAGGGATGACTATAATGGATAAAGGGAGATCTTCATGAGTGTGACAGGGCAATTCACAACGTTTCAAGATTTGTATACCGGCGTGTTGAATGCGGTGCGCTCGCAAACAACACAAGCGTCAACGGTGTCGCAAGCGAAGCGTGCCGTGAACATTGCCCTGCAAGACATGCACTTAGGGCAAGACTACCAATTCTATTGGGCAGAACGGAATGCTACCCTGATCCTCCAACCGCCTTATACAACAGGGACAGTATCGATTACCACGGGCACCACCGCTCTTACAGGCGTGGGAACATTGTGGGATACAGCAGGAACATACGGTGTTAATAACCTGGTCGCAGGCGACAAGATTGTATTGGCGGGAACCGATGTCGTGTATCGTGTGGCGAGCGTCACGGATGACACCAACGCGGTGTTGGATAGCTTGTATGTCGGGGCAACGTTAAGCGGTAGTAGTTACACGACGTTTAAGGATGAATATACGCCAGTCTCAGATTATATGCGCCCCGTAGACATGCGGTTCTTTGACGATAATCATGAAATTCAAATTGTAGATCGTCGCCAATTACGACGAAAGTTTCCACGCAATTCGGTAACGGGACGACCGCAAGCGGTAGCTCAAATTGAACTAGGTCCAAGTAGTAACATGGGAGAACCAGAACTACGCCCACGTCTAGTCTTCACGCCACCGCCCGATGCCGTCTATAACATTCCGTATACGTATATTACTAATAATTTAGTGTGTTGTAGCAATGGCGTTTTCCATACAGAGTTTACTCTTGATAGTGACGAACCGATTGTCCCATTCCGGTATCGCCATGCCTTGTATTATTACGCCTTGAAAATCTTTTACGAACATAAAGATGATGTCCGCGCCCAACAGGCTTTACAAGATTACATTAGTATGATGCAACGTATCGTGAATGACGTGTCGGTGGGCGACCAGCGATTACGGATTGAGCCACGACAATCACATTACACGCATCATGCCGAAGCGCCATATAATTATACAAGTCGGTTTGATGTAAATAATGCGTTTGATCGTATGGAGTAATGTATGCCTAAGCAAAAAGAAGAAGAGATTCGTCGTACACCAATAAAAACGTATCCGGGGAAGCCAAACAAAAAACGAAAAGTGTTGTCGGCAGAAGAGCGACGTAAGCTAGCGTTTCCTAAAACAAAACGGAAAAAGAAAAAGAAATAATGCCGACGCGCACGCAACATATTACACATCGCTTTGATGGGGGTTGGGCGACAGACTTCGGTGCGCTGGTGTCGGGGCTTCCCACGCAAACAAGCGAGATCCGGTTGCCATTCGTTCTCGAAGCGAAGAACATTTTCTGGACGCTTGACGGAGGATTTAGAAAAATTGGAGGAACCGCCGTTGTTGGTGCAGAACAAGAGTCTGGCGCCACAATTATGGGCGTGTATGATTATTGGCGGATTGGGGCATCTGGGAGTGCTACACGGAGAAAGGTGTGCCATGTCGGGACGAAAATTAAAGAAGACCAGGATACAGGGACGTGGCAAGATTTGTTTAGTTCGCTAACGGCTGACGCTCATCCTAATTACAGTACGTTTAATGATTTATTGATTATTGCGAGTGATAGCTCCAGCGCCGCTGACGCCCCAAGATCCTGGGACCAAACGACCTCGCAAAATCTTGCGGGGACGCCGCCGAATTTTGCGTTTAGTGTCGAGCATAAAAATCGGTTATGGGCGGCTGGGGTGGCGACGAATCCGTCCCGTTTATATTATTCCGTGGCCGATGATCCCGAAGATTGGATAGGCACCGGGTCAGGATTTATTGATATTTCTGCTGGCGATGGTGATGAAATTACCGGGCTGGCAAGCTTTAAGAATGAATTATGGGTCTTTAAGGGGCCAAACAAAGGGTCAATT
>Ga0224513_10000272_pt1 | contig 19033 bp, 15 predicted proteins | sample SF_May12_sed_USG_5_FD_169109 | JGI IMG/M metagenome (GOLD analysis project Ga0224513, IMG submission 169109) | Sediment microbial communities from San Francisco Bay, California, United States - SF_May12_sed_USGS_21 | ecosystem: Environmental > Aquatic > Marine > Sediment | place: USA... | reverse complement strand
TTTTAATAGTTTCAACTTTCATGTGATGACGAGCAAATTCTCTAATCATGTTAATTGCTCTAACAGCCCTATGTTGGGATTGTGAAAGTTTCACTTTACCTAGATTAATCGTATACACTCGTTCTAATTCTTGAGACAATTATCCAACCTCCACATCAGTTGATCTCCAAGCCCTACGTTTTGGATTGGTTCTAACATTTCTTTTTGTTTTAAGAATAATCCATGCAGGTACTGCTGAAGTTTGTCTTGTCTTTTTCAATAGACGAATTTTCCTTGGAGAGGACTTACGTGCAGCCATAGATTTTCAGGCACGAAGAGCTCTTTTTAAATGAATCTCAGGATTTTATGCAATTTTGAATCTGTTTTAAGATTCGGGCAGAAGCCCCCCACACAATTTGATTTTGATATTCAAATGTGTACATTTCTTGAATTATGTTATGAGATGGATCTGGATCCTTTGCTGCAGTTTTTAAAAACGGTTCCAATGGAATATGAAAAATTTTTTCAACTTCACAGTTAGCTGAAAGTGGTGAGATCTCATCAACAACTGAAATAAAAGGTAAAATCAAAAAGCCAGAATTTAGTGTTACAACAGGTTCCAACTGACCAACAACCTGCTCTTTGGAGATTGCAAGTCCTATCTCCTCACTAGTTTCACGTAATGCAGTTTGTAAAAGATCAGAATCTGTTGAATCCAATTTTCCACCTGGAAATGAAATTTCTCCTGCATGAAATTTCATGTGTTTTGGTTTTTCAGTCATTACAACTATTGGATCTTTACCATAAATTACTACAAGTATAGATGCTAAACGATATTTGTCATCAGTTTCAATTTTAGGATTGACATGAGTAGAAAGAGCAGATTTTAAATCATCTAAGAGCATCATGGTTCTTTCCTACTATTCCACATGAGTTTCGGTATTCAAAGGTTTTAACAGATGATTGAAGGAGTGAAAATATGACAATCAGGTATGAAGCCAATCCTCCTAAAATTTTACCTGATATCAATACAAATGAATCGATTTTAAAATTTGTAGAAAAAATAAAAATTATTTCAAAAAAATGTGATGCAATACATCTAACTGAAAATGTATTAGGATACCAAAGAGTTTCACCCATCAAAGTAGGAAAAATAATCAAAAAAGAGATTCCGGATCTACCAATTACAGTAAGTCTCAGAGTCAGGGACAAAAGCGAAAAAGAGATCACGGAATTTGTAGAAAACTGTATCTCCATTGGCTTTTCAGGTATTTTGATACTGATGGGAGACCCTTCACAGACAGGGAAAGTAGATTCAGGTCAAGTTCCAAGTTCCACAGTAAAGAGATTAAGAGAACAAGGCATAGATTCGAAAATTGATTTATACCTTTCAATTTCGAACAAAGCTAATTTTTCCAAAATTGGAAAAAAAATAGATGCAGAACCCAAGGGATTCATGACGCAAGTTATTCAAAACATAAAGCAAGTTCAAAGTCTATCGGATAATCTAAAGGGATTCTCAGTAATTCCAATTTTGTTGTATCCGTCACCTAAAAATGAGAAATCCGCCAGATTTTTGAATTTAGATTTAGCAGTCTATAGTCAAGAATTTGAAGAATTATTGAAAAAGACACATGAAATTACAGGAGATGTTCTAATTACATCCCCAAGTGATTTTAGTGGATTGAATGAATTTTTAGAAGAATTTTCCAATTAGAGTACAAAATATTTTGCGTTAGGATGATGGACCACTATTGCTGCAGTTGATTGTTCAGGAATAATCTGACCAGATTCAGTTAAAGTCATCCCGGATTTTTCAGGCTGCAATAATTTCCACACTAAATGATGTTGTGCCACATCAGGGCAGCTGGGAAATCCCCAGCTATATCTCAAACCACCGGTTTTCAAATTCAATTCAGATTTTATTTTTTGATTTACCCATTCTGCCAAGGCTTCAGCTACTTCAACTGCCAATCCGTGTAAGTAATATGCGTCAGTATACTTATCCTCTGCATTCCATTGTTCAATGATTTCTGCCACTTTATTTCCCACAGTTACAGATTGAAACGCAACTACATCGTCATCACCGAAATAATCACTCAAGCATAGATGTTCCGATTTTGTAGAACGTGGAAATTCCAATTCAACATCATCGCCAGCAGGATTCTCTACAAGTAATTTCCTATCTTTGTTATGACATTTGAAATACCCATAAACAACCTCAGGTTCAAATAGCTTTTCTCGAACTATTCTTGTTCTCCATTCCGTTAGCAATTGCTCATGAACATCTTCAGATTCAGAACCAGCTTTTCCTCTCAATCCCCAAGATAGCTTGAATAAAGATTTTTTATCAATCAAGGCCCAAACTTCAGTCATGTTAATTTGATCTAGATTTAGACGAATTGGCTCTCCAATTATTTTAGGAGTAGGAGATTGGACTGGTTTAATCTCACTCTTGGGAAGTGTATCAGGATCTATAGTTGCAGAGGATTTGTCTTTCCAATTCTCTATTTTTTCTTTCCAATCAGCTAAGAGTTTTGGCTTTTCATCTGAAATTAAAACATCCATTGTTTTCAGACCTTCAAACATAGTATTGCAATAAAATACGCCAGGTTGATAAATTCCATCTTCTTTTGCTATTCTGTTTATGTAATTGCTGTTGATTGCAGCACCGCCACAAAGAATTGGAATAGTCATGTTGTTTTTCCTAGCATGTTCTACAAAGAACTTCATTTGTTTTGAAGTGGATACTAGTAATGCAGATAATCCAATTGCATCAGGCTTTGTTTCATCAATTTTTTCAAGAAATTTTTGTAGCGGAACTTGTTTTCCTAAATCATGTACGGTGTACCCATTATTTTGAAAAATGGTCTTTACAAGATTCTTGCCAATATCATGGACATCGCCATAAACAGTACCTAAAACAAGTACACCCTTACTTGTCCCCTCTTCTTTGACTAGGTATTTCTCCAGTTCTCCAACTGCAGTCTTCATACATTCTGCAGACTTGAGAACAAATGGTAGGATTAGTTCCCCTGAACCAAATTTGTCACCGACCTCTTTCATTGCAGGGAGCAGATCTTTATTGAGAGTTTTAATGGCACCATCATGTGTAGATTCCTTTGGCAAATCAAGAGAGAGAGTTCCATCAGTATCTTTGACAATGTCATTTTTCCCAAGTTTCTCGGCGATGGCAAAAACCACATCGTTTTGAATTCCGTCTTTGAGTCTGTTTACAATTCTAAAGTTTGCGCGTTTTCCTGCGGACCATGAAGGATCAACGTCTACTTTCTTTGAAGCGGCACTACTTTGAGGTCCTGCATTCTCAAAATATGTAATCAAATCAGATAAGGCGTTTGAATGAGTGTTGAAGATCAGGTCTTCTGCAAGTTTTTTCTCTTTCTCATCAATTTCACCATATGGAATTATCTCTTTTGCATTAACTATTGCCGTATCAAGACCAGTTTTGACTGCATGATACAAAAATACGGAATTTAGAACTTTTCTGGCATAGGGTGAAAGACCGAAGCTTATGTTACTAAGACCCAAAGTGGTAAAAGAATTTGGAAATTTTTCCTTCACTAATCTAATTCCTTCAAGAGTGTTTTTTCCTGCATCAAGAAATTCATCTTCCCCAGTTGCTAAAGTAAACGTAAGAACATCAAAAATAAACTGTTCAATTTTTAAACCATATTTTTTTCCTGTTTCATAAAGCAATTCTGCAGTGTCAACTTTTTGTTGAGGTGTTTTGGCCATTCCCTCTGGCCCAATACACAAAGCAATTGCAGGCAACCCATACTTTGCCATAATGGGAGCTAGTTTTTGAAATCGACTACCATCTCCTTCAAGATTTATTGAATTGATTATTGGTCTACCAGGTATCTGAGTTACGGATGCTTCAATGACTTCAGGATCAGTTGAATCAATTACAAGTGGAGCATCAATTTCTAAGCTTAATCTTTTAACTAAATTTAACATGAATTCTTTTTCATCTGCACGTTCAGTAGTTGCAACACAAACATCAAGACAATGTGCACCATCCTCAACTTGTATTCTTCCCAAATCAACCAAGCCATCATAATCATCTTCAAGAACTAGCTTCTTTGCCTTACGTGAACCCTGAGTATTGATTCTCTCTCCAATAATAAGAGGAGCTGGAACTTGTTTGAGATCAACTGCTTTTAGTGCTGAACTTACTCTTGGAACAGTCATTGTTGTAAAATCACATCTATTTTTGTAAATACTTAACCCTCGATAGAGTTTGCTTTTTCGTCAATTACTTTCCTCAAGGCCTTGATGTGCTCAGGATTTGTCCCACAGCAACCGCCAATAATTCGGACTTTTTTGTATTCATTAAGAAAATCACCTAGGGCATTACCCATTTTTTCAGGAGTCATTTTGTAAACTGCCTGCCCCCCATCATTTTCAGGCATACCAGCATTTGGAACTACCAATACACTATGTTCATCTTGCTCATCCAACCATTGAACGCTAGAGGTCATCTCAACTGGGCCAGTGGAACAATTCAGTCCAAATACATCAATTCCCATATCAGAAACAGTTGTGTATGCAGCTTGAATATTTGTGCCAAGCAGCATTTTCCCATATTGATCCAATGTAGTATTTGCGATGATTGGAACCTTTTTACCAGTTTTTTTTATGGCATTGTGACACGCCTCAATAACTAATTTAACTTCTAGAATATCCTGACTTGTTTCAATTAGTAATGCATCTACACCTCCAAGAATTAATCCTTCAGCTTGCAACTCAAATGCTTGGCGTATTTCATCTAGCGGCATTTGTCCCAAGTCAGGATCATTGGAACTTGGGAGATATCCTGTCGGACCCATCGACCCGATTACATATCGGGGTTTGTCTGAATATTCTGCACAGACTTCAGATGCAAGGGTTGCAATTTTTTTATTAAATTCAATTGTTTGATCACCAAAGCCATACTCATCAAGTTTAATTTTGTTTGAACCAAAGGAATTGGTTTCAATACAGTCAGAACCGGCATCCAAGTAATCCCTATGAATTTTTTTAATCCATTCAGGGTGTGTAACAACTAAGCCATCGTTAAAACCATCTTGATTGTTTGGAAAGTCTTTAGGTTTTGGGTCATGTCTTTGAATTTCAGTTCCCATTGCACCATCAAACAGCAATACCCGATTTTTCATTGCATCAAGAAACGGCTCTTTTTCTGTCAACTTGATTTCAAAATATTCGGACACAGTTTAACTCTTTTCAGAAAAAACCCTAGAGCTGTAGAATTGATACGTATGTTGAAATTAGGTGAAAACCAATTTTTTGTACATTTATGCAAAAATTACAAGTTAACAATTTAGTTCGTAGTGCTACCTTTTTTCAGCATGCTGGAATCTCGATAGTCTTTGTATTCATGCCCATAATTGCCAAAGGCGTTACAGAGTCAATATTTGAGATCGGGCTTTTAGTGGCATCATTTAGTTTTGCTCAGATTTTATCTGAGATTTATTTTGGTAGGCACTCAGACAAAAAAGGAACCAGGCTCAAATTCATCAGAATTGGCTTCATTGGATGTGCCATAGCCTTTGGATTGCATTATTTTGCAGACGATCTTTCAATATTTTTTCTTGTAAGAATTGCTGCAGGCATAGCAAGTGGAATCATGATTCCTGCAATGATTGCATACACCTATGAGGCAAACATTGATAAAAAGAAAGCGGCAACTGTAATTTCATTTCATGCATTAGGATGGCTTGCAGGAATTGCAGCAGCCGGGTTTGCAAACGATCTTAAATTAATTTTTCTGATTAGTGCTGCGTCATTTATTATCGGATTACTGTTTACAATCAAACTTCCAAATCCCCAACAAGAAAAAGAACTAAAGCCAGGTACCACAAAACAAGTCATTTTAAAAAACAAATTTCTGTTCTCATCATTATTACTAAGACATATTGGAGCAGCTGCCGTTTGGACCATTCTTCCAATAATGCTGATGGAAAAGTGGGGCGCTGAACTTTATCACATATCAATTGTATATGTTGCAAACACAATGACAGCTTTTATCTTGATGAATGTGATGGCAAGCAAAATTCATCTCTCCAATGTTACAAAATTTAAAATCGGCATTGGGTTTACGACATTTGTATTTGTAGGACTGTTAATGGTTACAGAGTGGTGGATAGCAATGCCGTTTATGGCACTTGTTGGTGCTACGTGGGCATTTTTGTTCATTGGCGGAAACTTTCATCTGATGGAGAACAATCCGCGCTCAACATCAACTGGAATCTTTAGTTCCACTCTATCCATTGCTACAGTTGTTGGTCCAGTGGTTGCAGGAAGTATTGCGTTTGTATTTGACTATAGTGCAGTATTGTATTTTGCAATTGCAATAATTATTTGCGCATTTGCTGTATCGCTTAAGGTAAAAAATAAAAACGGTTAGGATTTTCGTCATTTTCTTTGCAAGCCGCCAAACAAAATTGAAATTTTCTTTTTGGATAAAATGTTATGGAATAAAACAAATGAAATAACTATGCAGAACTATGCAGTTTTTTTTTTGGGTTGTCAACATTGTCAACAAAGTTAACAGACAACTAATGTATTACAACAGCACAGCAAGAAGAGTGGCGACAGCATTAGAAAAGAAAAAGGGCAGACCATACAACAAAAAGGATCAGGACAAAAGAAGGGGCCAAGTGCATACGCTTCATTTTGAGAAAGGCTATTCTGCGGTAAAGATTGCAGAAACGCTGGGCGTCAACAGAAACACGATTAATGAGGACATCAAGTACGGGTATTCAAACATCAAAGAGGAAGTAAGACAAGAAAATGACGACTATGTTCTAAGACAAATCGGAAGGTTGGAGTCACAAAGGAGTAGATTAGTAGAGAGAATTACCGAAGACAAGGTCAAAGACGCCATAAAATACGAAAAAATGCTCATGGATACGGATGTGAGAATAAACAATCTACTAATGAAGATAAATGATTCAGTGATCCATCAAGTGAAAAAAGACACTTCGATTCAGGAGGACAAAATAAAAGACATGATCTTGCTTTTGATGATAAAATACAACAAAGATTGTTGTCTGACAAAAGAGAAAATTGCAGGTGAGATGATCAATCTTCAACAATGTACCGTTGAGGAGACATCCAAATTTTTTTGGAACTTGAAAATCTTAGGTTGGAATGCTGTAAAAAATTCACGGGAAGTGAATTTATGTATGACTTAATGGAATTTGCATTTTTGAGGAGATACCTCATTCCAAATGACTCTTTTGTGACAATTGTAAACTCGTTATTTATTTTAGAAATGCACCACAAAGAACAGATAGAAAACCTAGGGAAAAGATTCAAGGAAAGACACGGTGCAGAGGAAAATTGGAATGATCAAGTCTTTGAAGAACTTGATAAAGAAAGAACGCCCTCAGAGAAAAACGTGCAGAGGATCTAAACAAGGTAATTGCAAAGGTCTTTGAGAAAATATCAGATCAAGAATTAATAAAGAAATACATGGAATACATCAATGTGTTTTTTGGAGACGAAAAGTTACAAAGCAGAAAGATAATGGTGGAGTAATGGTTGCAATCTTTGGGGGATTGTGGTTGTACAACCATTACAAAGATGGAAAAAAGGACAACATCAAAAACATATACTGATGTTTGAAAGGTAGTATGAATACTGCTTTTCTGATATTTTTTATCAATTCAGAGCAACAAAATATCAATTCGGAGAGATAACTTATCAATTCGGTAAAAAGTTCCGAAAGATTCCGAGAGTTTGCAGGATAATACATATCAATTCAGCATCAATCCGATTTCAGAAATTATCCATTCGGTATCAATTCAGAGAAACAGTTTATCCATTCGGTAAAATTTTCCGACAATTTCCGAAACTTAATTTTTTAACTAAAGGATATAGGTTATGCATATGATATTTAAGCAAAATGATCCAAGTTTTTATGTTAAAAAAATATGAATAATTTTGTGAAGGATATCATGATTTTCTCAGTTTTAGCTGTTTCAGTTTTGTTAGTCTTATCTGTAGGCACCATACAAGCTGAAGCCTATGATGGACGAGGCGGTGGATCCAATAACAATGCAAGTGTTAGTGTTCCTGCGGGCACTTCGATTCCAGGATGTGAGGAAACAAACGAATGTTATATTCCATATGAAGTAACAATCGATGTTGGCGGTGAAATCACATGGTCAAATGATGACACTGCGGCACATACGGTAACCTCTGGAAACCCAGCAGATGGCCCAGATGGATTGTTTGACAGCAGCTTGTTCATGGCAGGTTCTACATTCTCAGTCAAGTTTGATGATTATGAACCTGGCAATTACAACTACTTTTGCATGGTACATCCATGGATGGAAGGAATTGTTGTAGTTCAGCAGGCTGGCGCTGAAGAAATGAAAGAAGAGAGGCATGAAAAAGAGGATGAGGCTATGAAAAAAGAAATGATGAAGATGGAAAAAATGATGGTTGGAAATATTGATATTACAATGTCACCCCCGATAGAGGGTTCTGAGGATGCTTCAGTTACCATAATAGAATTTGGAGATTTCCAATGCCCAAAATGTGACCAATGGTTCCAAAATGAAAAACCAACCATTGCAACAGATTACATTGATACTGGTAAAGCAAAATTATACTTTGTAGACTTCCCATTCCTAGGTGAAGACTCTGATGTTGCAGCAAACGCATCATACTGTGCAAATGATCAGGGAAAGTACTGGGAGTATCATTCTCATCTTTACAATAACCAAGGCGGAATCAATGAAGGCTGGGCAAGCTCAGACAAACTAAAACAATTTGCAGCAGACATAGGACTTGACATAGACAAGTTCAATTCCTGTCTTGATTCAAACAAGCATGCAGAAAGAGTATCATACAATAAACAAGTTGGGGCTGAACAAGGAGTGAAAGGAACTCCCGTATTTGTTATAATTGGTTCTGATGCAACAATAGAAAGAATTGAAGGACCACAGTCTTCTGCCATTTTCGCGGAAGTCATTGATTCAATGCTAGGTGAACCAGTAAAAGAGGTAATGGCCCAAACCATAGAAGAAGAGGAATCAATGGAAACTGCTGCCCCTACCGAATCTGAAGAAGGTGGTGGTTGCCTTATTGCAACAGCAGCATACGGCTCAGAACTAGCACCACAAGTACAATATCTCAGAGAAATCAGAGATAATACTCTAATGAGCACTACATCTGGTGCATCATTCATGACAGGATTTAACCAATTATACTATTCATTCTCACCAACAATTGCTGACTTGGAAAGAGAAAATCCTATTTTCCAAGAAGCAGTTAGAGTATTTATCACTCCAATGATTTCAACATTATCTATTATGACATTAGCAGATAATGGTTCAGAAATTGAAGTTCTAGGACTTGGAATTTCTGTAATTGCACTTAACTTGGGTATGTATATTGCAGCACCTGCAGCATTAGGCTTTGCAGTAAGTAAGCATTTAAAATCAAGAAACTAAATTCGGTAAAATAATTTATCAATTCGGTAAAATATTCCGAGAGTTTCCAAAAGTCTGATCGATGACACATATCAATTCTGCATCAATTCGGTAAAATATTCCGAGAGTTTCCGAAACTACCTTATTTTTTCTTTTTTTGTCAACTAAAAACATCAGAGCCTTTTAACAAAAATCAGTCCTTCTGGAAATAGTGGCAAGACGCTATAGACCACCAATCAGTTATCATTTACGAGAGATCCCAGTAAAGCAGATCAAAATATGGAAGGATGCACAGGCAAGAAAACTGGACAGAGAAGGAATTGCAGAACTTGCAAAATCCATCAAGAACGAAGGACTTCAAAATCCACCGATGGTCCAAAAGGAGTCAAAAGACTCGTACCTCTTGATGTCTGGCCAGAGAAGACTTGCGGCATTGAAAAGACTGAGAGCAAAAAAAATACCCGTACTGTTACTCACCCAGGGTACAAAATATGACTTGAAAGATGCAAAGGCTGCATCAGTAATTGAGAATCTTCATCGAAACAAAATGAGTGTCAAGGATGTGGCAGCAGCAAGTGTATTTCTGACAGAATCAGTCGGAAAAAGTAAGGCTGCACAATCCCTTGGAATATCTCAGCAAACCCTTAGAAAATACCTTGGATTCGCAGCAGTTCCTGACAAATTAAAAGAGTATGTTCCAAAACAGCTATCAAGAGACGATGCTACAAGGTTATATCAAATCGTTCCAAACATCTCAAAGGCATTACAGATTATAGAGAGAATAATCCCTCTTGATCAAAGACTTCGCAAGCAATACCTTCGTACTCTTGCAAAAAACCCAAATTCATCTCACAACAAGCTGCTCAAAAAGGCAAAGTCCGGATTGCTGCAACAGAGAATTACAGTTGAGATAAACAAGAGCAACGCAAGAAAGCTGCAAAGACTTGCTGCAAAAAATGATTTGGAAGTGACAGATGTGGCAGAGAAGATAATGTATGACTATCTGAAGAGAAAGTAATACAAATGAGAAAAATAAATTCCATTATTGTTGATGAAGGATTATTTTGTTATTGGAAGTCCATCTTCTAAAAATTTAGCAAGAAAGATTGCAAAAAAACTACAAGCAAAATATCTAAAAGCAACATTAAAAGTTTTCGCTGATGGGGAAAACAAGCTCACCATTTCAGGACATGTGAACAAAAGAACAATCATTGTCGTATCTTCTATGGGTCCACCTGTGGATTCCAATCTTATTCAAACCCTATCATTAATTTCAAAGTCCCGTGAAATGTCTTCAAACGTGATTGCCGTAATACCATATATGGGATATGCCAAACAAGACAAAGAATTTCTCAAGGGAGAAATCGTAACAATTTCAGTTATTGCAAAATTGTTCAAAGCAGCTGGCGCAACACGATTAATCGTAATTGATTTTCACAGTCCAAATGCGCTTAGTTTTTTTAAATTACCTACAAAAAATATCTCTGCCATTTCATTATTTGCAGAATATTTCAAAAATTATAAACTGAAAAACCCACTTGTGATATCCCCTGACCTGTTTTGGAAATCTAATGCAGAAAAATTTGCAAAATATATCGACGCAACAGCTGTTGCCATGAATAAAGAAAGAAATAGAAAGACAGGGAAATTAGTCATCAAACCCCCCTTCCCAAAATTTTCCAAAGAACAGGACGTAATATTCTTTGATGATATGGTATCAACTGGTGGAAGTGTTCTAAAGATAATCCAATTTTTTAAAAAAGAAAATTTTGGAAAGATGTACGTAGTATGTACACACCCTGTTTTTGTGGGAGATGCAGAAAAAAAGATCAAAAAAGCGGGTGTTACAAAAATCATAGGAACAAACTCTATTGAAGGAAAATTTTCAAAAGTTGATTTATCTGGTATTATTTCTAAAGTCATTCGGGATTGGAAATAATGATTTTTTGTAGCATCTAGATTCTAATCATCTATCAATTACAAATGTTCTTTCCACTACTGGAGATTCAGTTATTGTGTGAATTAACATGTCTGATTTTTTACCCACACCTAACGGAGATTGTGTAGAAAGAATATATTTTACTCTATCGAGTTTGTGGGATTTTTCAGAATATACTGTAAATAACAACTCTCCTTTTTCCACAGAATCTCCATTTTTTTTGTTAAACACAATTCCTGCACCTTTATCTTTTGGAGCACCTGCTGCACGTCCTATTTCTACGATAATTCTATTCTCCATCCATAGGACTTGCCCAGATTTTTCAGAACGAATAAACAACGAGTATTTTCCAATTGGGATGTCTTCTGGAAGTATTGATGAATTTCCACCTTGCGCCTTGATTATTTCTCGCATTTTTTTTTCTGCCTTGCCAGATTCAAGTATTTTTTTTGCAAGCGAGTAACCGTCTTTTTCCCCCAATAATTCAAATATACTTCCAGAAATATTGCATGCTTTGTCGATAAGATCAGGAACGCATTTTTGATTCATTAAAACCTCAAGTGCCTCTTTTGCTTCAAGTGCTGGACCAACAGTATTTCCTATTGGTTGTTCACCAAAAGTAATTATGCAGTGAGTATGAATTCCTAATCTACGACCAAGCTCCATAATGTCTCTTGCTAGAAGATCTGCCTCCCCAGTTGTTTTCATTTTTGCACCTCTTCCAGTTGGAATATCAATAACAAGATGGGTTGCACCAACTGCTTTTTTTTTACTCATGATGGAAGGCAAAAGCAACGGATCGATATGAAGAGAAAATTCTGTTTTCACAAATATGTCATCAGCAGGAGCTAATTCGATTGCACCACCCCATACAATGCATCCATTTGATTTTTTGAGTATCTGCAACATCTTGTTTGTGGTGAATTCCACAGGCATCAAAACTTCTGCACGGTCTGCAGTTCCTGCGACTGAAGTGATAGCTCTTGAGGATGTTTTTGGAATGGTGAATCCTTCTGATGCAATTATTGGAACTACCAATAATGTTGTTTTGTCTCCTGGGACGCCTCCTATGCTGTGTTTATCCACAATGATTTTCTTGTCAATTTTGAGAGTTTTACCTGTATCCACCATTGAACGGGACAAGCTTGTTGCCTCATCTAGATCTATTTTGTCTATATGTAATGCAGTTACAAATGCCGAAATTTCGTTTTCATTGAGATTACCATCAACTAAATCCTTTACAATTTCTTGTATTTCTAAATACAGTAATTTTTTTCCTGAAAGTTTGTTTCGAATAAATTGAAGTGATTTTGGAAATGGGGCAATGTCTACATCCACTCTGGAATTTTGTTTTAAGGAAAGTATTTTTCTAATTTCTTCTGTCACACCTAGGTATCCTCTTTCAATAGTTGCAGATATGTTAACTATTGCAGTAATCTTCTTTTTTGTCTGAATGGTTACACGTTCAGATGCATTGATGTTCAATTCATCAGCATCTTTGTCATTCAAAAATACGAACGGTTTACCACCTGAATCAATGTTTAGAATTTTTACTTTTAGTTGCATTATACATTATTTTGATATAGAATTGTCTTTTATAACATTGATGAAATATGATTTTCATTATCATGTTTGAGTTTAAGCTAGTTTTCTAAATAATAGCCAACGTCACTAATTTTCACTGACCAACAAAACATTAAACAAAATTTTAGTGCCTTTAGATGGATCAAAAAACTCTCTTAGAGGTTTGAAATTTGCATTAGGGATTGCGAAACAATCAGGATCATCAGTCATTGGTTTGAATGTATATTCTCCTCCAATGTTTATGAAAACTCAATCACTCATAATACATAAAATGAAACAAAGAAGTGATGAGATAATCAAGCAAGCAGAAGAAATATCACAAAAAAACAAGGTGCCATTTTTCAGTGTGGTTAAAGTCAGCTGTAATGTTGCAAAGACATTTGATGTTGATACAAACTTGAAAAACAAGAAAGGAATCACAGAAGATGCAATCAGAAATAATGTGGAAAAAACATTAACGGTACACAATCTCTACTGTGAGATTATTTCTGTGTTGAAGGATACATTTTTGGTAAAACCAAATGATTCCAACAAGTTGTATTCTCCTGCATCAATTGGCAAACTCTATTTGGAAAAACTAAACATCAGGTCACTCTTGGAAAAAAATCCAGAGTTTTCAAAAGAGATTATGGGAAACTTGATGAGTGCATACTATGGCGGGAGAGTGGAAACCAGAATAAGAAAAACGCCAGTTCCAGTTACGTACCTTGACTACACCAGCACGTATCCTACCTTGTTTTCATTGATGGACATGTACTCATTTTTGACAGCAGAGAAGATAGAAACAACAGACACCACACGACAAACCCAAAAATTCCTTGATGGAATAACATTACAGGGAATTTCTCAAAAAGATACGTGGAAGCAACTTGCCACAATATGCAAGACAGTACCAGACGGCTCCATGATTGTGCCTGTTCGCTCTGGATATGGCTCCAAAAAAACCCAGAACATAGGCGTAAACTATCTCAAAAGCACCGATGGAACAAGCCTATGGTATACTCTAGCAGACCTTGTAGCCTCAAAATTGCTTACAGGCCATACTCCAACCATTGAGAAGGCAATCACATTTGCTCCTGTGGGAATACAACAAAATATTCTTGATGAAGATGTGGAAATTTTCAAGGGAGTGACAGTCAATCCAAGAAAGCAGAATTTCATCAAAGAACTAATCGAGAAGAGATTGGAGATGAAGCAATCATCATTTTCAGATTGTGATGTAGACAAAACAATACAGAACACGATAAAAATAATTGCAAACACCGCATCATACGGCATTCACATTCAGGTAAACTCTGAAAAATCTGAGAAACAAAATGAACCTGTAACCGTCTATGGAATTGATGAATCATTTTCTGTAGATCAAAATACCATGTCAAGAAAGGAGATTCCTGCAAAGCATTTCAATCCAATACTCGGAGTGTTCTTGCCTGCTGCTGCAAGGTTGGTTTTGGCAGCAGCTGAAAGTATTGTGTTATCACATAGAGACGGATATGTTGCTTACATGGACACCGATAGTATTATGGTATCTCCAAAACATGCAATAGAGATTCAGGAGTTTTTCCAAAATCTTAATCCCTATGAGAGCAAGGATATACAGGTTTTCAAGATTGAAAAATCAGATGATGGAAAACTATTGGAGCATGTGTTGTTCTTTGGAATCTCTTCCAAGCGATATGTATTGTTTGAATATGATGATACAAAAAATAAATTCAGCATCCAAAAGTTCACGTCTCATGGTTTAGCTCACCTATTGGACATAGATGCAGAGCAATGGTGGTATGACATACTTGCAATGCACCATCATCCAGAGAATAAACAAGAGACACTTGACAAGTATGATTCCAAGTATGCTGTATCCAAGATGAGCATCACTACACCAAATGTATTGAAGCGATTTTCCAATCTAAGACCGTTCAACAGGATACTTGTTGGTGCAGGTTACAAACAAGATGATTATGGCAATGTAGTAATTCCTACACTTGTATACCTTGATGGAACACAAAGAGAATGCATCCAATACATGCCATTTACAAATTATCTCACTGGAAAGAATTACCCCAATTCTGCAGATACTGTTCCCTACTGGAAACCATTAAGCCAAGTGCTAGATGATTATGCCAATCACAAGGAGACAAAATCTGGCTGTGGTGAGGGTTTGTTGCCCAGATTACGCATGAAGATAGACAGGAATTTGATAAAATATGTTGGAAAAGAAGTAGCAAATCTTGACATTTCTAACATCCTACCTCAATCCCCAACGAGACATTACTTTGTTTTCAAGTCTTTTGAAAATTACCCCATCAATTACCAATCCAATTCCCATGATTACAACCATAATTCCGATTACTTGAGACACGTCATTCAAAGAACGACCAGCATTAAGCAAGAATCCCAATCCAAGGAATGAAAATAGGATTTCTGCACCAATAACACCTCTCCAAGCAAATGCCCAGCCTTGCTTAAAGCCCGAAATCATGTATGGAAATGCTGCTGGAATTAATACAGCAGTGATTAGTTGACTACCCTTTGCACCCATATTTCGAGCAGCTTCTATAAAGTGAGGATCAATATTTTTGACTCCAGTGTAAGTGTTAATGGTAACTGCAAAAATAGCTCCAATTGCAGTAACAAAAATGATTCCACCATCAGTCAAACCAAACCAAAGTATTGCTATTGGAACCCAAGCAATTGACGGAATTGATTGTAATCCTAAAACTAAAGAACCCACTGTTTGATTGATTACTTCAACTCGGGCCATAAAAATTCCAAGTATAATTCCACCAGCAATTGCAATTGCAAGTCCAATGGATAATCTCCACATGCTAGTTGCTATTCCATAAAGTAGACTACCATCTGCTGCGCCATACGCCAAATCTTCAGCTACTTCATACGGAGATGGAAAAATATTATCAGGCCAAATACCAGACATTGCAATTATTTGCCAAACCACAACGATTCCAATGTAAAATGCAATTCTATGAAGTGTGTAATTCTTGGCCATAATTATTACTCTTTATTTTTCTTTACCTCAGGTCTTAGTTCAGCTAAAATATCATGTTGGAATTTAAGTAATGCTTCATCTTCAGTAACTCTAGGTCGTGGAAAATTATTTTCAACTTCTTTTTTAATTATTGAAGGTCTATTGCTGAAAATTACTACCTTAGTTCCAAGCACTGCAGCTTCTGCAACATTGTGAGTTACAAACAAAATTGTCTTCTTTGTCTTTTCCCAAATTAATTGCATTTCAACTAGTAACAAATCACGAGTCTGTGCATCAAGCGCTGCAAATGGTTCATCCATTAATAAAACATCAGGATCCATCACAAGTGCCCTAGCAATAGCTACCCGCTGTTTCATTCCAGTTGATAATTGGAAGGTATACGAATCTGCAAATTTTATTAGTTGCATCATATCCAAATACCTGTGAGATATCTTTGCCCGCTCCTCTTTTGGAATACCTGCCATCTTTAATCCAAATTCTACATTATCTTGAACCTTAAGCCAAGGGAATAATGCACCTTCTTGAAATACCATAATTCTTTCAGGTCCAGTTTCAGTTACATTATGTCCATCAAACAGAATTTGGCCCTCATCAGGCTTTTCCAAGCCTGCAACTATGCGTAAAAAGGTAGATTTTCCACATCCTGAAGGACCAACTAAACAAACAAAGTCGCCTGCCTCAACCTTTAGATTCACTCCACCAAGGGCCTTGAGTTTGTGGGAGTCATGGCTAAAATATTTTACAATATTTTTTGCCTCAAGTTTCGTCATGTACTACGATCCTCCACAACAGAATTTGTATCAAAGTAGTAAAAAATACCAGACAAATCATATCCATTTCTTCCAAGATAACCTAATGCATTTGCTTTTTCTGCAAAAGATTGAACAGAATCAGGCAAAGGATTTGCAGTTATTACTAAATTAGATAAGGCAATATCTACAACATCGTCAGACAGAGATTGACCCAAATGAGAATTTAAAAAATTATTAAAAATAATTCTTGTCTCTACAGGATTTTGATTAATCCAAGTCGCAGTTTCATTATGAGAGTATAATAAACGTGTAATTAATGTAGGATTTCTTTCTACAAAATCAGTATTTGCAATTAAAAGAACAGATGCAAATTCTTGATTTGGCCAGAGTTCTTCTTCATGGAACAATCGTTTTCCATTTAATTCAGTTACTAAAATTGTAGCCCATGGTTCTGGAATCCATGCACCATCTATATCACCTTTTACAAATAATGTGTAAATATCAGGATTTGGAATATTGTAAATTATTACAGACCCGCCTTTTTCAGCTGGTTTTAATCCATTTTCAGAAAGATAATGACGTAAGGAAACATCCTGAGTATTGCCAATTTGAGGAGCAGCAATTTTTTTTCCAGCAAAATCAGATTCAGAATTTATTTCAGATTCAGGGTGAACAATAAAGCTGGCACCCCCACTTGCAGCACCGGCAAGAATCTTTATGTTATGATGTTCAGAATTTAAAAATCCGTTAATTGCCGGACCAGGTCCAACATATGCCAAGTCAATGGAATTAGCAAATAAAGATTCTATTGCTTGGGGTCCACTATCAAAAACGCGAGTTTCAATTTTGATTTCTTTCCCAATCTTTGTTTCAAAAAATCCTTTTTCCATCCCTATAATTGGAATAGCATGACCAATGTTAGGAAAGTAAGCAATACGAATTTTATTTTCATCTGACTCAGCCGTAGAACTAAGAGATATACCCAATACAGATAACACAATAACACCTACAATACTTGCAGAAATTACCGATCGAGTTTTCATAAAACAGCGTTATATTTCGCGGTTAAATAATCATCTAATTTTAGCTCAAGCTAGTCAGAAATTTTTGAAAGCATTTGATTTGTGACTATCACAAAAGATAAATTCCAAAATACTACGGAAAAGATGTTTTATGGCTCAAAAAGGAATTCTTGCATTTTCGGGGGGACTAGATACTTCAGTTGTTGTAAAGTATCTACAAGATGAACATGATATGGACGTCATTACAGTTACAGTTGATGTTGGACAAGGAGATGATTGGAAAAAAATTGCAGCTAAAGCAAAAAAACTCGGTGTAAAAAAACACTATAATATTGACGCAAGAAAAGAATTTGTCAAAAATTACATCTTTCCATCAATTAAAGCAAATGCTCTTTACCAAAAAAAATATTGTCTTGCAACAGCGCTTGCCAGACCATTAATTGCAGAGAAAGTTTTAGAAATTGCAAAGAAAGAAAAAGTTACATCACTTGCACACGGATGTTCTGGAAAAGGGAATGATCAAGTAAGATTTGACATAACATTACGTTCAGGTTCTGATCTTCCAATCATCGCACCAATTAGAGATAAAAACTTGGATAGAGATACAGAACTAAAATTTGCAAAAAAACATGGAATTGAAATTGATACTGTAGCAAAAAAATTTAGCATTGATCAAAATTTGTGGGGACGTGCAATAGAAGGAGGAGTATTAGAAGATCCATACAACGAACCACCTGATGATGCATTCATTTGGGTTAAAACAAAAAACTTACCAGATAAACCAACATATTTAGAAATTAAATTCAACAAAGGAATACCAGTTGGAGTTGATGGAAAAACAATGGAACCACTAAAGCTAATTAAATACATTAACAAAAAAGCGGGAGATGTAGGTGTTGGAATAGTTGATCATGTTGAAGATAGAGTTGTTGGAATTAAATCTCGTGAAGTTTATGAAACGCCAGCAGCAACTTGTCTAATTGAAGCTCATACCGATCTAGAAAAAATGGTACACACAAAACATGAAAACAAGTTCAAGTCAATGATTGACGATGAATGGGCATATTTGACATATTCCGGACTTTGGCAGGATCCTCTTAAAACAGATCTAGATGGATTTATCGAAGCATCACAAAAACCAGTATCAGGAACAGTGAAACTAAAGATGTACAAGGGAAGCCTCAGAGTGGTTGGAAGAAAATCCAGTAATTCATTGTATAATCATGATATTGCCACTTATGGAGCAGAATCTACATTTGATCAAAGATTAGCCAAAGGATTTGTAGAAT
>Ga0224513_10000271_pt1 | contig 19043 bp, 14 predicted proteins | sample SF_May12_sed_USG_5_FD_169109 | JGI IMG/M metagenome (GOLD analysis project Ga0224513, IMG submission 169109) | Sediment microbial communities from San Francisco Bay, California, United States - SF_May12_sed_USGS_21 | ecosystem: Environmental > Aquatic > Marine > Sediment | place: USA... | reverse complement strand
TGCTCAAAGAGAATTGGAGCCGTCGTCATTCTTCGTCTCTGGTTTCTTTCTCGGCTGGTGTTCTGCTCGGTGTCGGGGTTTTACATATCCTCCCTGAAGCCATGGAGATGACCGTAAAAGCCCCTCTCTTCATCCTGCTGGCCTTCGTGCTCTTCTACTTCTTTGAACACCACCTGTTGATTCATGCCGGCCATGAAGAGCAGCACCACGTTAACCTGGAGGTCGCAGACTGTCATGGTGACTGCTGCTCCCGCCCCCATCCCATGGGTTGGGTTGCCTTCATCGGCATGGGTCTGCACTCGGTGATCGACGGCATGATTATCGGTACAGGCTTTGAAGTCAGTCACGATCTCGGTTTACTTGCCGCGCTTGGTGTAATCGCTCACGAAGTTCCGGAGGGGATTGCCATGATCGCAATCTTGCTGCACTACGGCTGGCATCGTAAGAAGGCGATTCAACTCACCTCCTTTGTCGCCCTGGCAACCCCAGGGGCGGCGATTCTGACCTTTACACTGGTCAATAATCTGTCCCAATCGGTCCTCGGCGCCCTTCTTGCGACAGCAGGCGGCTCCTTCGTCTATATTGCGGCTTCCGATCTGATCCCGGAATCTCATCGCAGTCGCGGCTTCTCAGCCACACTGGCCCTCTGTGGCGGCATTCTGCTCGCCTGGATCGCTGGCTTTCTTGCCCATTAGGGCTGGGTCTGGAGGCTGGATTAAAGCTTAGTGCCTTTGCCAGTCCCCAACCCCTAGCCCCCAGCCTCCGCCTCTAAGCACAATCAGAAGGATCGCCGGTTAACTTGGCCAGGGCATGGGGTAAAGCCGGCAACAAGGTTTCCAGATTCTCTCTGGCCGCCTTGGGGCTCCCCGGCAGATTGATGATCATCGTCTGTTTGCGGACACCGACAACGGCGCGAGATACCATAGCATGAGGCGTCTTCCGCAGACTTTGCGTGCGCATCGCTTCCGCCATCCCCGGAATTTCATAATCAATCACCTGCAAGGTTGCCTGAGGGGTCACATCCCTGGGGCTCAAGCCTGTGCCGCCGGTGGTTACGATAAGGTCTAATTTTCCCTGATCCGTCCATGCAATCAGCAGAGTGGCAATCGAGGCAATATCATCAGGCAGGATGGCAACATGAACAACTTCACCAACAGGGGCCAGCAGCTCTTCAACCACAGGCCCGCTCTCATCAACTCGCTGACCTTGCGAGCCCTTGTCTGACAGGGTCAGAACCCCGATTTGAAAGGGTCTATGCGCACTCATGGGCCCTCCAGCTTGCCAACCGCCCCCAGGATTTCCAGGCGATCACCAGCCTTTACCAGGCCGCCATTTACAACAGTGGCAAAGACACCTTCCCGGGGCATGACACAATCACCGGCCTGATGATAGATGGCACAACGATCGTGGCATTCCTTGCCGATCTGAGTCATTTCCAACAAGACGGAGTCACCGACACGCAAGCGCGTTCCGACCGGAAGATTATAGAGGTTTACCCCCTGGGTTGTCAGGTTCTCGGCAAAATCACCGGGGCCCACATCGAGCCCTGCCGCTCGCATCTTATCGATACTCTCGATTGCCAGCAGACTGACCTGACGATGCCATTCGCCACCGTGGGCGTCACCGACCAAGCCAAAATCTTCCTGTAACTCTGCCTGTCCAACATCGGTTTTGCGTTCACCTTTTTTCTTACTGGTACAGACAGCAACGATCTGTTGACTTATTTCTTTCATTTATCCACCAGATTTCTTGATTCGAAAAGCCAATTCTTTACGAATTGCATTGGAGATTATGTTTGTGAGTTGTTTGCTTTTCGCCAACTCCTTAAGGTCTTTCATGGTCAAAAAACTTACAAAACGCAGAGCTTTCGGTGGCGGTGTTTTGGGATGTGCCAACAAGGCTTTTTTAATTTCGTAATTCTTCACCCAGTCTTTATTGAGAAGAATTATGCGAATCAAATCATCGCTGGAAGTCTTGGCCTTGGCAACCATGAGGATCTCACCATCGCTGATCCTGGGATTTTTCAAGACAGCGCCCTGAATCAGTTTGTTCGCTTGTTTCATCATGATGGAGCGCCATTCCTTGTCACCAGTCAGCCCCATCTTGATTTTTTCAGAAACCGTGAGATCCATGGCAATCTGATATTTCGACAGGCCTTCACGATCGGCCTCTTCCATCAGGGCCTCGATTTCAGTCTGACTACGACCATCCTCATCAATCTCTTCATCGTCCTCAGAATCCTCCTGAGGCGGTTCCCGTTTTATGATCTCCTCCGGATCCTGCCAACCCAGTTTGAACTTTAAAGCCTTTTCTGCTTCAGGGTTGGCAATAATCGCCTCAACGATTTCTGGATTCTCATAAAGCATATTCTGGTGACCAGCCAAGCGCTCCAAAACATCGGCACCAGCCTTTTGAGCAAGATAGAGCAGGGTTTTCACAGTGACAGCAGGGTGCATGATAACAGCTCCCATTAAATCGCCATCAGCCATCCGGGCTCTTACCATCAATTCAAGAAACTGCGGGTGCAGGCTCTCATCTTTACAGATCGGAGACAGGATCGTCGCCGGAAGCTCACGTAATGTCTTTACCGCCGATTTCTTGATCTCAGCGTCAACACTACGGCAAAGGAAGAAGAGAACGGTAAGGAGATCCTTCCCTGCAAGGGGGAGAGCCCCCCGCGCTGCCGCCAGTTGGGCATCGCGGGGGGCCCCCGGTTTGACAATCCGCGCAACCTCAGGAGAGACTTTTAAACGCACGGTACTGGATTCAGGTTGTGACATAAATCAATACAACTCCATCACTTGGCCTTTACAACGGCCGCTTTCACTCCAGCCTTTGCAACGATGCTGGCTGCATCGGCAGCATCCTCTTTGCTGGCAAAACTGCCGAAGCGGACGCGACTCAAGGTTCTGACCACTTGTACCGGTTCAGATTTGACCTGGAACCCTTCAGCGAGGAACCGCTTTTTAACCTTCTCCAAGTTATTTGTCTTGAGGAACGTGCCGGCATAGATCACGTAACCATCGCCGGCAGGGACGCTGTAGGAGCCAGGTTCAACCTCACGGGCATAGGCCAGCGAAGCCTGGACGTCTTCTTTGCTGTGGGTTCCGAGTCGCAGACGCGTCATATCAATCGTGGCATCTACAGGAGTCACCAACGGGTGATATCCGAGCTTTTCAATCTTTGCAACCAAAGTTTTCCTGTTTGACTCCAGTAGATAGGAACCGGCATCCAGTGCGTAGGCACCATCCGCTACCTGCATAGGTGCTACGTCAGGCTTGGCGGCTGTCACTGGTTTATCCACTTCGACGGTCTTTGTCTCTACAGCCTTGACAGGGGGAGCCTTGGGGGCTTTTTCTGTGACAGCTGGACCTGGTTTTACTGGCTCTGGCGCGGGAACCGGTGCCGGTACCGCAGCAGACGTCGGTGCAGGCATGGCAGGCTCTTGTTTGGGCTTATCTACAGGAGCAGGTTTGGCTGCTGCCGCAGCAGGCTTAGCCTCTGTCGTGGCAACGGCTGGCGCAGGTGGCGGAGGTACTGCAACACTCACCGGCTTCTCTTTTCCCGGAGCTGCTTTATTTGCAGGCGCCTTGACAGGAGGTGGCGGTACAGCGACTGCTTTGGCCGGCTTTTCTACAGGCATCTTTACTGTCGGTACGGAAGGCGTCGAGCTGCCCAAGCCCATGAAATAATAAGCACCTCCAGCGACAACGATGACTAATAGCAACACCATCAACAGAGTGCGGTTTCTTGAACCACCGCTTTTCTCCTGCGGCTCAGGGGCGAAATCGACAGGGTCGTCAATTTCCTCCTCGTTTTCAGGGAACCCGGCATTTAAGTTGTCGCTGAAGAGATCTTCATCACCTAAAAAGCTGCCCTCATCGTCCTTCGCTGTATCAAGTTCAGTCTGTAAATCCTGCTCAGGCTCCGAAGACTCCTCTTCAATATCGAAGGAAAATTCTTCGCTGCCTTTTTCGGACTCCTCAGTGTGCGCCTGCTCGCCGAAGATGGTTCCCGGAAGGTCTTCTTCCATATCAAAGAAGATTTCACCACCATCTGCATCCGATTCATGGGGTTCTTCCTTCTTCGTTATACTGCTTTCGGGACTCTCATCCTCATCTTCAAACGTGAACTGATCCTTGTCAGACATAAATTACCTCCCGTTCTGCTACTCAATCATTGATGAGAAACATGATTATTAAGCAGGCATTAATCTTCATTGTTCAGTTCTGCCAGAAGTTTAGCCATTAGATGAGATGGCACCTCTTCGTAATGTGTGAATTCCATGGTAAAAAGCCCGCGATCAGAGGTCATGGAACGGAGGACCGGAGCGTACTTCAGAACTTCCGACATCGGCACCTGAGCCTTAACCAACTGACTGCTTCCCTGGGGCTCCATACCTAGGACTTTACCACGACGGGAGTTCATATCGCCGATAACCTCACCGACACACTCGTCAGGTACGGTAATCTCCATCTCCATGACTGGCTCGAGGAGAACCGGAGTCGCAGCTTCAAGGGCCTTCTTGAACGCCATCGAGCCCGCTATTTTGAAGGCCATCTCCGAGGAGTCCACCGAATGGTGAGAACCATCGAACAGAGTGACCTGAACATCCTGAACAGGAAATCCCGCCAGAGGCCCCTTGCCTATTGACTCAAGAATTCCCTTGTCGACAGCAGGGATAAACTGCCGCGGAATCACACCACCGACAATCTTATCAACAAATTCGTAACCTGCGCCTCTTTCAAGGGGCTTAACCTTAATTGACACGTCAGCAAACTGACCTTTGCCTCCCGACTGTTTCTTGTGTCGATAAGACTGCTCGACTGATTTTTTGATGGCCTCACGATAGGGGACTTTCGGCTCCTTGAGGAGAACGTCAACGCCGAACTTGCGCTTAAGTTTTTCAACCGCAACTTCAACATGCACCTGACCCATGCCTGAGATGATCATCTCCTTGGTTTCAACGTCGCGCTGCAACTGCAAGGCGGGATCTTCTTCCGTCAGCTTTGAAAGCCCGCTAAAAATTTTCTCTTCATCACCCTTGCTCATCGCCTCTAGAGCAAATGAGATGACCGGCTTCATGCTCATCGGGCATTCGTATACGATCGGCTTATTCGCGTCGCACAGAGTGTCACCAGTCGTGGTCTCTTTCAATTTGGCGACCGCAACAATATCACCTGCCACAGCTTCGCTGACGGCTTTTTGCTTTTTGCCCTCAGGCAACAGGATCTGACCAAGGCGTTCGCTACAATCCTTGTTTGGGTTAAACACTGAACTATCGGACTTGACTGTTCCTGAATAAACACGGAACAGGTTCAACTTGCCAGTAAAGGGGTCGCTGACAGTCTTGAAGACCATCGCCGAGAAAGGCTCGTTAGGATCAGGTCGACGCTCTTCCGGCTCATCATTCTTGGGGTTCGTGCCGTACTGGATTCCTTTATCAATGGGCGAAGGCATGCAGAGGACGATATAATCAAGGAGCTGACGAATACCGATATTGGCCGTAGCGCTGCCGCAGAAAACCGGGGTAAAGACACCGGTCAGAGTTCCCTCACGCAAACCACGCAGGACCTCTGCTTCGGAGAGTTCCTCGGTTTCGAGGTATTTCTCCATCAGCTCATCATCGGCTTCAGCACAGGCTTCCATCAACATCACATGCAGGCGTTCGGCTTCAGCCTGATATTCTTCAGGAATATCGCCCTCTTCGTAGGTGCCCTTTTCATCAAACTTGAAAAGCCGCGCCTTCATGGTGATCAGGTCGACAACCCCTTTAAAATTGTCTTCTTCACCGATCGGCATATTAACAGCAACGGGGCGGCAACCCAGGGTTGTCTCCATGTCGTCAACAGCCTTGAGGTAATCAGAACGCTCCCGATCAAGTTTATTGATAAAGGCAATGCGGGGGACCTCAAACTCTTCTGCCCACTTCCAGAGCGTCTGGGTTTGAGCTTTAACGCCGTCAACGGCCGAAATCAGCAGCACAGCTCCACCAAGGACACGCATGCAGCCGCGCGTATCATGCAGGAAATTTGTATAACCGGGAGTATCTACAATATGCAGTTCATGGCCGTTCCATTCGCAATGATGCAGCTTCGATGAGATCGTGATCTTGCGCTTGGTTTCTTCGGGCTCAAAATCCATGTTCGAGGAGCCATCGTCAACTTTACCGAGTCGATCGGTCATCCCGGTGTTGAACAACATAGCTTCAACCAGGGAGGTCTTGCCCGCATCCCCTTGTCCGACGATACCCAGATTCCTCAACTTTTCAGTTTCGAACTTTGCCATGATCTCTCCTTTCAATGTTCCTCATGATTTCCAATAGTCAGATAATCGTAATGATTTTCAGATTATTAAATGACCACTAAGCGACATGGTTGCGTTCATAAATGATCCGCAAACCTTCCAGGGTGAGACTGTTATCCACTTCATCAATGGTCTGGCTATATGGTGCAATCAGCGTCGCCAGTCCCCCGGTCGCCATGACATGGGGTTTTTCGCGCGACTCCTGCTTCATGCGACCGACAATACCATCCACCAGACCGACATAACCGTAGAATAAACCGGACTGCATGCTGTTGACTGTGTTCTTGGCGATAACCTGTGGCGGGCAAACGATTTCGACCCGGGGCAGTTTACTGGCCCTTTCGTACAAAGCCTCTGCAGAGATACTTAGGCCCGGAGCTATCGCCCCTCCCTGGTACTCACCACGACAGGAGATGTAATCAAACGTTGTCGCCGTACCGAAATCCACAACGATCAGACTGGCTTGCTGTTTTGCGTATGCGGCCACAGCATTGACGATACGATCGGCACCAACCTCTCGGGGGTTGTCATACTGAATCGGCATGCCGGTCTTGATTCCCGGGCCAACCACCAGCGGCTTCAGCTTGAAATAATTATCGCACAGTGTCTCCAGAGTGTTCAGCAATGGTGGAACGACACAGGAAATAATAACATTTAAGACGTCAGGAAAATGCAAGTTACTGAGGCTGAACAACTCATGTACGACCATCGCCCATTCATCTGCGGTCCGCGCTTTATCAGTGGTTAAGCGCCAACTGCGTGCAAGCTCCTTACCCTTGTACAGACCAAGCACGGTGTTGGTATTACCGACATCTATAACGAGAAGCATTAAAACCCTCGGAAAGCGGAACGCGGTTCGCGGTTCGCGGAAAAATCAAACATAAAAAGCCAGACAACTTTTTTCATCACTCATTCCTTGTCCCACAACACTCGTCACGGCTTCTAAAGCGGAAGCACGTCGCCTGCATAAATGCTCTCTATCTTACCAGCCGAAGTTCGAACCAGCAATGCGCCATCACCGCCAAGGCCGACCATTTTGCCTTCAATCAACAGATTATTGCAATCCACCTGCACCCGTTTACCGGTCAGTTCGCAGAGCTCTGTCCAAGCAGTGAAAATAGGGGCACTTCCCTCTTCCAAATAGACCTGGTAAAGAGCGTCCAGCTCCTGCAACAGGGAACGGGTAAAGGCCAACCGGGAGACAGCTTTGCCCGAGGCAATGGCAAGCGACGTGGCAGGGTAACGCAGATCGTCAGGGAACTGTTCGGCGCGCATGTTTAGATTAACGCCAATACCGAGGACGACATAATGAACCTGGTCGGTCTCAGAGCTCATCTCATTGAGGAGGCCTGCGACCTTGGCTCCATTCAGGAGAATATCGTTGGGCCACTTAACCGTTGGCTGCAAGCCGGTACAGTTTTTAATTGCACGACAGACGGCCACAGCCGATAGAAAAGTCAGTTTTGGGGCTTCAAAAGGCAGAACAGGAGGGCGCAGTAAAATTGAGGCGTAAAGGTTGACGCCGCCGGGTGATTCCCACTGGCGACCCATCCGACCCTTGCCAGAGCTTTGACGGTCAGCAATCACCACCAGCCCGTCATCAGCCCCTTCATCACCAAGGCGACAGGCCTGCAGGTTGGTGGAATCCGCCTCGTCAAGCGAGATGATGCGGGACCCCACCAGCTGGCATTCGAGACCGGACTGAATGGCTTCCGGCATTAGGACATCGGGAGACTGCTGCAATTGGTACCCTCGTGAAGGAATCGCTTCAATCTGGTAACCTGCCTGGCGAAGGTTGCGAATGTGCTTCCAGACCGCCGTACGCGAAACACCCAACTCATCACTGATCCTTTCACCAGAGACAAAACCGTCTGGCGTCTGGCGGAAAAGTGAGAGGATGGTTTCACGTGGGGCTGGTGTTTTCATCAATAGTTAGGTTCACGCCCTAATGTTTAAGTAAACAACATGGAGATATCAACGGACCGATAAGAGTGCGTCAGTGCGCCGACAGAAATCAAGCGGACGCCGGTCTCGGCAATAGACCTGACACTTTCCAGATTAACCCCCCCGGAGGCCTCCGTGATGGCGCGATCGCCAACCTGCTCGACGGCCGCAGACAATTCGTCAAGAGACATGTTGTCGAGGAGCAGGATATCTGCACCAGCGGCCAAAGCTTCTGCCACCTCCTCCTGATTGCGAACCTCGACTTCAATTTTCTGGGTATGCGGCACACTCTGTTGAGCGCGGCTGACCGCGGCCGTAATCCCCCCGGCAGCGGCGACATGGTTCTCTTTGATCAGAACAGCATCATAAAGAGCCATGCGGTGATTCCCACCACCCCCCATGCGTACCGAGTACTTTTCCAGAACCCGTAGCCCAGGTGTGGTTTTCCGCGTATCCACAACCACCGCGCAGGTCCCTTCAACCTCTTTCACAAAAGCCGCGGTGAGAGTGGCAACCCCGCTCATACGCTGCAGAAGGTTTAACGCAACACGCTCACCTTGCAGAAGAACGGAGGCATCACCCTTAATCCAGGCCAGTACATCGCCGCGTTTTACAGACTGGCCATCGTTCATAAGTTTTTCGAATGCAGTCTCTGCAGAAAGCAGCCGAAAGACTCGCTGCGCAACATCAATACCGGCCAGAACGAAATCTTCCTTGGCGACCAGCTCGGCGCTCGCCTGCGTACCAGGCGCTATCGTTGCCAGCGTGGTGACATCCCCGGTACCGATATCTTCTTCAAGAGCACGATGTAGGATAGGATCGAGTATAAATGAGTTCATAAATTATGTTTCCAGCCGATCAGCAAAGGTGAAACTTCTTCGTCTCCTCGCGGAAACTCTGAATGGCACGCTTTCGTATTAAGGTGTATTTTTATAACATATTGAAACTTTTACAAGCAACTGAAAAGCCTGTAACCATGCCTATTTCCAAGCTTTACATTTATCTTTAAATCGCCAACAATGGGAGATGTTGAAAATTTGCAGATTTCTATAAAACCCTAAGGAGTCGCTCGTGAAATTTTACTCTAAACTCAGTCTGTTTCTGGTGATGATCGCAACACTCTCTGCCTGTGTCAGTCAAACCGAGCACCAGCTGAAGCTGGACGAAAACCAATATCTCCATTCGGTTATCAAGGGTCTTGAAGGCGATTACGAGAGCCTGAAAGAAGACAAAAACCAATTGGTTGATCGCAATGACAGCCTGAATCAGCGTTTGCTTGAAGCCATCGAGCGCAACAAACGCCTCCAGGAAGACCTTATGCGGGCACGCTCTGACCTGGACCGGGTGGAGAAGGTTCTGGCCAGCCGCAGCGCCGAAGCCGGAGCCGCCATGGCCGAGATGCGCCAGGAGATCGATCGACTGACCGAAGGGAGCAGTGAGCTACAGCAGCAACTGGAAGTTGAGCGCCTGGAACGCGAAGCCCGGCTTGCAGAGGTCCAGGGCACCTACGATGAGCTGGTGGGGAAACTGGAAGAAGAGATCCAGCGCGGCGAGGTTAAAATCTCCGAGCTCAAGGGAAAACTGACTGTTAACGTGGTCGACAAAATCCTTTTCGACTCAGGTAAGGCCGTCCTCAAGCCGGCAGGAATCAATGTTCTGCAACAGATCGGCGACATCCTCAAAGTTGCCGCTGACAAGGATATCCAGGTTGAAGGTCATACCGACAACGTACCGATCAGTGGCGCTCTCGCTCAAAAGTTCCCGAGCAACTGGGAGCTCTCCACTGCAAGAGCGACAACGGTTCTGCATTTCCTCCAGGAGAAGGCAGCCATCTCCGGAGAAAGGCTCTCCGCAGTCGGCTATGGAGAGTACCGCCCGGTCGCCAGCAACGGAACAGCGCAGGGACGAGCCCTGAATCGGCGTATTCAGATTGTTCTGACGGCAAGCAAGGACCGCTGAAACGTGCCCTTAAGATTAACAGACTGAGAACCCAAACAAAGGGTGCAAGGATTTAACGCAAAGGCGCGAAGGGAAGAGAAAGTCCGCAAAGAAAACCACTTCAAAAAGCGAGCATAGGCAGTCAACCTAACAAAAAAAGCGGAGGCCCCAAATAGAGCCTCCGCTGACCTTTTCACATAATGTCATTTACAAAAAGCTAACGCAGCAACTTGCCTAAATAAAGGAACGTGCCTCCAACCGAGAGACTTGCGAGCAGGTCACCTACCAGGTTGGCGTAATGAGAAATAGTGTAGTTAATCAAGTGCTGTTTCGTATCGAGACTGAAAACATCCATATAAAGCTGAGAACCTTTCCAGAGGAAGATACAGGCAAAAACGACCATAAAAGCAAGAAAACCATTACTGATCGGAGTATCCTTGATATTGAGATGAATTTTTCGAATTAGATCGATATTGATCAATGACAGGAAGACCCAATTGGTGTTTTCCACGATCCGGATGACGCGGAGAACGCCCTCATCAGGAGTCGGATTGATTAACAGAAAAACCAGGGACGCAACAATAACTCCGACAACCGTCAGGTAGACATGAAGCTTGCTGCCTTCGAAATCAAGAGTCCTGGTAAAAACATAGTACTCCTGAAAACCGTGGCTCATAATCAGGATGGCAAGAGTCCCGATGATATGCCCCATGGCCAATACATAGGGGTTATTGAGGCCAGGGAGAAAAGGCAGGGTACCCGGAATGATCTCACCAACCAGAATCAGGAAGAAACCAACGGCGATGCTGGTCCAGACTCGAGCATTACCGATACTGAAATAGAAAGAAACACAACCGGCAACAAGCCAGAAGAATCCGAGTACAACTTGAAACATGTCCATGAACGCCTCCCTGAGATATGGATTGAATCAATAAAAAACGGCGACTCGAAAGCCGCCGAAAGCTGAACCGGGGCCCCTTAAGAGAGCCCTTTGAAACCCTTTTTCATCTCTTCCAGCATTTTATCGATTTTGCTGGGACCTGCGACCATCCTGGCGGATTTACCCAACTTGGTGTAAAAGTCATCAAGAGCAGATTCGCTAATCTGCCCACCGTTGAGTTTCAGTTTGTCAAACTCTTTATCTACCAGCAAGGAGCCGATTTTTCCAAGATGCGCCATGGCAAAACTCTGAAAAAGCTCCTGCGTCTTCTGCCAACGATCCGACTCTTTTGTCTCCTGAGTTTTACTTGCAGCGTTCTCATGCTCTTCTCGCTGACGTTGACGTTCGGCAACAGCAGCACCCCACATACCTGTGATATCTGCCGTTTCCATAAGGTCTGCCAGTGATTTTTTTCCGTCACCACGAGTCACCAGAACATCAACTTTGGCTCCGGGCTCTTTGGCAACCGACATGGAACTGTCTGCAGTGGTTTCAATGTCCGTCGAACCATCGTGGAAGAAACCAAGGGGGCTACCGTCACGATAAAAGATCAGGGCAATATGTTCTTTAGAATAAATACGCAGGCATCCGCTTCGCTTCTCTTCGCGCATACGAATCAGCAAGGATTTAATATCGATCAACTGGAGATCCTGCCCTTTGTGCAGAACCTCACCATGCAGGAGGGTATGAATACTGTGTGCCAGCTCGGTAGATAGTTGATAGATGTTCAGCTTACCATTGCCATTCAGAGACTCGTCGAACGTACGGGAGATACCATCATATGCGATCAGGTGTTCCCGCTCATTCTCAAAGAGTGAGCTGATGAGTCTGCCTTCCTGGTAAATGAAGACACCTGTCCCTTCAGGAAAATCAAAACGCATGTATCCGGTAAATTTTCCCTGACGCATTTTTCCCAACGCATCCGCAAGGTTTACTTTACCAGGATTGATATTTTCCTTAACAGGATTGCCTCGTGGCAACAGAATCATAACTCAAAGCCTCGTTCTCATTAGCACTACTTTTCGAATCCAAATTCTTAGAATATTTGAGCTTTCATGTCAAGGCTGTTGCGCGACCGAGGGAACAGTCGCAAGCCCTATTTTAGTGGCAAAATATATTGAAAAGGGTATTTAAAAAAAGCCGGCGAGACGAAGTTCCCGGGCGATTTTGCGACGACGGGATGCAAAGCGACGGTAAAGATCATCACCCATTTGTTCAGCAGGGCTCATAGCTTGACAATTGATTATGACAAGCTCACGGTAAGCGGCATCAAGAGGACGACCGATTATCATTGGCAGGGTGTTATGGACGCGACTCTTCTCTTTACCAAGGTCTTCACTGGCAACAAGGGTTTCATCGGCATCAAACAGATGGGCCGTCAAGCGACTCTCCGGACCAACCAGTCCTAGCCCTTCAATTGTCAAGGCAAGTATCTCCTCAGACGTCACTACGTCCAACTCGAGTTCGGCAAAAAGCTGGTCACAACAATCAGGATGAAGAAAGCCCCGCCGCCGGCTGCTCAAATCAAAGAAGAAATGACCGTCAGCATGCAGGGACTGTTGACAACACAAAGGGCACTCAAGGATAAGCTTGCGTCGCCGAGCAGCGGGCAGTCCTGCCAGGCCCCCTTCACCACAACTGTCACTCCTGTCCTCGAAGGTTTCGGTCGCAGAGTTTGACAAGACAAATTCTGCCAGCTTTTTGAACTGACCATGAACGGAAGTATTCCGGGCGTGGGTGAGAACGGGCCAGATGCGACTGGAGAATCCGGAGGCAAGCCCTTCGACCTTGGGACTTTTACTGATGCAAATGTCAAGAACCTGGTAGTCTCGTTCACGGGCGCCGTAGACCAGGAATTCATAAACGCGCACTTCGGCATTCAAACGAGCACGGGCATCAACCAGGCTTGGCAGCAACCAAACTTTTTCTGCACGCCCGGCATCGGCCATAATCTTCCTTAACGAACCAGCGTTTATCAGGGCTGCACGATCCTTAACCGGCACAAGGACAAGGTCCGCAGTCAAAAGAGCGGCTTCAGTGAACCAATCAAGAATGGGTCTTGTATCGAGGATTAGAATACCTTCAAGTTTTGAAGCCGACACCCTCTGTCGCAGCCACGCAGGATCATGACCTGGTGGTTGCAGCCGCTGGGATGAGGCGACATACTGAACTCCGTATTGACCGAGCACAGCAAGCTCTTCAATCGGGCAGCCTTCAAGAAGGTTGGCAACATTACCCTCAGGCTGTGGACCTAAAGCAAACATCTGGTCAACGCTGAAGTGGTTATCAAAAGAGGCAATTGTAACCGGCAAATCCTCATGCAAAGCCTTGAGATAGACTGCGAGGTTAGTAGCAATCGTTGTCTTTCCCACCCCGCCTTTTTCGCTGGCTACGGCGACCACAAAAGGACGCTTCACGACACTTCACCTTCTGCGAGCACCTCCTGCAGGGCCTCCCAGCGTTCCATACAGTCATCCAACTCCTCTTGAAGAATTGAATGTTTCTCAATGAGCGGACTCAGGCGGGCATGGTCAACCGCCATGGCAGGGTCCTGCATTTCAGTGGTCAGTTCAGCGAGATCCTGCTCAAGAACCTCGATTCGCTCTTCAACCTGAGTCAACTCTTTCTTCCGTTTCTGCTCTTCTCGCCTTGTCGCCTTACGCTCCTCGTGCGAAAGCACCCGGGAGGTCTTGCTTTGAACCGGCGCAGAGGGTTCCTTCGCACCAGCCTGCTCGACCCGCAAAGAGGAGTGGCTGCCATCACCTTCACCACTTTTTACACGCAGAAAATCCTCATAATTTCCGAGGTAGGACGTGGCACGATGGCCGGCAACTTCAACAACTCGGCTAGCGAGCGCATCAACAAAATAACGGTCGTGAGAAACAAACACGAGGGTCCCCTGATACCCTTTCAGAGCATTAAGAAGGACCTCTTTGGAGGCCAGGTCAAGGTGGTTGGTCGGCTCGTCCAGCAACAGCAGGTTGGCCGGCTCAAGAAGCAAGATCGCAAGTGCCAGCCGGTTACGCTCTCCACCTGAGAGAACAGAAACCCGCTTGTGAACGTCATCACCATGAAAAAGAAACGCGCCGAGCAGGTTGCGCACCTTCGGCACCATGTCGAAAGGGGCTGCTTTAGTAATTTGCTCAAGCACAGTCAGTTTTGCGTCGAGGGTGCGCGCCTGATCCTGGGCAAAGTAAGCCATAACCATGTTATGACCTTCCTCACGCTCTCCTTGCAACGGGGCCTCAACCCCTGCCAGTAACCTCATCAGGGTTGACTTACCAGCACCGTTAGCCCCTACCAGGGCGATACGCTCGCCGCGAGCAACAGAGAGGTCAACATCCTCAACAACGGTTTTGTTTTCGTAACCGTGTGCGACGCCGGAGAGACCGATAGAAAGCTGCCCGCTTTTCGGTGGCGCAGGGAAGGAGAAACCGATTTTTTTACGCTCTGGCGGCAGTTCAATGCGCTCAATTTTTTCCAACATCTTGACGCGGCTCTGTACCAGGGCAGCCTTGTTGGCGTTATAACGAAACTTGTTAATGAACGACTCGAGGCGGGCGACCTCTTCATCCTGGCGTCTCTTGGTTTCACGTAAAGCGGCAACGCGTTCGTCTCTGGTAGCCAGGTAGCGGGAATAGTTACCAGGATAATCTGTGAGCTTACCGTGCCAGATTTCGACGATCCGGGAGACGACCTGGTCAAGAAAAAACCGGTCGTGGGAAACAAGGATCACTGCGTACGGGTAGGCCGTCAGGTACCCTTCTAGCCAATCACGGGCAGGCAGATCAAGGTGGTTGGTCGGCTCATCAAGGAGAAGCAGGTTGGGTTTCTGCAGCAACAACTTGGCCAGCGCGATACGCATCTGCCAGCCGCCGGAAAACTGCTCGCACGGTTTACCCCAATCTTCTTCGGCGAAACCCAGACCCTTGAGGACCCTGCCAATTTCAGCTTCCATGGTGTAACCACCGCGTTGTCGAAAAATCTCCTGCAACTCGGAATAACGATCAAGGTCAGACTCTTCAGCATCACGACTGATCTGTCCCTCGAGCTGTTTCAGCTCGGCTTCAACCGCGAGCAACTCCTCAAGAGCTGAGCGCACCTCGGTAAAGAGGTCACGACCACTATGCTCGAGTCCTTCCTGCGGCAGATACCCGATAGTGGTACCACGAGCCAACTGCACCTTGCCGGCATCAACATCCGACTGCCCGGACAGCAGACGTAGCAAAGTGGTCTTACCGGCACCATTTTCACCACAAAGCCCGATACGGTCAGTGGGACGAACATGCCAGTCAACATGGCGCAGCACAACCTGGTCTGCAAACTGTTTGACAACATCTTTTAGCTGTAACATGGCGCCTGTTATAGCACATCTGTATGCTCTCGAGAATTATCATATTCATCGTTGACAGTGACGACGAACATTAGCAGAATGAATGAGCGTTTTCTCACCCACCACTAAAGAGCTGTTGCAGTTCTTTTAGGAGGCCTCAATGGCACGTAAAGTCTTCATAGCTGCGACCGGACAGGACTGCGGCAAAACCACCACCAGCCTCTCACTAATCCACCTGGCGCTAAAAAAGTACCGTCGGGTCGGCTTTATCAAGCCGGTCGGGCCCAAGCCTTCCCCCTACAAGGATTTCTGGGTCGACAAAGATGCCGCCCTGGTAGCCAAAGTATTCGGGCTTGAGGACGACATCCGCCTGATGTCCCCCGTAGTGGTACAGCCTGGAGACACGCGCAAAGTCATCGATGGTATTGTCACTCGTGAGCAACTTGAACAGCAGCTAATCAAGGCCTGCAAGGAACTCGAAGAACGCTGTGACTTTCTGATCATCGAAGGAGCCGGTCATAGCGGTGTCGGTTCGGTTCTCGGTTTAAGTAACGCCCGTGTTGCCCGCCTGCTCAATGCTCCGGTCCTGATTGTCAGCGGCGGCGGCATCGGCCACGTCATTGATGATGTCAGCATGAACCTGGCACTGTACAAAATGGAGGGAGCAGAAGTCCGCATCATCATGCCGAACAAGCTGATCGCTGAGAAACGGGCAAGAACCCTCGAATATATGGACAAAGCCTTTGCCCAAGAAAATTTTATTGTCCACGGTGGCTTCAACTACTCGCCAATACTTGCTGGCCCCACCTTGCAGCACGTTGCCGAACTCTTTGATGTGTCTCTGCGTGCCAACCAAGAGCAGGCGAGACATATCATCAAACACATACAACTCGCTGCAGCATCCACGGAGAAGGTCGTCGAAATTCTCAGAAATTCAACATTGCTCCTGGTGAACAGCAGTCGCAGTGAACTTCTGGTCATGCTCGCCACTCTGCATCATATCCCAGAATATGCTGAGAAACTTTCCGGCGTACTGATTTCGGGAGCCAACCCCATCGCCAAACTGACCCAGCAGGTTCTCGATGACAGTCAGTTGCCCTTCATGCGCACCGAGCAATTCACATCAACAGTTTTTCATACCGTGACCCGCGATGTCTCCAAGATCACTGCTGATGATCATGAAAAAATCAGCTTGGTTAAGAGTCTGGCTGAGCAGGAGCTCGATTTTGATTTAATTGACAGTCAACTTGGGTAAGAGATTATTCTAGCAGCCTGTTGGACTATCAGGGCTGAAGCGAAAAGTTGGCCGTTTGAGAACAGATTTTGGCTCATTTGAGCGTAAGAGCCATAGCTAATGGTCGAAAAGGAGCTGAAATATGGGCCAAAGAGACGAATTTGCAGCCAGTTCATTGGTAGTCCAACAGGCTTCCAGGAAGTCAGATTCAACTGCACAAAGTTCATTTGTTCAGAGAAAAAACAACTGACAATACTGGAGGATCTCGTCCTGCCGGTGTTATGACTTATTTAAAAGAAAGCAAAAACAGCGTTTTTAAAGATCAATTTGCATTCGACAAAGACGATACAGATACGTCACCTTCCATTATTTACGTGCAATTCTCATTTAATTTGTTATAGTTCGGCCGTATCTACCTTTATTAAAAGGTTTTTTCGATCTTAAGGACTGAGATAAAGGTCCTACAGATAAACAGTTTTGGTATTTATCCTGTTATTGAGCGCGCTCCCAGTTCCGGTTGAGCCAACCATCTCGATATAGGGTTTATGCCCCCAACAGATTAAGGTTGTCGCATGCGGCAGCCGGGAAGAATTACATGTCTAAGAAAATGATGGTTAACGCCACCCATCCCGAAGAAAACAGGGTGGCTATTGTAGAAGATGGTATCCTCACTGAGCTTGATATCGAGGTTGCCGGTCGCGAACCCTCCAAAGGGAATATCTATAAAGCGGTTGTGGTCCGGGTTGAAACCGGTCTGCAGGCCGCTTTTGTTGATTATGGCGCAGATCGCCTCGGCTTCCTGCAAATCGATGAAATCAATTACACCACGGTCAAGCCTGACTACACTCCTGCCGAAGATGGCCGTAGGCCACGCATCAATGACCTTTTGTCTCGCGGCCAAGAGATCCTGGTCCAGATCACCAAGGAAGAGCGCGGTACCAAGGGTGCAGCCCTGACCACCTACCTGTCCCTCGCCGGGCGCTACATGGTTCTTATGCCCGGCAGCCAGACACGGGGTGTTTCACGCAAGGCCGAGAGCGACGCACAACGCAAAGAGCTGAAAAAAGCCATGAACTCTCTCGACCTCGCCGAGGGCGTCGGTTATATCGTGCGCACGGCAGCTCTTGACCAGACTCGCGAAGAGTTGGAACGGGATTATCGCTATCTGATTCGGCTCTTTGAAAGCATTAAGGAGCTTGAGCAAAAAGCCAAAGCTCCGGCCCTGATCTACAAAGAATCCAACCTGATGATCCGTTCGATCCGTGATTACTTCACCACGGAGATGGATGAAGTTCTGATCGACGACGCGCAGGTTTTCAAAGAAGCGAAAGACTTCTTCCAGATGGTCATGCCTGACCACATCAAACTGGTCAAACTTCACCAGGAACGTCGACCGATCTTCTCCCGCTACCAGATTGAAGACCAGATCGAGACCCTGAGCCGCAACAAAGTGCTCCTGCCCTCTGGCGGCTCGATTGTCATCGACCCCACCGAAGCCCTCGTCGCCATCGACGTCAACAGTGGCAAGATGGCTTCCGAGCGCGGCGTTGAGGACACGGCGACCAAGACTAACCTGGAAGCCGCCACAGAAGTCGGCAGGCAGCTTCGTCTGCGCGACCTCGGTGGCCTGATCGTCATTGATTTCATCGACATGCGTGACCGCAAAAATAATCGCGCGGTCGAAAACCAGGTTAAGAAATCACTGGAGAACGACAAGGCCCGGGTTAGCGTTGGTCGCATCAGTAAATTTGGGTTGTTGGAAATGAGCCGGCAAAGGATTAAAGCCGCCCTGACAGAAGGCTCTTACCTGCCGTGCCCGCACTGTAACGGCTCCGGACATTTGAAGAGTCCTGAAACCCAGGCTGTTGCCCTGTTGCGTAAAATTCACGCCAGCGCTGCGAAAGGCCAGGTCAGTCGTGTCGATGCCCAGTTGCCGATGGAAGTTGCCGCCTACCTGTTGAACAACAACCGTGAAGAGCTCGTCGAGATGGAGCGGCGCTACCAGCTGCAGATCCATATTCACGGTAACCGCGATTTTCTGTCTGACCATGTTGAAATCGAAATTCAGAAAAAAGAGAAGAACAAGTCGACCCTGCAGGAATTTGTTGAAGCCGGTTCCGTGCCGCTGGAGACCGAAGAAGAGAGTAAGCGAGACAAAGTGGAGACGGATCAGCCTGCGGTGGAAGAAACAGCTGAGGCGGCAACGGATCAACCCAAAAAACGCCGTCGCAGGAGACGCCGCAAGCCTTCAGGAGCGACAACTGTTGAAGCAGATCAGAAAACCAGCGGTACTGATGAGCCAACATCGGAAGACGCTGCAACTGACTCACCTGACACCATAACCGGGG
>Ga0224513_10000270_pt1 | contig 19077 bp, 19 predicted proteins | sample SF_May12_sed_USG_5_FD_169109 | JGI IMG/M metagenome (GOLD analysis project Ga0224513, IMG submission 169109) | Sediment microbial communities from San Francisco Bay, California, United States - SF_May12_sed_USGS_21 | ecosystem: Environmental > Aquatic > Marine > Sediment | place: USA... | reverse complement strand
ACTCGCGCACATGGCGAGCGCGCTCATCGGCGTCGGCGAGGCGAGAGTGAATGGCGAGCTGGTGGGCGCGAAAGAGGCGCTTGCGCATGCGGGCATCGAACCGATCCGGCTGGCGCCGAAAGAAGGGCTTGCACTGCTCAATGGCACCCAGGTGTCGACGGCGCTCGCGCTCGCCGCGGTATTTCGCTGCGAGAACCTGCTTGCGGCGGCGCTTGCCGCCGGCGCCATGTCTGCCGACGCGGTGAAGGGCAGCGACACACCGTTTGACCGCCGCATACACAGCGTGCGCGGGCACGGCGGGCAGACCGCCGTGGCTGGCGTGTTGCGGCAGCTCATGAGCGACAGCGAGATTCGTGCATCGCACCTGGGCTGCGACCACATCCAGGACCCCTACTCGATACGCTGCCAGCCGCAGGTAATCGGTGCGTGCCTCGATGTTTTGCGGCACGTATGCACCGTACTGGAAGTCGAGGCCAACGCGGTCACTGACAACCCGCTGGTTTTTACCGAGTCGCATACGGTGCTCTCGGGGGGCAATTTCCACGCGGAGCCGGTCGCGTTCGCTGCTGACTACCTGGCGCTGGCGATCGCCGAAATCGGCGCGCTGTCGGAGCGCCGGATCGCCTTGCTCGTGGACGAGCACATGAGCGGCCTGCCGGCGTTTCTCGTGGAAGAGGGCGGCCTGAACAGCGGCTTCATGATGGTGCAGGTAACTGCCGCCGCGCTCGCGTCGGAAAACAAGTCACTTGCGCATCCCGCGAGTGTCGACAGCATCCCGACGTCGGCGAACCAGGAGGATCATGTCAGCATGGCGACTTTTGCGGCGTATCGCCTGCACACGATGCTGGCGAACAGTGACAACATCGTTGCGATAGAACTGTTGGCGGCGGCGCAGGGCATCGAATTCCACCGGCCGAAAAAGAGCTCTCCCGCGATCGAAAAAACGATCGCGGCCGTGCGCAGCGTTTCCCGGGTTTACGACGAAGACAGGTCATTGTCTCGCGATATCGCACGGCTCGCGGCGATGATCGATTCGGGTGAGTTCTGTGAACATGCGGCATCGGTGTTGCCGAGCCTGGGAGCATGAGCGACGTATACGCGTTCTCGCAAGGTGATTCGCCGCTGCTGATCAGCGTGCCGCATGACGGCCGGCTGATCCCGGATGCGCAGCGCGCCCGCATGACGGAAGCCGGCCTTGCGATTCCGGATACCGATTGGCACGTTGCCGAGCTTTACGGCTTCGCCCGTGATCTCGGGGCATCACTCCTCGTGGCGCAGTATTCACGCTACGTCGTGGACCTCAATCGTCCACCGGACGACGGCTCGTTGTACGACGGCCAGGTCGCGACGGGGCTTTGTCCACAGCACACATTCTCGGGCGATTCCATTTACTGTGACGACGCGCCCGTCACGGCGGCGGAGACCGCCGAGCGCGCAGAGTGCTACTGGCGCCCCTACCACGAACGGCTGTCGCGCGTGCTTGATGAGCTGCGAGCGCGCCACGGCTATGCGCTGCTGTGGGATGCCCATTCGATCCCCAGCCGGGTGCCGCGGCTATTCGACGGCGAGCTGCCGGTGCTCAACCTGGGCAATTTCGACGGCCGGAGCTGCGATGCTGCCGTCGCCGACGAACTCTACCGGTGCGCATCTGCAAGCCCATACAGCGCCATATTGAACGGCCGCTTCAAAGGTGGCCACATCACCCGTCACTACGGCAATCCGGGCAACGGCGTACAGGCCGTGCAGCTCGAGCTCGCGCAACGCGCCTACATGGACGAGGCAACGCTGGACTTCGACGCTGGTCTCGCGGACCGCCTGCGCGGCACGCTTGGGGCGTTGCTTGGGGTATTCACCCGGACCGCCGCCGTTCAGTGAGAATTCATGTCGAAGCGAGTAAAATGCGCAGCTTACGAAGACTTCATTCACCACCGGCAAGCCTGCCGGTAGTTCAATTCAAGGACAGGACTATGACCAGACTCATCAAGCTCGTGATCGCGTTCGGCCTTCTTGGTGCGATGAGCGCATCACCTACGGCGATGGCCGCGTCGGCCGCGGAAATCGACGTCCGCGTCAAGGAAACCATCGAGGAGTTCAAGAAGAACGTCAATGGCGCCGAGGTGTTCCTGCAGCAAGCCTCCGGTTACCTCGTGTTCCCGAAAGTTTACAAGGTTGGTGTCGGTATCGGCGGCGAGACCGGTGAAGGCGCATTGCTTATCGGTAAAGGGGTGGTCGATTATTACCGCACGTCGAGCGGATCGATCGGCTTTCAGCTCGGCGCACAAGCGCGGTCGATCGTCATCGTGTTCATGACCGAGGAGTCGCTGAACAAGTTCCGCAACAGCGAAGGCTGGAAGGTTGGCATCGACGGCTCGGTTGCGCTGATCGATCTTGGCGCGGGCAAGACGATCGACTCGAAGAACATCAAGGATCCCGTCGTCGGGTTCATTTTCGGTTCCAAGGGGCTGATGTACAACCTGACGCTCGAAGGTACGAAGATCCACAAACTTGACAAGAGCTGACCGAAAAAAACCGCCGCCCGGACCGCGGAAGTCGGTCGGGCGGCGAGTCGGCGAGAATCTTCGGGCGGCCGGGGAGCTCGGCCGTGAAGCCGTGGCGCGGCCCGGAGGATTGCCGGACAAGGCGCACGGCTGGTTTCGTTCCTGGTTTCGCAAGGTATGGAAGGTTCGCGGCGGCGGTCTCTATGCCGTCGGTTTCGCATTGGCCTTCCTCTTTTTCGAGATTCGCGAGGCTGTGGTCGAAGACATTCCCCAGTTCGTCGCGATGAACAACATCCTGAGTTCGGAGCTCATCGGGTTCGGCATTCAGTTCCTCGTCGACACGCTGATAAATTTCGTTCGTGCGCTGCTCTGGCCCATGTACGTCGTCATGTTGTGGCCGCCGGCAGGCGCCATCGCGCTGGCCGCCGCGTTCATCCTGTTTCCCCGCTACCTGAAAAAGCCCATCGAGAGCTGGCTGTTCCAGGACGCTGACGCGGATTCATAAGCTGCGCAGACCCCCGGGCATTTCTCTCCCTCATGGCTCGCTGCGCTTCGCTTGCTGCGCTCTACTTCGGTCGATAAACGCCCGGGCGCCCGCATCCGAAGCCGACCGCGTAATCGCGTCGCGAACCGACGCGAGTTCGGCGTCATCGTGCAGCGCGACCCGGCCATCCTCGATATCGACGCCGAGGCGCCGGAACAGCGGCGCGATATCGGGAAATCCTTCCTTGTCGGCATATTGCTGGTATAGCGGCATAAAGACCGGTTCCTCGACCAGGCTGTCCAGCTTCCCGAACAGCTGCGGTCCGGTCCACCGATCGGCGGCCGGCAGGCAGCATCGCTGCAGCCGGTCGAGTACGTCGTCGAGTGACTCGCGGCCACCCGAGCGCTCGCGCAATTCGACGTCGGCCATCAGCGCGACTATGGCGCCGCTCCAGTAAATTTTCATCGTGGCCGCGCCCACACCGCGGCGGGACGCCTCATTCGCCGACAGTTCGGGTCGCGATTTCCTGCCACGCTCGAACCCCTCGTAGAGTTTTTGCCACGCGCGCTGCACCTCGTAGCGTCCCGCGCGCGCAAGCAGCACGTTCTGGTAGTACTGGGCGAACCCTTCCGAGATCCAGCGATGCGAAGACTGCAGGAACGGCAGCATCAGGTGGCTGAACTCGTGTGTCGCCGTCCAGTCGTCGTAGAAATCCTCGATGGGCCGGCGCTTGTCGACGAAGAGTTCTATGCTTTCTCCGCCGTCGCGAACGACCCGGCCGAACGGCACCGGCGAGTCGCTCCGCCAGCCGTTCTTGCCGACAGGCATCACGACAACATGCGCGCCGGGATTCGGGAATCGTCCATAGGCCAGGCTGACGTAACCGACAGTGTCCAGGATCCAGTCGATGATCGCGTCGTCATCGACATTGCCCGGGGACCGCAAGAGCGCAATGCGCGGCATGCCTGCGGACGGCTCTTGATGGACATGTATGAAACGTCCGAACGCGGCGGGCGCTCGAGCGCTGCGTGGCGAAGGCGGTATCTCGTACGTGTGCTCGATATCCCCGACAGTTTGCCAGGGCACGGATACGTCGACACCGTCTCCGAGCAGGAAGCGTACGATGACGCGCGACTCCGTGGCTGTCCTTGGTTGCCACAGCCAGACGGCCGGAGACACGACGACGTTGTCCGGGTCCAGGCCCTCGTTGCGGCGCTCGGCCGCAGCGGCCCCGCGCAGGTCCACGACGTAGTCGATACAGGAGATGGAGGTTTGCGGCGACGTCAGTGTGCGGCCCCGCCTCTCGAGAGGCAGGCCCGTCTCGCAATCCGCCGCTTCGAGCAGAAACCGGCCGGCCGAACCGTGGCGCGCGCGGACAGACTGAACCGGGGACGCGAAACGGGCCGTGACGCGCAGCGTGTCGAGGGCGGCATCGACGTGCACGGTGTAGTGGTGGGCCGCGGCGGCAGGCCCGGAAAACAACAGGGCAACAATACAAATGATAATCGTTCTCAATTGAGTCTCATCAATAGGTGGACAATTGGTGTATCTCGTTATGCTGCCGTTCAGGTTCGGCACGTAGAATGCGGCGCTGACTTTATAACTGGTTTAGAATAGCGCTCGCTGGGCTCGTTCCGGCGCAAAACCAAAAAAAGTATCGAGGAGACTCCGTTGAGTAAAATTGCACGCCGTAAGTTTATCCAGTTGTCTGCCGTTGCCGCCGCCGGCGCTCTCGTACAGCCGGGCCGCTCAGCTCAAGCAGAGGACATGCCGAAGCTCTCGGAAGATGATCCGATGGCGACGGGCATGAAATACACGCACGATGCGAGCACCGTCGATCCGGCGAGCCGTGCAAACAGCGCAGAGGTGCAGAATTGTGCCAACTGTGCGCTCGCGCAGGGTGAAGACCAGGGCGGATGGCTGCAGTGCCAGATCTTCCCGGGCAAGCTCGTCAACGCGAAAGGCTGGTGCAGCGTCTGGGCGCCCAAGTCCTGAGTAGAAATTAACTCAGCATCGAAACGCCGGCTGCGAGCCGGCGTTTTTTGTTGCAGTTTCGGACGCGACGCGATTACGCTCTGCGCATATAGAATTTGCATGGTTTGCCCGTAGACCGGAGACGTCCCTTGTTTGAATCGCTGGAGCTTCTGCCACCCGATGCCATCATCGGCCTGATCACCGAATGCCGAAACGACCCTCGTGACCCGAAAGTGGATCTCGGGATCGGCGTATACCGGAACGCGGCGGGAGAGACGCCCGTGCTCGATGTCGTCAAGCGGGCCGAGCAGCGCCTGATCGATACGCAGGCGTCGAAGGCCTACATCGGTTCGGCGGGGCCGGCAGATTTCAATGAAGCCATGCGGGACTTGACCTTCGCGGGCACGGTCGCAAACGATCGGGTCGCTATGTTGCAGACGCCGGGAGGCTCGGGGTCGCTGAGGGTGGCTGCAGGTGTCATCCTGCGCGCGAGAGAGGACACGACCGTCTGGGTCAGCAGCCCTACCTGGGCAAATCACGTACCCTTGCTTGGCGGCGCTGGCCTCAACCTGAAGCCCTATGCGTACTACGACGAAACAACGAAGGCGCTCGACCTGGACGGGATGCTGGACTCGTTGCGCGGTATACCGAAGGGCGACATCGTCCTGCTCCACACCTGCTGCCACAACCCGACCGGGATCGATCCGGACGAGGCGCAATGGCGAGCCATAGCCGACGTTATCGTCGAGCGCGAGCTATTGCCGTTCGTTGATATTGCCTACCAGGGTTTCGCGACGGACCTGGATGCCGATGCATTCCTGATTCGCGAGCTCGCCGGGCGCGTGCCCGAAATGCTCGTCGCCAACTCCTGTTCCAAGAATTTCGGGCTCTATCGGGACCGCGTCGGCGCCCTGTTCGTCGTCACGGCCGATAGCAACGCACGTGACGTCGTGCAGTCGCAGGCCAACAACGTGGTGCGCACCATTTACTCCATGCCGCCCGACCATGGCGCAGCCGTGGTCGCGATGATCCTGGACGACGACAAGCTTCGTGCCGACTGGATCGAAGAGCTCACCGAGATGCGTGAGCGGCTCTGCGAGATGCGGCAGCTGCTTCACGATGCCTTGCGCGAGGAAGCGCCCGATCACGACTTTTCCCACCTCGTGCGCGCGAAGGGCATGTTCTGCTTTCTTGGTGTGTCGCCCGAGCAGGTCAGCCGCCTGAAAAAAGAACACTCGGTTTACATGGTCGATTCGAGCCGCATCAATATCGCTGGCATAACGGCGGACAACGTCGGACATATCGCAAGGTCGGTCGCCGCCGTACTTTGACGGCTACTGCATCGCCGGTTCCCATATGAGGTGGCTGTCTGCGTCGATTGACAGGCGCCGGGCAGTACCCGCATTGAGTTCCAGCACGAAGCTGACGGGTTTGCTCGAGGTAATGGATTGCTCCGATAACGGCACGGTGTCGCTTGCTATGTTCGCGATACTGCCGTCGCGACGGGCAAACACCATGTCCAGCGGTATATAGGTGTTCTTCATCCACATCGAACGGTAGTTTTCGTCCGGGTAGACGAACAGCATGCCGGTCCATGCGGGCATCTTGCGAACGAACATGAGTCCACGCCGCTGTTGTTGCCCGCTGAGGGCAAGGTAGATGTCGAAGCGGTAACAGGCGTCGCGCGCGACGATGACGAGCACATCTGACTCGAAAGACTGCTCGAGGGGTTCCTGGGCAGTTGCCGACAGAGGCATAAGGCACAGCATCAGCAGGATTGCGCGCACGGATCTCATCTTGCGCCCCAATCGAGGAGGCCGCCGAAATGCAGTTCGCGCAAGGTGACGCTCGAGTCGCCGTTAACTTCCGCCAGCGGGGCGATGCAGTACAGCGTTCCCGCGATGAAGTAGACGTTCTCGCTATCCTCAATGCCCTGTTGTCCGGTGACGTCGGTCCAGCAGCTTTCGAGGCCCGATGTGCTGAAAAAGCGCCCGCTGCCTTCCTCGATTACCGTGACATTGCTGCCGAGTTCCCGCGCCGTGCTGGCGCGTTCGAGGCCGGGCATCGCGATGATGATCGCTATCGCCAGATCTCCCGATTTTCCCGCGAATCTCAGGCGCGCGCCTTCACCATTCGGGCGCGGCATGCCCGCGCAGTCGATATCGCCGGCAGACCAGTCGATCGGGCCCGAAAACTCGCCGTAAAAACTTGTGCGAAGGTAGCCCTGCTCGCCGCAACCGCGGGTCTCCGGCGGCGGTGGCAACAACGCCGGCAGCGCTGCCGGCTCCGGCGTATCGCCACAGGCGGCCAGCCAGGCGGATGCAACGGCTGCGATCAGTGTCGAAGAAGGTACATTTTCGCGAATTCCCTGCAATGTTCGTTGCTCGCTGTTGTCTGAGAACGGAACATTATTACCGAAGTGATCCACTGATGGACAAAATTCACGGCGACGAGTTGGCCTCAACAGGCATCCTCTCTACAATGTCACGCCCCAAACCGGCCCGGGAGCCATTGATGAGCGTCGCAGATCAATTCCAGCAACTTGAGGCGCATGCCAGCCGCTTGATCATCGGGCAGTCGCACCTGATCAACCGCATGCTGATCGCGCTTCTGTGCGACGGGCACCTGTTGGTCGAGGGCGCACCGGGCCTCGCCAAGACCCGCGCCATCAAGGTGCTTGCGGAGAGCATCGAGGGCGATTTCCACCGCCTGCAATTCACGCCTGACCTGCTGCCTGCGGATTTGACGGGCACCGATATTTACCGGCCACAGGAAGGCACATTCGAGTTTCGCAAGGGCCCGCTGTTCCACAACCTGATTCTCGCGGACGAGATCAATCGTGCCCCGGCCAAGGTCCAGTCGGCACTCCTCGAGGCAATGGAGGAACGCCAGATCTCGGTTGGTGACAAGAGCTATCCGCTCGATGACCTGTTCCTGGTCATGGCCACGCAGAACCCGATCGAGCAGGAGGGCACCTATCCGCTGCCGGAAGCCCAGCTCGACCGTTTCCTGCTGCACGTTCAGGTGGGCTACCCCAACGCGGAACAGGAGCGCAGCATCCTCGTACTGAACCGGGATGAAGCCAAGGCGAACAAACGCGACGCGTTCCAGCCGCCGGAGTTGCTGTCGGTAACGTCTGTCATGCAGGCGCGCCAGGAAATCCTGCGCCTGCACCTCGCCGACGAACTCGAGGAATACATCGTCAATATCGTGCTGGCCACGCGCAACGCCGGCGCGGTCGACGATTCCCTGGAGGGCCAGATTCTCTATGGTGCCAGCCCTCGCGCCAGCATCGGCATCGACCGTGCCGCGAGGGCGCGGGCCTGGCTCGAGGGAAGGGACTACGTGGGTCCTGAAGATATCCAGGACGTGACCGCCGATGTTCTGCGCCACCGCCTCGTGCTCAGTTTCGAGGCCGAGGCTGACGGCGTCGACGCGAATTCTGTCATCGAGCGCATACTGGATGGTGTTGGTGTGCCGTAATGCGGCAACTCGACCACATCTCCGAGAACGCATCGCCCGTCAGCGTGTCGCAATCGGGCCTGATTCGCCTGAGCGGCCCGGCGCGTGCGATAGCGCTCGACGTGCTCAGGGTCCGGTCCCTGCAGACCGGCGCATACGTTTCGCATTTCCGCGGCCGCGGCATGGAATTCGACGAGTCGCGGCCCTACCAGCCCGGCGACGACCCGCGCTCGATCGACTGGCGCGTGACAGCACGCAGCACCACGGCCTACACCAAGCTCTTTCGTGAAGAACGCGAGCGGCCGGTACTGGTCATGGTTGACCTGCGGTCCAACATGCACTTTGCGACCCGCGGCTGCTTCAAGTCGGTCAACGCGAGCCGCGCCGCCGCGCTGCTGTCATGGGCGGCGCATCACCGCGGCGACCGTCTCGGCGGGCTCATCTTCGGCGACACGGTGCATCGCGAACTGAAACCCCGGCTCGGCCGGCAGGCGGCCCTGCGGTTTCTGCACGAACTCGCCGAGCACCCGGACTGGGAGCGGCGTGAACACGAGCATGCGAATGACCGCGAAGCGCCGCTCACGCTGGCAATGGCGTCTCTGCGGCGTGTTGCGCGGCCTGGCAGCCTCGTCGTCATCCTCAGCGACTTCCTGGGTATCAATCGTGCCGCACAGTCGTACCTGTCGAGCGTGGCGCGCCATAACGAAGTGCTCGCTGTCGTCCTGAGCGATCCGCTTGAGCGCGAGTTGCCCCCGCCGGGCCGCTACAGGCTCATCAGGGACGACGACGAGTTGGCTATCGACACCCATGCGCAGGCGGCACGCCGCGACTACCGGGACGCTTTCGAAAATCGCGCCCACGAACTCGGGCATTTTTGCCAGCGCTACGGCATCCACCTCATGCAGCTCTCGACGGACGACGATCCCGTCAGTGCGTTGCAGACAGCACTTGGAAGGAGGACGCACTAGTGGATCCGCAGGAGATTCCGCTGCGCGCCCTGCACCTGCCGGAGGCGGTCGGCTGGTGGCCGCTTGCACCGGGCTGGTGGGTGCTCATCGTGTTGCTGGTCGCCGCTGCCGGTTTTCTGCTTCGTGCCTGGTCGAGACGGCGCGCACATGCGGCTGCGCGACGCAAGGCGCTCAAACAGCTGGAGAAAAGCCGCTCGGCGTACGCCTACCACGGGAACCCGGTCACGCTTGGCGCCGAAGTGTCGGAGTTGTTGCGGCGCACGATGCTTGCCTACGCGCCCCGCGCCGAGGTCGCCGGTCTTACCGGCGATGCCTGGCTCGCATGGCTGGACCGCGATCTCGACGAGCCGCGGTTTCACAAGGGCGCAGGCCGCAGCCTGCTTGAGCTGCCGTATCGCAAGCCCGAGACGGTCGCCGAGGATGTAGACATCGACGGCATGCTCGCGGCAGTTCGGGAGCGGCTGCGGACGCCGGTGGGGAGAGGCGCCTGATGCTGTCGTTCGCATGGCCTTGGTTGCTCCTGGCACTGCCGCTGCCGTTCATCGCCCGCGCCCTGTTGCCCGAGGCGAACCAGCTGCAGGAAGCCGGACTTCGTGTGCCGAGCTTTGCCGGTTTCGACGTACTCGCCGACCGTTCGCGATCCGAGCAGTTGCTCAACTGGCGGATCTGGGTTGCGATGATCGCCTGGGTGCTGCTGGTCATCGCCGCGGCACGACCCGAACGTATCGGCGACGAACTCGAAGTGCCGGTATCCGGCCGCAACCTGATGCTCGCCGTGGATCTCTCCGGGAGCATGGACCAGAAGGATTTCGAACTCGGCAATCGTCGCGTCGACCGTCTCACGGCAACGAAAGCCGTGGCGAGCGATTTCATCAGCCGCCGGGAAGGCGACCGCATCGGCCTTATCCTGTTCGGTGAGCGAGCCTATCTGCAGGTGCCGCTGACGCTCGACCGCGAAACGGTGAAGATACTTCTCATGGAAGCGTTTATCGGTCTCGCGGGCGAAAAGACCGCGATCGGCGATGCGATCACCCTCGCGGTTAAACGCATCCACGACCAGGAAGAGGATGCGGGCGAACAGGTGCTGGTGTTGTTGACGGATGGTGCCAACACGGCCGGCGAGATCGACCCGATGAAGGCCGCCGAGCTTGCCGCCCAGGTCGGGTTGCGTATCTACACTATCGGTATCGGCGCCGAGCAACTCGAGGTGGCCTCTATTATCGGCGGCCGCCGCCGGGTCAATCCGTCGGCCGATCTCGACGAGGAAACGCTCACGGGCATCGCGGATCTTACAGGCGGGCGCTACTTTCGCGCGACCGATACCGCGACGCTGCAGGACATCTACAGGCTCGTTGACGAACTCGAGCCGGTCGAGGAGCCGGAAGCGGGCTTCCGGCCGGTCCAGTCATTGTATTTCTGGCCGCTCTCCGGGGCAGTCGCGCTCTCGGTTTTCCTCTGCATTGTGAGTTTGCTGCAATCGCTGCGCCTGCGGCGAATCAGCGGGGTACGGACCCATGCCGGCTGAGTTTCAGTTTCTCCGTCCCGAATGGCTGTGGGCTATCCCGGCGGTAATCGCGACGGCAGTGCTGCTCGCCCGTCGCCAGCTCGGCCCGGGCAACTGGCAGCGGGTCGTCGACCCGGCGCTCGCGCCGCACATTCTGTCGGGATCTCCGCGCCGCAAATCCGATCTGCGCTGGTGGCTGGTCGGAATCACGGGGGTCATCGGCGTATTGTCGCTCGCGGGACCCGCGTGGCAGCGCATCGAGCAGCCGGTATACCGGTCCGACCAGGCGCTTGTCGTCGCGCTCGACCTGTCCCGGTCCATGGACGCGCAGGACGTTGCGCCGAGCCGGATGCTTCGTGCGCGCCTCAAGATTCTGGATATTCTCGAGCGCCGCGCCAGCGGCCAGACGGCGCTCGTCGTTTATTCGTCCAATGCGTTCACCGTTACGCCGCTGACGAATGACAACGACACGATCGCGGCGCTGGTGAACAGCCTGAGCACGGATATCATGCCAAGTCGCGGCAGCTACCCCGCAGCTGCCATTTACAAGGGGCGGCAGCTTCTCGATCAGGCCGGAGCCGCTTTCGGCGAAGTATTGCTGATTACCGATGGCGGCTCGTCGCCCGCAACCGAGCGGGCCGCGCGCGATCTTCGTGATGCGGGTTACACGCTGTCCGTGCTTGGCGCCGGCACGAAGGAAGGCGCCCCAATACCGAAGCTATCCGGCGGCTTCGTTACCGACCAGGCAGGACGGATAGCGGTTGCGCGTCTCGAGGAGCGCGGCTTGCGCGAGCTAGCGATGAGCGGCTCCGGGCGTTACGCGACGCTGTCGTCGGACGGCCGCGACCTCGACTACCTGATGGCGGGCGAGGTCGGTACGCGCAAATCGAGCGACGACTCGCTCGCAACGGATCAGTGGCGGGAAGAAGGTCCGTGGCTCGCCTTGCTGTTGCTGCCGCTGGGCGCACTGGCGTTCCGGCGCGGCTGGGTCGTCATGCTCGCGATCGCCGTGCTGCCGCTGAGCCAGCCCGCCGAGGCTTCACTCTGGGACGACCTGTGGTTCAACAAGGACCAGCAGGCGCAGCGGCAACTCGAGGCGGGCAAAGCGGCGGACGCGGCCGGCCTGTTCGAGGATCCGGAATGGCGTGCCGTGGCCGAATACGAGGCCGGCGCATACGCGCAGAGTGCGGCGCGATTCGCGGAACAGGACGATTTGCGAAATCTCTACAACCTGGGCAACGCACTTGCCCGGCAGGGTGAGTTCGATTCCGCGATCGACGCTTACGAACAGGTGCTGGAGGCCGATCCGGACAACGAGGACGCGGCATTCAACCGGGACCTGCTCAAACAGATGCAGGACCAGGAATCGCAGCAGCAAAACCAGGGCGACGACCAGCAGTCATCGGATCAGTCGGGCGGCGACAGCCAGGAGTCCGAAAGCGACGCCTCTTCGCAGAACGAGAGTTCGGAAGGTTCGTCGGATTCGCAAAGCCAGTCCGGCGAGCAGAACGCATCGCAGCGTGATGACGAGATGAGCGAGGAAGATATGCAGGCGCTGCAGGAGGAACTGCAGCGCGCGGCCGAAGAAGCCGAGAAAGAAGCCGGGCAGCAATCGCCCCAGCTCAGCGAGGAACAGCTCGAGGCACTGCGCCGCGAGCAGGAACAGCAGCAGGCAATGGAACAATGGTTACGACGAATCCCGAACGATCCGGGCGGACTCCTGCGCCGCAAGTTCCGCTACCAGTATCAGAGGATGGGACGCGACCAGGACGGCAATAACCTTTGGCCCGACGACGAGGTGCAGCCATGGTGAATTCACGCGACTTCGGTATGCATCGAGCGTGGCTCGCGCTCGTTACCATGCTGATGTCGATCAGCGCGGCACAGGCCGCCGTGACGGCGCGGGTGGATCGTAACGCCATCGACCTCAACGAGTCGTTCATGCTCGAGATCGTGGTCGACACGGATATCGATCTGCAACCCGATGTCTCGTCTCTTCACGAGGATTTCTACGTCGGGCAGAGCAGTCAGCTCAGCAACACGATGATCGTCAACGGCGAAATTTCGCGTAGCCGTACCTGGACCTACCAGCTCATGGCCAAACGGACCGGCGAGCTGGTCATACCGCCGGTTGCCGTGGGTTCGGAGAGCAGTCAGCCACAGCGCATTACCGTGCGCCAGCCCACCAACGCGCCGCCTGGCGAAGCCGACGTCTTCATTACCAGCGAAGTCGATTACGCGGAGTCTTACGTGCAGGCGCAGGTGCTCTACCGCATCAAGGTGTATCGCGCCGTGCCGACGCGACAGCCGGCCCTGCGCGACCCCCAGTTTGGTGGCGCCGAAGTGCTGATCGAGGTAGCCGGCGAGGAACGCAGCTACGACGCGCGCCTGAACGACCGCACCTACAACGTGGTCGAACGCGCTTACGCGATATTCCCGCAGGAAAGCGGCGAGGTCACCATATCGCCTGCGCGTTTCGAGGCGCGTGTTCTGCGCGCTGGCAGAATTACGGGACGCAAGGTGTTCGAGTCCGAACCGCAGGCGATACGTGTACTGCCGATACCGGAGCCGCCAGCCGATTTTCCCGACGCGGCATGGTTGCCGGCCAGGGACTTGCAGCTCCGCGATAACTGGTCGCGGCAGCCCGACGATCTGAAGGCAGGCGAACCGATAACCCGCGTCATCGAGATCAATGCGCTGGGTCAGCTGGAAACGCAGATACCGGCCATCGAGCCGCCGAACGTCAGCGGCGTCAACATTTACCCGGACAGGCCCGAGCTCAGCCGGCAGATCGAGCCCGGCGGTATCCGCGGCGTTCGCAAGGACCAGTACGCGATCATCGGCGTCGACGGCGGTGTCATGACCTTACCGGCGCTGCGGCTGCCTTGGTGGGATGTCGAAGCGGGCGAGTGGAAGGTTGCCGAGCTGCCGGAGCGCAGCATCAGCATACTGCCGTCGCGTGAGGCACCCGTCGTCGATCCGGCGCCGACGGTGACGACCCCGGTTGACGATACGGAGGCACCGTCCGCCGAGGTGTCCATGGGCCGCGATTTCTGGCGCCTCGTCGCGCAGGTAGTCGTCGTACTGTGGCTGCTGACGCTGGCCGCCTGGTGGTTGTCATCACGCCCGAAACGCGAGCCGCGCGAACCTGCCCCGCCGCCGCTGCACAAGCAACAGGCACGGCACCTGAAAGCAGCGCGCAAGGCGGCACTCTCGGGAGACGGAGCGGGTGTCAGGCAGGCGATGCTCGAGTGGGGGCGGCTGCAATGGCCCGATGACACGCCGCGCAGCATCGGCGCGCTCTCACGACGCGTGTCTGCGCCGCTGTCGGACGAATTGGGCCGGCTTTCCCTCGCTGCCTACGGACGCAACGGGGAGGGCTGGGACGGCCAGGCGCTCGCGAAGTCGGTGCGCTCTTTCGCCGTACTCGATGAGACCGGCGAGGATGCTGCGCGCGACCCGCTGCCGCCGCTGATGCCCCAGACCTGAACAAGCCAAACTCCCCCGACAACAGATCGCCGACGCTGCCTGATCCCGGCGGGCTCGTCGGCAGGGCAGGCCGCTGGGGAATTCCTCTCGGTCATGGCTCGGCTCGCTGCGCTCGCCTGCGCTTTACTTCCCTCGAGGAACACCCCAGCGGCCTGCCGCGGACAATACGCCGCAGCCGCGATACCGCGCCAAGATTCGCAGGGCGGGCTGCCGGCGATGTTTTTCGAGGAAGTAAAGCGCAGCGCAGCGAGCCATGACGAGAAAAATCGTCGCCGCAGCCCGCCTGTGTCACAAACTCCGCCGGGATCAGGCGACGGTAAGCATTTCGCGCTCGCCGTCCCGGGGTGTAATTTCGATTACCAGTGGCCGGAGTTTGGCATGGACGCCCAGGGTTCCTGCGGCGGCAGCGCGTCGCCCTTCTGCAGGAGTTCGATCGAGATGTTGTCGGGGGAGCGCACGAACGCCATGTGGCCGTCGCGAGGCGGGCGGTTGATGGTCACGCCGGCGTCCATCAGTTTCTGGCAAAGCGCATATATGTCGTCAACGCGGTAAGCGAGGTGGCCGAAATTTCGTCCTTCGTCGTAATCTTCCGGGTCCCAGTTATACGTAAGCTCGATCTGCGCGTCTTCATCGCCGGGTGCGGCGAGGAAGACGAGCGTGAATCGACCCTTTTCGCTGTCGTAGCGTTTCAGCTCCAGGAGCCCGAGCTTGTTGCAATAGAAGTCTATCGACTCGTCCACGTCGCTGACGCGCACCATTGTGTGCAGGTACTTCATGAAATCGTCCGGGTTGAAGTGATTTGTTGAAACGGACCACAATGGTGGTTCATTGCGGCGTGGCGAGCAAGATGTGAACGACATTCGCACGATAACCCTGGATCTCGATGACACGCTGTGGGACATCACGCCCGTCATACTGCGCGCAGAAGCGCGACTGCGGGACTGGCTTGCGGAACGATACCCTCGCGTCGTGGAAATGCACCAGCCCGAAGACATCGTCGAGCTGCGGGCACAGGTTTTTGCAGAGTACGAGGACCGGTCTCACGACCTGACGTTCGTTCGCTGCGAGGTGCTTGCGCGCATGGGCGTCGCCGCGGGCTACGGTGACGATTTTGTCGACGAGGCGTTCGACGTCTTCGACACGGAGCGCAACACGGTCGAATTGTTCCCCGAGGTGCGGCCCGCGCTCGAGTCTCTCGCGAGCCGATTCACGCTGGTGGCCGTGACAAACGGCAACGCGAGACTGGAGCGAATCGGCATAGACCACTTTTTCCACGCCGTTGTATCCGCGCGCTCCGCCGGCGCCGCCAAACCAGCAAGGCCTATTTTCGACGCCGCGGTGAGCGTCGGCGGCGCGACCGCGCAAGAGACACTGCATGTCGGGGACCATCCCGAATTCGACGTACACGGGGCGCGTTCGGCGGGCCTGAGAACAGTCTGGCTGAATCGCAACGGTCACGAATGGCCGGGCAGCCTCGAGCCGCCGGACCGGACAATCTCAAATCTCCGGGAACTCGACGAGATGTTTGCTGTGCCTGCACCGCCGGAATGACCTCGCCGCTGATTCTCTATGTGCCGGGGCTGCTGCCGAAGCCCGAGGCGGGCGTACACAAGCAAGCTCTGCGGCGCTGCCTTGCAGAGGGATTGCGGCGCCACGATGAGGACGTGGGCAAGGAATTCGATGCCGCCGAACGCAGTTTCGACCTGGTCGCCTGGACATACGATTTCTATCGCGAACACCGGGACTTCGCGCTCGACGCGAAATCGATCGACGACTTATTCAACCGTCCCGATGCGAGTGAGCAGGACATCGTCGAGGCGTCGTCGCTCGGCAAGCGGCTGCTGCGTTGGCTTTACCGGGTCGGGAACCTGTTTCCGTTCCTCATCCCACATCTTGCGAGTGAGCGTGTTGAGCTGCACCTCCGCGACCTGATGCGTTACGCGCACAACCGTAACGACATTGCTGCACACACCCGGGAAATGCTCAAGATGCCGCTGCGGGCGGCGTGGGAGTCGGGCAGGCCCGTGCTGCTCGCGGCGCACAGCATGGGCTCGGTAATCGCCTATGACGTGCTCTGGGAGATGAGTCGCGACCCGCGGGACGAACTGCAGATCGATCTGCTGCTGACGATGGGATCACCGCTCGGCCAGGGTTACCTGCAGCGGCGAATCCTCGGCCACGACGAGTCCGGACGAGCACGATATCCCTGCAATATCCGGCGCTGGGTCAACCTGTCCGCCGTGGGCGATATGACCGCAGTCAACCCCTGCCTGGGAAACGATTTCGGTGAGATGGTGGAGCTCGGTCTCGTCGAGTGCATCGAGGACATCGAAATTTTCAATTTTTTCCGCCACGACGGCGAGCTGAACGTGCACGCCGAGTATGGCTACCTGGTCAACAAGGTGACGGCGGCTGTTGTCGCCGACTGGTGGCGACAACAGCAACATGCCGTTTAAGGGTCAGCTGGCGTCGAGATTCGGCTTGATGACGATGTCGATGCGGCGGTTCTTTTCGCGGCCCGACGCCGTCTCGTTGCTCGCGACGGGACGGGTCTCGCCGTAGCCGGTTGCAATCAGGCGATAGCTCGGAATACGCATCGCATTGATCATGTACTGCTGTACCGATTCTGCGCGGTCCTGCGACAGCTTCTGATTCAGGTCGTCGCTGCCATGCGAGTCGGTATGCCCTTCGATGATCAGCTCGCTGCGGGGAAAAACGTCGATGGCCTTTTCCACCTTTGCGAGAAGGTCGAAATTCGCTGGCTTGAGTTGCGCCGAGCCACTGTCGAAGGTCAGGCCGACCAGACGCATGATGATCGTGTTGCCCTGGCGGAAGACACGCGCCTCGTCGTTGCTGAACATCCGCTCGATCTGCTCGAACTGCTCCTTGATGCGTTCCTGCGCCTCGATGCGCTGAATCAGCGCGGTGCGTTCCGCCGTTGCGCCGCCGAGGCGTTCGTCCAGTGCGCGTAGTTCCTCTTCCATGTCGGCGAGACGCAGCTGGTTATCCGCGTTCTCCTGTTCGAGCGCCTGCTTCTCGTTGCGTATGTCCTCGATGTAGGTGACGAGTCCGGCGGTTAGTCGGTCGGGTCCGTCGTGCATGTCTGGGATTACGTCGGCGGCACCCGCGACGGCCCGGAACTGTTCTTCCCACAGCAACACGAGCTGCTCGGGCGTCAGATCCTTGTCGCGAACCTTGAGGACGATTTCCGACAGGTAGATCGCGTGCTTCGCCTCGTAGTTCGCCTGCTGGGCCAGGCTGCGGGGGAGGTCCGTGTCATAACGGTTCTCGTTGAGCTCACGCTCCGCGTCGGCGAGCAACTGTTTTGCCTTGCCGAGGGTAATCGGTGCATAGCGGCCCACGCGACGGCGGTCAGCTTCGGAGAGCAGTTGGCGCGTTTCGCCGAGATACTGTGCCTTTATCGCGACGAGCTCTGCATCGCGGTACAGCGTCGTTGCTTCTACCTCGCGGCGCTTGGCACTCTTGAGATTGCCGGTCTCAAGGTAGCGGATCGCGTCGCCGAACTTGTCCTGTGCATCTTCCCACAGGTCCGGCGACAGTTTCGGAGCCTGTGCGTTAGCCGCGTCCTGGCGGCTCTTCAGAGCCTGCGCCAGCGCGGTTCGCGCCAGCTGGGCCGCTTTCGCCGCGTCGGTGAAATAGTTGGCGGCTTCCGCGGCGTTGGTTCGCACGTACTCGATATTGCGGCCGCGCTCCAGTGCCTTTTCAGCATCCTCGTACTCGCGCATGCCGCGCTCGTAGGAGCGAGGTGCCAGCCACTCGGCATCGACGGCATCGGCGGCCGCCTTGGCGGCATCCGCGTCCTTGAAGAAGGTGCTTCTCAGTTCATTCTGCGCCAGAGCTGATGCGGCTCCGAGCGCCAGTACGCCCAGAATCAGGGCCCGTGGCCACGTTGGTAATACGATCATTGAATCGTTCCCCGGTTTGTTCGTGAGGAGAACTGCCCAAGCGACTGGCAGTTACAGCTCGATATTACATATGTCACGGGCCCAAAACTGTGCACCGCGTCGCCGATTTTCTCTGATTTTTCCCAGAATTCCAGAATATTACGCTCGATTCTTCATCTTTGCAGGGCTCTGCGCGGTCGTGCTGCAGGGCAGCACCGCGAACGGATGCCCGGTTTCGGCTGTGATCGAGGTCACCATTTGGGAAGTGCGGCGCCCCTCGTCAGAATTTTGTGCTCTAGCTCACAGCCGAAGAAAAACGACCGGCGTAATCTGTACCCATGTCCGCGAAGTACTACACACAGTTCATCCTGACCGACACGCAGTATCGTGACGGTAATGAATTCAGCGGCGTGGTCGAACTGAGCCAGCCGATGGATTACACCACGGATACGCGCGACATCGAGGCCGCACTGGCCCGGAATTTCGACCTGCACCGGAGTTCGGTGAAGCTCCTGAGCTGGTCAAGATTGCACTAGTTACTTCTGGCGTGCTTGCAGAATCTACGGATTCCCCCTGACTCTCCCGGCTTCGGCCGGGATTTTTTTTGCCCGATTCCTGGCCGCATGTCGAAAACGGCCTCTGTGTGCCGGCCAGCGGTGTTCCTCTCAGTCATGGCTCCCTTCGGTCCGCTTTACTTCCTTCGAGGAACACCGCTGGCCGGCACTGCATCGCGCAGCGCGCGGATTAGGCGCGATCAGCCGACAACCCGCTGCTCCAGCGTCCGGCGCCGTCA
>Ga0224513_10000269_pt1 | contig 19113 bp, 16 predicted proteins | sample SF_May12_sed_USG_5_FD_169109 | JGI IMG/M metagenome (GOLD analysis project Ga0224513, IMG submission 169109) | Sediment microbial communities from San Francisco Bay, California, United States - SF_May12_sed_USGS_21 | ecosystem: Environmental > Aquatic > Marine > Sediment | place: USA... | reverse complement strand
AATCCCAAATGGAGTACTAGTTCTTGCAATGCACCAACTTGACGCTAAATTATTTAGTATTATTTCTCCATTTAGTTTTGATTTCCCATAAAATCCTAATGGATTAGGTACATAATTTTCTTTTTTCAGTTTATGTTCACCATCATATACGTAATCAGTGGACACGTAAACGAAAAAGGCTAGTTGTTTTGCAGCTTGTTTTGCAATGATTTTTGTAGATATTACATTTAGACGTGTGGCAAATTCTTTTTCAGTTTCACAGTGATCAACATTTGTGGCAGCAGCTAAATGAATTATACTGTCAGGTTTTACTTCCAGAAGTGTTTGTCTAATTTTATCATGGTCTAATAGATCAAGTTGTATTGGAATTCCATATGTTGGTTTTTGATTATGATAACATGAATAAACTTCATGTTTTAGTTTTACAAGATCTTTTACTACTTGTGAACCTATTAATCCAGCAGAACCAGTAACTAGGAATTTCACACTCATTATCATGTTTAGTTATTTGTATACTTGTTCCTAATGTCATGTCAAATTTGTTAGAGGTATCAATTAGATTGAGACATTTCTTTATGCTTATTAGTTAATTAGAGCAGAACGACATTATATTTGATTTATTTCACAGTAACAGACTTTGCTAAGTTCCTTGGATAATCTGGATCTGTTTTTTTTTCAAGGGCTACGTAATACGATAGAATTTGTATTGGAATAGTTTCCGAAATAGGATATGTTAATTCGTTGGTTGCTTTCGGAATTTCTATCCAATAATCATATAGATCGCTTTTCTTATCAGAAATGCCAATGATTTTAGCACCACGAGATTTAATCTCTCTTGCACTAGTCATAGTATCAGAATAAGTAGAATCATCAGGATTAATGATTATTGCAAATACGTTAGAGTCCATTAATGCAAGAGGTCCATGTTTTAATTCACCCCCTGGAATTCCTTCTGCATGAATGTATGTTAGCTCTTTTAACTTCAAAGATGCCTCCATAGCAATTGGGTAGTGTATCCCCCGTCCAAGAACGTAGATGTCTGATGTATCTTTTAATTTTTTTGCAATTTGTTTAATTTTTTCAGGATTGTCAAGACTGATAGATATGGAATGAGATATTTCGTTAAAATCTATATTAAAATCATCTTTTGTTAATTCATCTAAAATTTTGTATAGAATTATGATTTGAGATGTAAAACTTTTTGTTGCAGCAACTCCTATCTCAGGACCACAGTTCATCCCTATAATCATATTTGACTCTCTTGTTAAAGACGAGGTAAGTGAATTAACTATTGAAATAATTTTGCAATTCTTTTGCTTTGCAATATGAACAGCATCTAACACATCAGCACTTTCACCACTCTGTGAGATTGTAATTAACGTTGAATTTGGTTCGATCACATATGAAGAAAATTGTAATTCGCTGGAGATGATTGTTTCTATTTTGATTTTGACATACTTGAGAAATAATTGCTTTGCAATCAAAGCTGCATTGTAACTAGTTCCACTTCCTGTAATGTAGATGTTATTTGATGATTTGATATGGTCTGCTACTGTTTTAATTGCATTTTTTATATTCTCTCCTGCTCTTAACACCGTATCGGGTTGCTCAGAAATTTCCTTCAATGTATAGTGTGCATAATCACCTTTGTATGCATCAGCAAATTCTTTAGATACTTTGGTGATTTCATATTTTACTGTATCACCATTAAAATCTAGAATTTGTATTTGGTTTTTATCTATTATAACAAAATTTTCATTGTCTATGTATATTGCATCATCAGTATATTCAATAAATCCTAGAACATCACTTGAAAGAAAATGATTATTTTTTCCTATTCCAATGATTAATGGTTCATGATATCTAACTGCTGCTAATGTTCCATCTTCAAACATTACAACAAATGAATATCTTCCTTTTAATTCCGAAATTGTTTTGATTATGGTATCTTTTACATTTGTGGTAATTTCATAATTTCTTTGAAGGAGATTTACTATTACTTCACTATCGGTTTCACTTTTGAATATGTACCCATCATCCTCTAATTGTTTTTTTAATTCTTCAAAATTTTCAATAATCCCATTATGAACAATAGCTATTTTTCCAGAATTGCTAAGATGAGGATGCGCATTAACATCAGTCACATTTCCATGAGTGGCCCATCTGGTATGACCTATTCCAACTTTACCACATAATGCATCTAATTGAATTGTAGAATTTACTTGTTGTACTTTGCCAACTCCTTTTTTTAGTTCAATTTTATTATCAGATTCTGTTGCAACACCGACACTGTCGTATCCACGATACTCCATTCTTTTCAGTCCTTTAACAATGATTGGTGCGGCAATATCGCTTCCAGAATAACCTATTATTGAACACATAACGAATTTACCTCTATTAAAGGAGTATTTACGGATAGCCAATTTCTAAATTTGAATTCACAACTTGTCTCAACCATTTTTCTTATTTCATAAGGCATTAGGACGAAATTTTACAGTTACCAAGATTTTAATTCCAAGATTCATGTTATAACCTATTTTTAGTTGATCAAATGAGGTTCAGATAACGTATGTTGCATCCCCAGATAAGTCAATCTCAAAACACCATCAATTGATATATCCTTCCCACCAGGATTGATTTTTGAGATACCAATTCACGGTATCTTGTAATGCTTTGTCAAATTCATATTTTTTCTTCCAACCAATTTCATGTTCAATTTTAGAGCAATTAATGGAATAACGTTTATCATGTCCAGGCCTATCTTGAACATATTCTATAAGAGTATGTGGTTTTTTCAGAATATCAAGAATTTTTTCAACAATTATTTTATTAGTAATTTCTTCATACGCAGTTATGTTGTATATCTGACCAGAACGTCCTTTAGAAATTAATAAGTCTATAGCTTGCACATGATCATCAACATAAATCCAACTTCGAATTTGTGATCCGTTACCATATAATGGAACTTTAAGATTTTTTATTGATCTGATAATTGTTTTTGGTATAAGTTTTTCAGAGAATTGATATGGACCAAAGTTATTAGTGCATCTGGTGGTAATACAATTTATTCCATAGGTTCTATAATATGATGCAACTAGGTGATCAGCTGCTGCTTTAGTAGCAGCATAGGGATTACTGGGATTTATTTTAGAATCTTCATTAAAGGAAGATTTGTTTTCTGCATCACCATAAATTTCATCAGTGGATACATGAATGAATTGTTTGTCATGCTTTCTTATGGCTTCTAGTATAGAATATGTACCAATTATGTTTGTTTCAACGAATGGTTTGGGATCTATAATACTTCTATCAACATGAGATTCAGCTGCAAAATTTACCACCACATCAACATCTTTTACTAGAGAATTAATTTTGGATTCGTTTTTTATGTCATCTTTTATAAATTGATAATTGGGGTTATTTTTTACGTCTTTTATGTTTTCAAGATTTGAACCAGTTGTAAGTAAATCAAGATTGATAATTTTAGAATTTGGTATGTTTTTTAGATGGTTTCTAATGAATGCACTTCCAATGAATCCTGCACCTCCACATACAAGAATTTTCATATTTCAAAAATTAAAATTTCTTATTTAACTCTAATGCAAAAATGTAAAGTTATTGTCCGCATTTTTCAATAATGGCAATTGAAGATCTTTTTCTAATAAAATTGGTTTGTCAATTGGCCATGAAATGTTAACATCAGGATCATTCCATACTATTCCGGCTTCATGCTCTGGAGAATATTCTTGATTCACTTTGTAAACTACATCGGCTTCTTCACTTAATACACAAAAACCATGTGCAAATCCTTCTGGAATGTAGAGTAATTTATGATTCTCTTCTGAAAGAATTTCAGATACCCAATCTCCATATGTAGGAGAATCTTTGCGAATATCAACTGCAACATCAAAAATTTTTCCTCTTAATGTAGTCACTAATTTAGCTTGAGCTTTAGGGTTTTTCTGAAAATGTAATCCTCGTAGAACGCCTTTTACAGAATGAGAAAAATTATCCTGTACAAATTTTGTATTGATTTTATTGTGCTTAAAATCAGATTCTTTGAAACTTTCCATGAAAAAGCCTCTATCATCTGAAAATGATTTGGCTTGGATAAGAATTATTTCAGAAAGTCTTAATTTCTTAAAGGTAAATGGCATAAGACTCAAAAAGTAAAATAGAATAAATATATTTTAATGAATTGTCCCACGTTGCAGATATTTTTTTGATAAAATACATCATATTAATTACAAGAAAGAGAAATTCTTAAAGGAGAATAATCTCCCATTACATAGATTTTGAAGATTGCATTAATTCTTGGTACACGTCCAGAGATTATCAAAATGGCACCAGTAATTACAGAATTAGAGCGGAAAAGAATTAAATATTTTATCATACACAGTGGTCAGCATTATTCGTATAATTTGGATAAAATTTTCTTTAGGCAGTTGTCACTTCCAAGACCAGATTACAAATTAGATGTAGGTTCTACATCTTCTGGAGAACAAACAGGACTTATTATTTCTCGAGTAGAAAAAATTCTAAAAAAAGATCGACCTGAGTTAGTTTTAGTTCAGGGAGATACCAATACAGTACTGGGAGGTGCAATCGCTGCAAAAAAATTAGGCATTCCAGTTGGTCATATTGAAGCTGGTCTGAGAAGTTATGACGAACGTATGCCAGAAGAACTAAACAGAAAACTAACAGATCATTGTAGTGATTTTCTGTTTGTACCAACTATAAAATCTCGAGACATACTTTTACGTGAAGGGATATCAAAAAAGAAAATATTTCTGACGGGGAACACAATAGTTGATTCTGTAAAATGGAATATAAATGAAATAAATAATTCGAAAAAATTTAAAACAATGCCCAAAAAATATTTTTTGGTGTCACTACACAGACAAGAAAATGTTGACAATAGTAAACGATTCAAAAATATTGTGAATGGATTAAAAAAAATTAAAAAAGAATACATGATTCCAATAATATTTCCAATTCATCCTAGATCAAAAAAAATGGCAAAAAAATATAAAATTGATTTTAAGGGAATAGACATAATTGCACCAATAGATTATTTACGATTTTTACATCTAGAAAAAAATGCTTTTTTAATTTTGACTGATTCAGGGGGAGTGCAGGAAGAATCATGTATCTTAAAAGTTCCATGTGTTACTCTACGAGATAATACAGAACGGCCTGAAACCATAGAGGTAGGATCAAACATAATTGCAGGAGATAATCCAGAAAAAATTCTTTTATGTGTAAATAAAATGCTGAAACAAAAACGAAATTGGGTAAACCCATTTGGAGACGGTAACGCAGCATCGAAAATAATTAAAATTATACAAAATAAGATCTAAGACTAAAATTTTGTCAATTTATTGCAGTTAACAAAATACATCATCTATTCTTTAGTTTTAATTGATCTTAATGGAAGGTTTTTGTTGTATGAATGAACAGTTCCATTTTTTTTCAGGATAGAGAAATGAGTTTTTCTTGCATTCAGTGTTTTTTTAAGATTAGATAAATTCCAAAGGATTGTTTTGAATCTAGTTTTAGTTCTCAAAAAATTCTTATTTTTCATATCTCTTAAAAAAATATAAAACATTTCACTAAAAAAAACGAAAAAAAAAGGTACAATATATGCAAAATCAAAATTTTTTAGAACAAACCTAATCCTATTTCTTTCCATAAAATAGATTTTATTCTCAGAGGTTGAAAGTGGTGACACTGCATGCCAAACCATTGCATCAGGGATATACATTAAATCATATCCAGCCCTAATCATCCTAGCACAAAGATCAGTTTCTTCAAAATACAAAAAATAATCTTTATCCATAAATCCTATTTTATTTAATACATTACGCCGAATCACCATTGCAGCCCCACTAAGATAATCTACACGAGAAGTTAGTTCGCCATTATGAAAATTGGTAGGAACTGCAGAAATAGGATCTAATTTTGACCAAGTACAGAAAACCGTATTTTTCCCATAATCATTACCAAGATAGTACATTTTACCTGTAACGGCAGCAATTTTTGACTCATCATTAATTGCAGAAATTAGAATTTTTAGCCAATTCTTATCTGCAATAGCATCTGGATTAAACAATGCAATGATTTTACCTGTAGAATTCGCAATACCAACATTATTTCCCTCAGCAAATCCCAGATTTGCCTGATTTTCTATTATTTTGACCTGTGGAAAATTTGTTTTTACAAAGCTCACAGAGTCATCTATTGATGCATTATCAACAAGTATAATTTCAAAATCAGTAAATGTTTGTAACTGTAAAGAATTAATACAATCTTCAAGGAATTTTTTTGCATTCCAATTAACTATGATTATCGACACTAGAGGCATTTTTCATATTTTGGAAAACCTTGTTTTAATTGTGGTGGTTTATATCAAAATCCAATAGTTTGTCATATAATTTCTCAAATCGTTCTTCCCACGTATTTTTTGATGCAAACTCAATACGCCCTTTTTGCAATGATTTGTCAGTTTCATTGATTGCTTTTCTAGTATTTGCAAGGAAATCTTCCTTGGTCGCAGAGATGTAACACATTTTCTTCATAGGGTGTAGTTCTGGCATATCAGTCGTTACAACAGGCTTTCCCGCAGCAAAATATTCATATATTTTGATAGGATGTGTTGCATGAATAAGTGGTATTTTTTTGAACGGTATCAGACAAACATCAAATCCATGAAGATATTTTGGTAGTTCAGAGTATGGTCTTTCGCCCATAAAGTGAATATTTTCAAAATTCTTTAGTTTTCGAATATCTGAACCAAGAGTATGTCCAATCATTACAAATGAACAATCAGTGCATTTTTTTGCGACGTATTCTAACAGATCAGTATCAAACCAATCAGCAATAGAACCAAAATAACCGATAATGGGTTTACGGAATTTGGAAAGAATTTCAGAGTCTGTACTTTTGTTGAAATGCTCAAACTCGCATGCATTTGGTAAAAATATATGATTATTTGTAAACTTCGTTGCCTTTTGCATCAAAGATAATGATGAAACAGATACAAGATCAGAGTTTGAAAATAATATTTGCTCTTCTTTTATTCGTTCATCAGATACATTATCAAAACCCACAAAATCGTCAAGACAGTCAAAAATAATTTTAAATCCATAACGTTTCTTTAATTCAAGAGATATTCCTGCCCATGTAGGAAATTGTACATACGATACAGCATCAACATTTAGATCTTTTTGCAATTCATCAAAGGATTTTAAAATTGCATTAATAGATTCTGGTTCAAATGTGTCCTTGTATATATCAAAGAAGGTAGGTGAGTTTAGTTCTACTTGATAGATATTTTCTTGAAGTTTTTGTATCTCATAACTATTTTTTAGTTTTCTAAGATTAACAGTAAAATAAAATACTCGATGGCCTTTTTTGGCAAATCGTGTGAGTAAGTGCTGAGGTCTCTGATACCTAAAGTTCCAATTTATGATAGGAAAACTTAGGATGTCTTTTTTTTCTAGTTTACCAGACATCGCCATCATAACGGTATGCTTTTGTTCGTCATCAGATTGATGTTGACTATTTGACTTTAGGAATCTTTTTGGTCTAAGAGGTAATTTTTTGCCAATGGTTTTATCATATTTGTGTAAAGCTCTAAATACAAAGCTCTGATGTATTTCTGTAATAAAGTTTTGATAAGATTTTATAGCTTCATTAAGATTTTTTATTTCTTCTTGTTTTTGTTCTAATTCCTTTTTAAATTCAGATGATTGTTTTAAATTTATTTTATGTAATTTCTCAACATCGGAGATAGAAGACTTTAAAGAATTTTTCGTGTTTGATAAATCGGTGGAGAGATCATGGATTTTTTGGAGATTGTTTTCATTTATCTTTCTGAAATAATTTCCTGACTCTTCAGAATCTTTAATCATAGATTTTAGAATTTCATAGGATTCTGATGGTAGAGTTTTAGGGAAAATTGGGTTTATTTTGGAATTTTCTTCGGATCTAATTTCAAGTCTTTTATAAAGTGATTTGATATGATCAGGGATAATATATTTTGAAAAAGTTTTATCACTATGTAGTAAATCAGAGGAATACCAATTTGAAAGATCAGGTTCGATTAGACCCAGTTTTGTTGCCACAAGATTAATTTCTGAAAATAATTGTTTTTGTGGCCAATCAAAATTCAATAAAAATCCAGAATTTTTTTCAAGTAATTCTAACAAAGATGTATTATATTTCTGCCATAAGGATAATGATTTTTCATAATCAAATTGATTCCTAGTTTTAAGAGATTCAGCAACTTTGAGAGGATCACGAAAGATTCCAATTATAACTGAATTAGATGGAAGATGTTCTTTCCACGCCTCATAACATAGAATTAGTCGAGGATCCTTGAATCCAGATGCAATACCAGGCAAACTAGTTAATTCATCAACATTTTTTTTTAGTTTTTTAATGATTTCTTTTGATATCGTAATTTTTTCGGGTATTTTATCCCAAGTTCCACCATTATTAGATAGAGTTTCATCAGATAATTCTTTTAATTTTTCATGTTCCCAGTGCCCTCGTAGATTATCTAAATCATATTTTAAATCATGTGTACTTAATCTATCAAGTCCACCAAGATTAACTCCACAAAGATTCATTGTCCTTGCAAGAAAAGAAGTTCCGCTTCTATGCATTCCAGTAATGAGTAGGAAAGGTTTCAATGATCGGTTGATCTTATCATACTTATTTAAAACTCTACTTGAATCGTTTGAATAGATAAGAGAAATCATGGTAACTTAATAAAGCAATATTTGAAAACTCAAAAAGTGGATTCAAATTCAAAATTATTTTCATTATGGACAAAGAGAACTCTAATTTTTCATCTTTCCATCATGGAGATAAAAATGAGATACAAGGAAAGTTTTCTTAGCTTTCTTTGGATAGGATTAGAACCACTGTTTATGTTCATAATATTATACGTAGTTTTTTCAAATATTAGAGAGCCTAGAGAAGAAAATTTTGCAATATATCTAATCTCAGGGATTATTTTTTATCATCTATTCACTAAAGGAACAATGACAGGGTTAACAAGCATAAAGAATAATCAAGGAATACTAAAGTCATTAGCAATTAATAAAAATATTTTTCCCGTCATTGCAGTAACAACTACTGCACTACTACTTACAGTAGAAGTTGGAATATTTTTTGGAATAATGCCTTTTGTTTCATTTATTCCTTCATGGACATTAATCATGATGCCACTTGTAATCATATTGTTGTTAGGATTAATTTTAGGATTATCATATCTTCTTTCAATACTTTACGTAAAAATTCCAGACATACAACCAATTTGGACAATTCTAATGTATGCACTTCTTTTTGTGTCCCCAATTTTTTGGTCAATAGATCAGGCAAATGACATCTTATTAACAATACAACAGATAAATCCATTAGGACAGATAATTGAACTTTCTCACAAGATTGTGTTTAATGAAATACCAGATATAGAAGAGTGGTTAAAGACAGCTCTAATGGTGTCAGCAATATTGGTAATCGGGTACATCTTTTTTAAAAAATTTGAAAAAACAATTGTGGAGGAATTATAATGAAGGAGAATTCTATTATAGTTGAAAACTTAATCAAAACATTCAAAGCTCCAAAAAATTTTAAAAATAAAAGTAATTTGATTTATGCGTTGAATAATATTTCATTTTCTTTAGAAAAAGGTCAGATTTTAGGTATAATTGGAAAAAATGGTAGTGGTAAAACCACACTTTTACGAACAATATCAGGCATATACAATGCCACAAGTGGAAACATTAAAATAAATGGAAAATTAGCACCTGTATTGCAAATAGGAATAGGATTCAGGAATGAGATATCTTGTGTAGAGAATATCATAATGTATGGATTGCTACTAGGATTACAGAAAAATGAGATTAAAAACAAGATAAATTCTATACTGGAATTTGCAGATCTTAAAGATTTTGCAAGAATGAAGTTGAAATATTTTTCATCTGGGATGAGGACTAGACTTGCTTTTGCAACTGCCATGCAGATAAAATCTGAAATATTTTTGGTTGATGAAATTTTAGCTGTAGGAGACATGGATTTCAAACAAAAAAGCTTTGATGAATTCATGAGGTTAAAGAAAGAAGGAAAAACGATAATTCACACGACACATAACTTATCAGCTGTAGAAAGGTTTTCGGACAAAGTATTGTTTTTAGATAAAGGTAAACAAATCGATATTGGTGAACCAAAAGAGATAGTTACAAAATATAAAAAATATATTTTGGGAGAATAGCTACAACATATTGAAATTTGTAGATTTTTTTAAAAAATCAGAACATGAGAGAGTCAATAGAGACAGACGTAGTATACTTTTACATTTTCATATTTTTAAAAATGCAGGTTCAACAATTGAATGGTTATTAGAAAAAAACTTTCCTAAAAAAAATTTATTAATAGATGGAAAGACTCCAGGGGAGATTATGCATCTAAATGAAATATGTAGAATTCTCAAAGGAAAAAATTCAATTAAGACAATATCTAGTCATCAAATTAGATATCCAATACCAGAAAATGCTGAATTTAATTTTATTCCAATCTTATTTTTACGACATCCCATAGATAGAGCATTTTCAATTTATTATTTTAAGAGAAAAGAAATGGATGATTCAATAGGGAGTATAAAAGCCAGATCAATGAATCTCAGGGAGTTCATAAAATGGAATTTGGATTTTAAAGGATATATGCCAATGAAAAATTTCCAAGTGTTATTTTTATCTGATAAAACTACCAGAGAAGAAGTAGATGAGAAAGATTTGGGAATTGCAATCAATAGAATGAAATCTAGTTTAATCATAGGGATTGTAGATAGAATGGATGAAAGTTTAGTAATTGCTGAAAATTTTTTGAAGCAAGAGTTTCCAGAAATCAACTTAGCATATGTAAAGCAAAACGTTAGCAAAGAAAGGGAAGGAACGATGGTGGAGAGACTAAAGCAATCCGAAGAGGAATTAGGTACAGATTTGATGGAGAGGCTAGGAAAGTGCAATAAACTAGATATGAAGTTGTATCATTCTACAAATGAAGAATTAGATAAACGGAAGGAAAAGATTCAGAACTTTGATAGAAAGATGCAAGATTTTAAAAAAAGATGTATAGATTTGAACATAACTAAGATTTAGAATTGTTAAGATCAATTGAATTTTGACATTTTTTAAAGAAAATAAGATATGTAATGTACAATCCAAGAATAATAGCAATAGACAACAGTAAAGAGAAAATTAACTTATTGCTGCAATAGATGAATAGATCATAAGTGCATCCAGTCAATCCAATACTAAAGAAGTGAGCTTGACCGGTTAAATTTTCAACATAGCCAGTTTGAATTACTCTAAAAGCTTGAAAAACAATAGAATCATGTAAATTCCACGTTGTATCAATGTTAGTTTTCGCAACATTTTCTTGGTGCCATATAAAATTCCACAAAAATCTATACCAAACTAATTTTCCAAATAAGTTAACAACAAAACCGGCAATAGCCAATAAAATGAAAATAATTTTAAATCTTTTTGATTGGAATTTTTGAAATAATGTACCTAGTGTTATTATGATTAGGGGGATAATCGGCAGTAGGTATCTATGTGGTCCCCACATTCCCCCTGCACTATCCCAAATGTTTGAAGTGCCTATATAGAAATAAGTTATGACGGTTATCCCAATAAACATCAAAGCTAAGTTTTTATCTTTTTTATAAAATAAAATCCAGCTAACTGGAAACAAAATGGATAATGGAAAATAAACAAAAATGCTTTTTCCAGGACTAATCAAATATGCATATAGGCATTCAATATTTTTTAATAGATCAGCACCTTGCTGTTGTGTTCCAAATCCAAAATCAAAAAAATCTCCAAATCTATATTCATTAAAAATCCCTTGGATCAAAAGAAACGAAAGAAATGCAAGGACAAAAAGAATAACATGTTTTTTCTTATCTTTAAACTCGTAAATACCAATAAAGAGAAAAATTGGAAATAAGAAAAAATTAAACGTAAAAATCAAAATAAAAAACAATCCTAGAAAAGAAGCTGAGAAGCATTATTACAAAGCAGATCACCATATTCTAAAGAAATTAGGGTTTAAAAGAACAAGAAACATCAATGATGAGATTGAAATAATGCTTAATCATTTAATGAAATTTAAAGAAAATATATTAGAAAAGAAACAAGCCATAATCCAAAATATTAGATGGTAATTTAGTGATCAGATAATGCTACACAGTAATTTATTGTACCGACAGTCTCATATCACTCTAATTTTAGATTTATAATATTGAACATACTTCTTCTATCCCAGTTTTTTTCTACAACAAAAGGTGGTGGAGAATATGTGTTCAAAACAATTGCCAAAGTCATGATAGATAACGGACACAAAGTATGGGTAGTTACAAACAAGGTTAAAGGTGAAAAATATGAGGAATCAAAAAATATGAAAATTATTACAGTGAGTCCAACACTCGAGTATAAAGGGGGACTCCCACCAACATTTCTTGATAATACGAGATATACAATTAACGCATTTCGAAAAGGAAGAAGCATTATAAAAAAGCAAAATATTGATTTGATTCACTCAAACAATTTTGCTCCTGCGTTAACAGGTTCGTTGATATCAAATTTTACAAAAGTGCCACACATAACTACAATTCATGACATATTTTCAATATATGACAAAAAATTTTGGAAAAAATGGTCAAAACAATCCAATGTATCTTATACAAATGCAAGATTAGTACCATTTTTTGAAAAACTAATGATGCAATTTAGGTTTGATTACATACACACTGTTAGCGATGCAACAAAAAAAGACATACAAAAAATAGGAACAAAAAAACCAATTCATGTAATTCCAAACTGCATACAAGATAATGAGCAAAATGTTGTAGAACTCAATACAAATCAATTTGTATATTTAGGAAGGCTAGTATTTTACAAAAATATAAACATAATTTTGAAAGCATTCAAAATAGTTGTAAATAAATTTCCAGATGCAAGATTAATAATTGCTGGGGACGGACCTTACAAAAAATCACTACAAAATATAACCAAAAAATTAGGCATCAATGAGAGTGTGATTTTTACAGGATATGTAACACCAGAACAAAAATCAAAGATACTAGCAGAATCAAACGCATTATTATTTCCTAGTATAATAGAAGGGTTCGGTCTAGTCATGTTGGAAGCATTTCAACAAAAAAGACCAGTGATAGTATCAGACATTCCTCCAATGTCAGATATTATAGAAAATAATACAACTGGATTGATTATTGATCCATACGACGAGAAAAAATGGGCAGATGCAATAATTAGATTCATCAGAAACCCATCAGAATCTGAAATGATGGGTACAAATGGCAATAACATATTAAAAATAAAATATAATCAAAAAACAATGTATGAGAAATTAATTAAGATGTACGATAGTATTTTATCAAAAAATCTTTAAACAAATTTCAATAATTAGTATAGATTATTGCAAAACATAAGATCTACAATCACATACCAATTCAAATTTAGATATTATTAGATTTTATAACATATCAGATAAAGATATAAAATTACTCAAAAATTTTTCTTATTGTGGAAGCGTTAATTTTAGCAGGAGGTAAAGCCAAACGTCTTAGACCAATTACAGATTATATTCCAAAATCACTGATTCCATTAAACAACATACCAATCATAGAATGGCAGATAAGATATCTTAAGAAAAATGGAATTGATAAAATCATAATTTGTACGGGTTATAAAACAGAGATGATTGAAAATTTTCTAGAAATGAAAAATAATTTTGGAATTAATATAGGATTCTCAAAAGAGAGAATTCCTTTAGGGACAGGTGGTGCCATAAAAAAAGCAGGATCTCGGATTAAAGACAAGTCTTTTTTTGTTTTGAATGGGGACATAATCACAGACATAAAGCTGAACGAATTGATAAAAAAACCAAATTCTATAGCATCAATTGAGCTTAAAACTAAATTTGGAATAATGGAGATAAAAAAAGATAAGATATTACAGTTTAGAGAAAAAGAAGAAATTTCAAACATGTGGATGAATGCAGGCATATATCATCTGCAAAAAGAAATTGTAAAAGATTTACCAAAAAAAGGAGATATAGAAAAGACACTTTTTCCAGAGTATGCAGAAAAAAGAAAACTGAATACAAAAAAATTCAAAAATGTCAAGTGGTATTCTATAGATTCTTTTAAAGATATGGAAGAATGCTCAAGAGTGGTAGATAAGATAATAAAACCAGTATAAATCTACACGCGAATCAAACATTACAACATAATTTTCTATGAGATCATTTGTTGGTTCATCTACATTTACAATTTTTCTCCACGAAGATCCTTGGTATTGTCCTAACACATCTGAAAACAATCTTTGACTTTTTCAGAGTTAGAAAGGGCAAGGTACAATGCAGGGCATCTCCTACATAATATGTCTCAGAATGGTAGATTTCTTAGAGAATGCCATTTCTGGACTAGAACTACACATGTAAAATAATTCAGATTTTAAGTAAGTAATTTCACGTACAAATGTTGACAGAGAGTAAAAGTACCAGAAGAATAAATTCTGCAGTTATTTCATGGATTGTTTTTTTGTTTTCCATATCAATTGTGCTTATTAGTTTTGTTTCAGTGATTTTTCCTGCATTAATTTCAACATCAAATACTATAACCATACCAGGCATAAAATCGGTAATACCAGATCCGCTGGAACTAGGAGTATGGTCAGGAGGCATAATAATATCAAATGGAATAATTTTTGGCTTATTATTACTACATCACAAGAAAAAGATCAGATCAATATCAACAATATTTGAAAAGATTTTCTTGTTTGAGATATCAAAAAAAATAGCTTTTGTTGTCATGGTAGTACTTTTGATAATCTACGTTTCTGTAACTGTTGGGGAGTTAACAACTCAAGAAAATCTGGAGGATTATGTTGGAGTAACAAAAAGATTAGACACATGGTCAATTGACACAATATCATCTTTTGAACCACATGTGAGATATTTTATGTTATCATCATCTATGATTCTATTTGGAAGCTATAAGATAATGCCATTTCTTGCAAGTATTGCATTATTAATTATGACATATATCATTACAAATACAATCACTCAAAAAAGATTTGCTGGGATTGTTGCAGTTATAATTTTACTGCAGAGTTCAGTATTTTTAACATATGACACTACAGTATCTTATACAAATTTCTGGATTTTGTTTTATCTAACATCATTATACATGGCATATAGATTCTGGCCGTTATCGCCGATATCTTATCTCTTGTCTATTTTATCAAAGGCACTGACTATAGCATTTTTACCAATGTCAATCTATTTCATATTAAGGAGTCAAATATCAAAGAAACGAAAGATCACTGTTAGTGGAATTACCATAGGGATTATTCTTGCTGGAGGTATTGCTTCTATAGGAGGATTTTCTGTAACACAAGACACAGAAGAAAGATTTAGTGCAAAAGAATTCCAGATGGGTATTGCTTCATTTGCATATCAATTAAGATTTGACGGATTAGTGATGTTATTTATGATACCGTTGATAGTAGGATTATTCATTGTGTCAAAAAATGGAGTAAATCATGGAGAGTCAATAATGGTACTCATTTCAGGAATATTACTTATCGCTCCAATACTCACGGGTTTTACCAATCAGACAAATCAACCACATAGGTTTGTACCCCTGATAGTATTTTTTTCGATAGGAGTAGGAGTATTACTTTCTAAGAGACACGGATGATAAATGTCCATATTGATTCCATAGAGTCTCCAGATATTTTGGGATATCCATCATGTGCAAATCTAGCAAGAAGTACAGGCTTTCCGTCTATATTATCAGATAAAACGGTACTAGCAACAAGACCATCTGAATCAAATATCTGTATTTGAACTCTGCGTATGATCTGATAATTTTCTCCATCAATTGTCATAATTGGATCTGTTCCGCGTGATGCTTCAAAATCTAAAAATGATTTCAACGCAGGGGTGTTGACCTCAGTGAATTTGGAGGATTCTAGATATACAACAAGTTGTCCATCAGAATTTCTGACACTGGTTTGAACAAGAATAAAGATATCATTTTCAATTTCTGGTGTATTGGCAAAAGAATGATGGGTTGTAGGTAAAATGAAAGATAATGTAATTGCAAGAATTACTAGTTTATTCATAAAATGGTTTTAGAAAAGCTAGATAATTAATTTGCTGTTTTAATTGTCTTTTTTCCCAAGAGATCATTGTAAAGCGATATTGCATCCTGCTCATTTTTTGGACCCACCACTACAGCAGAACCTTTCTTCATAAAGCTTACCGATAAATCATTTGTTCGGAGAGACAAGCCAAGTTCACCTTGATTTTCAACTAAAAATCCTCTAGTTTTTGCATTATTGGTAACAGACAAAACATCAAGATCAAATGTTCCTGTAGGGGTAATTGAAAATGTTCTTTTACCTCGGTTTCTTCCACACAGTTCTTCTAGGATTAGCTCTTCTTTGATAGTTTCTTCCACTTTACCTGAACCACATACAGGGCATTCTTCAGCTCTAAATGTACGAGTATTGGCGAAGTCAAGATTTTCAATATCCACATGTAGAATTTTATCAGATAGGCTGGGTTTCTTACCCAAAATGACTTTTACCACTTCAGAAACCTCAATGCCTCCAACTATGGATAGTATTGATGGGTGTACTCCTTCAATACTGCATGTAGGCATTGACTCTTCATCTAATGCAGGAAACATGCAATGATAACATGCGCTGGATCCAGGAAGGATTGTAAATATCTGTCCAGAAACTCCAACCGCTGCACCTGTAACAAACGGTATACCAAATTTCACACAAGCTTTATTGAGAGCATATCTTGCATTAACACTGTCTAATGCATCAACTATTACGTCACATCCTTCAACTGCTTCTAGTGCAGTATAATCATTGACTGAGATAGCAAGTGCCTCAATTTTGCAATCAGGGTTTAGTTTCTGTAATTTTTTTGCGGCAACTTCCACCTTGACTTGGCCTACATCATCCTCATCAAACATTGTTTGACGATGTAAGTTGGATAATTCTATCACATCACGATCAATGATACGGAGAGTACCTATGCCCATTGCAGCCAATCTAGTTGTTATTGGATTACCTAATCCTCCGGTTCCCACTACACAGACTTTTGCATTTTTTAGTTTTAGCTGTCCACCATAACCAATTTCTTCTAACATAACCTGGCGGGAAAATCGATCTAGTTCTTTTTTTGTTAATTCTTCAGAACCGCCAGCAACTGCAGGTAAGATATACACTTCATCTCCATCATTAAGAGAAGTATCCATGCCTCCAGAGAATTTTGCGTTCTTCCCATTAATGTAGATATTAATTAATGAACGTGGCTTTCCATCACTTTCCAATACTCTTCTTTTAAAGTCATCACCCATAATTTCAGAAATTTTTACAAATGCGTCAGTAATGGAATCAGCTGAAATCTCAGTCTTTTTTTCTCCTCCACCTTGATTTAGTACAGAAGGAATTGTAAATACAATTTTTGTCATTAGTTTACTACCGCCGATATTTCCCCTACATCTGCCTTCATTACCAGTGGTTTTTCTAAAATTTCCATGATTGCTTCAGTGGCTTTGAGTCCATTTCCAGTAACATAACAAACTACTTTGTCATTAGCATCAATCTTACCCTGTTCAACCATCTTTTGAAGAATGGCAACTGAAACACCACCTGCAGGCTCTGTAAATATTCCTTCTGTCCTTGCAAGTAGTAAAATTGCATCAAGAATTTCTTTGTTATTTGATTCTTCAGCAAATCCATTGTACTGTTGTAAACGTTTCAGAACATATCTACCATCACCAGGATCACCAATTGCTAAACTTTTTGCAACAGTGTCTGGATGTTCAACTGGAATTACTTCGTTACTATTTTTCTTAAATGCATCAACAATAGGAGCACAGCCATGAGGTTGTGCTGCAATCATATGCATATTAGAAACATCATTTAACAGTGATACATTTTGTAATTCTTCAAAACCTTTGCATATTGCATTTAACATTGCACCACTACCAACTGGCACTATCAATTGATCAGGAACTTGCCAATTCAATTGCTCTGCTACCTCATATGCAAGAGTTTTAGAGCCCTCAACATAATAAGAACGCATGTTAATATTTACAATACCTATACCTTTACTGTCACCAATCTGTGCAGCTATTCTATTTGCGTCATCATATGTTCCATCAACTGCAATATAGTTTGCACCATAAGATAATGCCTGTGCAATCTTAGCCATTTCAATATCACTAGGGGCAAAGATATGACATGGAAATCCACCTTTTGCTGCATGTGCTGCAGTAGCAGATGCTAAGTTCCCAGTAGACGCACATCCAACAGCAGACATCCCAAATTCTTTTGCTTTAGATACTGCAATTCCTGCAGGTCTATCTTTAAATGAAAATGTTGGATTTACTGAATCATTTTTGATATAGAGATTTTTTAGTCCAAGTTTTTCTCCAAGTTTATCTGCTTTTATTAGAGGAGTCATTCCAGCATCAATACTTACAATATTTGATTTGTGTTCTATTGGTAGTAATTCAAAATATCGCCAATACGTTTTTTCACGATTAGTAAAGGTATTTTTTGAGACGGATGGGAAATCGTAATGTACATCTAAAGGACCAAAACAGTCATCACAAATATACTTAAAAGTGGATTCATACTCTTTTTTGCATTCTCTACATTGTAATGATATTCTAGCCAAGATCAGTCCTTCCTTTGATAATATACATAAAAAATCCTAATATCAAGTTAAGTAATACTTAATTTTGATTAATAAAAAATATGAAGAAAAATCTTGTAATTAGGTAAAAAAATATGAAAAAATAGATAGTTTTAAAAATAATCAATAAAAAATCAGATTTTAATTGATATTTTTATTATCAGGAAGGTTTTTAGTGATTTTTGAAAAAATATAATTGTGAAGAATAACAAAGCCATAATTTTCGTTATAATTGGAATAATTGCTGTATCTATTGGAATTATCACAGTAAGTAATCAAGAATCAAAA
>Ga0224513_10000268_pt1 | contig 19133 bp, 16 predicted proteins | sample SF_May12_sed_USG_5_FD_169109 | JGI IMG/M metagenome (GOLD analysis project Ga0224513, IMG submission 169109) | Sediment microbial communities from San Francisco Bay, California, United States - SF_May12_sed_USGS_21 | ecosystem: Environmental > Aquatic > Marine > Sediment | place: USA... | reverse complement strand
GTAAATAATTTTCACAAAATTTGAATTTTAGATTAACATTAGTACTATATGACTTGTAAGACACATCTAATCTTTCTGGTATTGTAGTAGAAAAATTAAATTTGATTTTTGTATGTCTAAATGATTGTATATGAAATATATATTATATATAATATATATAACTTTAAATACGAGATAATTTTAACTAGAAATATGTTAGTTGCACAAACAATCACACAAACTAAAAAACAATTCTTTGATTCCATGTATATTATTTCTCACAGCGATAAAACAATTCAAACTTACAACACAGCACTTAATCATTTTGAAAAATTTCTTAAATCACATTACCATTGTGATGAACATCAAATTGTTGAGCAAATAAAATATGATAAAATTGATGTATATGTTGTCGTAAGAGATTTTGTAATTTATCTGGATCAAAAACGAATTAGACCTAGAGGAATTCAATCATATCTAAGTGGATTGAAAGGGTATCTTCGTTATATGGGAATAAAGATTAGCTCAGATGACTTCAAACAATTTGTAAAAACTCCCAAAGTTACCAAAACCCGTGAAATTCCTGTTACAAAAGAAATGATTCTGAGAATCTTGCACAATTCTCCCCCAAAACTTCAGACTGCAATACTACTTTGTACCTCTAGCGGTCTAAGGATAGGTGAGTTAACCCAACTCAGACTATCTGATATTGATTTTGAATCAAATCCCACCAAACTAAGTATTCGTGCAGAAATTGCAAAGGGGAACATGTCTAGGGAGACATTTGTTACCTCTGAGGCTACATATGCTCTTCAAGATTATCTAAAGCGATATTTTGGATGGAAAAAAAATGAATCTAACTTTCATCTCCAGAATACCATGATTTTTGGTAGAATTTCAGTTACCAAAAATGGTTCAAAGCCTAAATTTTCATTAGAATCTGCAAAACAGATACTGCAGGCATCATTGCGCAATCAGATTGAAAAAATCACTGAACTAAATGTTAGAAATGAGAATGGTCTTAGGGCAGTTCATTTTCATGCATTTAGAAAGTTCTTCAGAACAACTGTGGGAAATGTATGTGGAAGAGATTATGCAGAAGCCTTGATGGGTCATGGATTCTATATGGATACTTACTATCAGTTACCTGAAGATAAGAAAAAACAGATGTATTTGGATGCAGAATCACAGCTTACAATTTCTGATTTTAAGGAAGTAGAGAAGAACATCAAGAAAATTTCTGAAAAGAATACTCAATTAGAGGAAAAGTTCAATGATTTGTTACAATATTTGAGGACAAATAGTATTGAAGTGCCAAATTTTTAAAGAGTTAATTTTTCATAGAAAATTTAACTCAAAATATGATTTCGTATTCTGGAACCGTACATGGTTCTGATGTCAGTTGCCCGTCTATTATATATGAATTAAAATCATTTATTTATGAAATTTCATAATTCTAATATTGTTTCTTAAAATCTCTTTAACAATTATTGGTTTCTTGATTGTTATATTGATGCCTTATGCAATTTCAAATCAATCATTTGCTTTGATTGAAATATGTGAATCCGACATGACAGTAACTCAGACTTTAATGATCCGTGAGGGCGAAGTATGTACCATTTCCCTTAACAATACTTTGATGGTGAATTCTGAAGGTAGAATAATAATTGAAACAGATGCACTACTTTCAATAAGTGATAAAGTAGAAATTGAAGGAATTATTGAGAACCATGGGGAAATCTACATTACTGGTTGGGGGGTTCAAAATGAAGGACGGATAATTAATAATGGTACAATAAACAATTATGGATCTATACAAAATGATCGTGGTGGATTTGACAATTTTTCTGAGATAAACAATTACCATGAAATCATAAACAATTGGAAATTCAACAACAATAAGATCCTCAATAATAATGGAACAATAAAAAATATTCCCTCTGGAACTATAATTAATCGAGATATTTTACAAAATGATGGTAGAATAGAAAATAGTCACCAATTAGAAAATAATAAAACAATATGGAATGGTGCCGGGATAATTGAAAATAAAGTAAATGGAATTATAATTAACAATATTTATGGAAATATTCACCATGATGGTGGAGGAAACATAACAAATTATGGCCAAATAAAAAACAGTAATGGTATTATGAATGGAGGAGGTCTTATTGAAAATAAAATTACTGGAACTATAGAAAATAATAATGAATTAAGCAAAATTTGGAATGGTGGAGAGGGTACTATAATTAATCATGGTCATGTATTAAATAATCTCGGAATTATAACTAATGAAAGCATATTTGATCATTATGGTATGTTTACTAATGGAGATAAAATAATCAATAATGGGATTTTTACTGTTTATTGTGGAATTATGGATGACGCAGGAGAGTTTGAAGGTATTTCAATAATTGATAAATGTCCATCTTCATCAACATGTTTTGATAATGATGAAAGGATAGTAAAAGTTAATGATTGGTACAATAATGGTCTAACACATTTAAAGAATCCCGATAGAACCACTGATATTAACGCATTAGATTGTTTTGAAAATTTTCTCAGTTTAGCTAATTTACAACATGAAAAATTTGATGATGCATGGTATAACATTGGAGTTATACAAAAAAGACAAGGAAGTTGTGAACACGCAATACAGTCATTTAATCAATATCTTTTGTTGAGACAAGATAATGATAATCTTGAGTCTGTAATAGACAATCTAATTGAAATAAATGATTCTGGAAATTGTGCTGGATCCATAGTTCCTCCTTTACCTCCCACTGAATTCAAGGGAACCATAGTTTCTGTTGACAAAATTGATCTAACATGGAATTTGCCCAAATTTGATGGAGGTTCACCAATAATAGGATATAAAATTGAAGTAAGTAGAGATTCTGGATCTTTTGCTCCATTAATTGAAAATACGAAAACTCATGAAACTATGTATTCACACAATAATGTGATTATTACTTCTGAATATTCCTATAAAATATCAGCAATTAATGTTGTGGGTTCAAGCCCTCTTTCTGAAATGACAGTAGAACCTTTTAGAATAGAACCAATAGAACCAATATTTATTGTGGCGGATGAATCTTTTTCATTTACTGTAAATACACATCCAATTCTAAATGATGTGATATTTAGTCTTAAAAATGAGCCCATTGGAGCATCAATTGATTCTAGATACGGGGTTTTTACTTGGACTCCAACTAAACTCCAAATTACTGAATCTCCTCATAAATTTGAAGTAATAACTGAACTAGGAATAACTAAAAGTAGTCAATTCGTAGAATTCACTGTTGAATCCTCAAACGTTGTTAGACCAATAGTATTTCCATATAATGTAGATGTTTTTTCAAATAATTTCGTAGACATTTCTCTTGAAGGTAATGATGTTGATGACGATCCATTAACATTTGAAACATTTCAAAATCCAAAACATGGGAAGTTATCTGAAATCATCTCAGTTGATAATGATTCAGCTATTGTGATTTATACTCCTGATTCTGATTTTTTTGGATTGGATAGTTTCTCGTATTATGCTAAAAATGAGAACGTTTCTAGTACTCCTGCAATAGTCACTATTGATGTACTTTCCAACTGTGAAAAACCACCAATTGCAGTTATTGATAGTGATATAATAGTAAATGAAGGTGAAAATGTAATACTTGACGGAACACAAAGTAAACCTATCAACTCTAACAATACATTAGATTATACTTGGAATCAAAAAACAGATACCCAGCTTGAAATATCAAATTTCAATCATGATATTCTTGAATTTGTTGCACCACAGGTTAAACATGACACAAATTTATTATTCGAATTAACTGTAACTGAAATACATTGTTCAAGTCAATCTACTGTAAATGTTCAGATTTTAGATACAAATGTTAATCCCAAAGCGATTATAAAATCAGAAAACACAATTTATTATCCTGGTGACAAAGTAATTTTAGATGGTTCAGGCAGTTATGATTCTGATGGTGACAACATCACTTATTTTTGGATTCAAAATGGAAATGAATTATTCTTTAATAGCAGCACTAATCCCGAACTAGAATTTATAATTCCTCAACTTGATATGGAACTATCAACAACAATAGAACTAATCGTAAACGATGGTGAACTTGAAGATAGATCTACTGTTGAACTCATGATTTTTCCTATTCCTATAGCTAATGCTGGCACTTCTCAAACTATTGAAGAAAGAAGGGAAATAACGTTAGATGGAAGTAATTCTATTGGAAGTAAAACTCTCACATACAAATGGGAGCAAATACGAGGAACAATCCCAATTCAATTTGATGTACATTCAGTAAATCCAGTTTTTATCGCTCCTTTAGTCGTTGATACCGAAATTTATGAGTTCAAACTGTTCGTTAATGATGGAAATCGTGATAGCCTTCATGATTCTGTAACCATTACTGTCACCCCAAATCCTTGGGACTGGATTCTTGATCCACTTACATGGACAATAATTGGTGTATTTACAGCAACAATTATCGGTATTGTGGGTTTTAAAACGATGAAAAGACACTAGAAGAATTCAAAAGAATTGAATTTGTCTGATCTCCTATCATCAGTAGACTCAAATCAATAGATTTTAACCTCACTAGGGAATTAAACTAAGACAATACCTCTCAAGATAATAGTTTTTCAGACTGTCAAATTTTCTTTGAGTTAATTGAGTCTTTTAAAATTCAATTTTTTATAATTATGCGTATAACCTACATTATGTGAATAATTCCATTTAATCTGAATCCAAAATATTCTCCACCTTTGGTTCAAACCTCTAAAGAATGAAACTTATGATGAAGTAACTAAAATAATCATTAAAACCATTCAAATCCTATCAGACTCATCAACAATATCTAAATCTAAAAATAGTTAAATATGAATTTTAGATACTGTCAAAATATTGACTGATTGTAGAGAAAAAACAACAGTTATGATTTCTAAAAAAATCCGTATTGCTGATACTACTGAATTATGTGATTATACAAATGAAGAAAGAAAAAAAGTTCAGAAAAAAACTGATGAAGCAGCTGATGAAGCAGCAAAGGATCATTGTGCAAATGGAAATTCTAAATGTGATGAACAAAATAGCCAATGTGTTCCAGAAAATACTAGTAGAGAACATACTTTTACTATATCTAAAGAAGAATCTGTACCTGCTAATCCACAAGCAGGTACCCAAGCAGAATACAGGTGTTTTCTTTTATGTGAAGTTAAATTAGAAACTAATTGTAAGTGTTCAAAAATAAAAGCACAACAAACTTCATCATCTAAAATTGCAATAACAACTAGCAAAAATCCTAATGTTAAATTGGGTTCCACATTAATCTCAGCAGTTTATGAAAAAACATCGTTAATTGGAGTTGTTGATTCTAAAAAGAATTTAATTTTTGTATCGCCCGATTATTCTGATAAGGTTAGAAATCTTTTCCATGCAAAATTAAGTAGTAAAGATACTTGGCAAGTTAATCATCCTGAGAATATTAAGGGTACATTCCAAGTATGTGACATTGAAAAACTTGATTGGAACCACACAAATGTTGAAGAAAAATGTTATTATGCCTTGAAAGATGCTATGTGTACACCATTTATGAAAGGTACTTGCATTAACTTTTTCTCTGCTGATGGTACATTTGCTTATTCATGGGAAGTAATTCGAGATACTGAAATGTGTGCATGGGGGAATGATTATTGTGCTGAAACGTGGCAAACCAATCAAGAAACACTATATCCATTACCTGGATGTAATGGTGTGTCGTATACAGCAACTAAAACTTGGGCTTTTTGTGTATTTACATGACTCTATTCTATAATCATAATTTTTTCAAATCTGTATTGTTACTTGTAATGATATCAAGTATTGTAATCTTACCAGTTTATGCTCAGTCTGATGAACAAAGAGAAGTTGATATTCAAAAGAATTTAGATGTGGAAATAATTCAAAATACTACTGAATTTGTTAGTGGAAATACTGTCAATATAATATTGAAGATACATAATAATCAAGAACAAAAAATTACATTAGAAAATATGATGATTCTTACAATATTTGGTTATGACACGCCTCAACAAGAAAGAATATTGACAACCACAACAATCGGTCCAAAAAGTTCCATATCAGAATTAAGTTATTATGATCTTCCAGATACAATCCCATCAGGAACATACATTTTATCCGCAGTAGTAAAAGGAGAGAATGAAATATCAGGAACAGGATGGACAAAAATTACTATTGCTTCTCCAACATCACTTTCAGAAGTATTTGAAAGTAAATTAAATAATATTCTTGTTTTATTCATTGCATTTGCACTACCTGCACAATTAATTGAGAGAATTGTTGAATATACCTATCCACATTACAGAGCAAGTAGATTTTTACAAATTCTCAAAAGAGAGAAGATGAATTTAGAACAAGATGGTGTGTATAGACACAAGTTAGAACAAGTTCGTGATAGATTTGAAAAGTATCTAGTTAACAATCCCAACAATACTTGGTATGAATTTCTTGCTTTACCAGAAAATCAGAATGAAAGAGACTGGATAGATGCTCATCATAAACATATACACAAAGATGCATTTAATCAAAAAGTTTTCAATAAAACGAAAATAGAATCGTTAGAAAAAATACGAGAAAAAAAAATTGATTCAGATATGGCATACTCATCAGTAGAAGCATTAGATAAAGAAATTCATGATGCAAAGGTAATACTCGAACATGACGAAAAACATACAGCATTGATAACATGGGGACTGGCAACTATTTTTGCACTAGTTCCTGGAGCAATTTTTGCTTTAAGTAAGTTAGGTATTTTTCAAATAATGGGAGAAACTGACGAAATGTATATTCTTATTGATTTTATATTTAACTCTCTATTAATTGGAAGTAGTACAAAACCCATCCACGATATAATTGACCAAATAAAGAAAATAAGAAAATAAAAAATATTGAAATAACTCTGAAAATTAATCAATTTAATTATACCTTAATGGTACCAAAACAATCACCAAAACAGTCTTAATCCTGCCGGTCCCATCTTGATTTTCTTTATTCATTTTATCCCAAAATGATAGATGAGTTCACCTGAAATCAAACCTTGATAATTTATCTAACTTACATTATGTGAATAATTTCATTTAATTTGAATCGTGTAGATATTCTTCATCTACATTATCTCAGTAAATATTGACTTCCTCTAAAGTAATCATTACTCTAAAACTCTGAATTAAACCAGATTTTGTTATTTTTCATAAATGTATAGTTGTAATTTCTTTCAAAGAGTAAAATGAAGAGAGGAGAGTTTAGTTTAGAATAGAAGCTTCTATCTTTTGTACAGGATGTTTGAATATGTCATGATGTGTGGTAGCTATGTACTCTTTATTGAATATTAGATCGCATCGATAACATTTCCAGGTAGTTGTGGTTTGCAATAACCTGGTATTGTATTTGAAGATATAACACTACCGTATGAATTACCACTAATCAAAAGACAACATACAATTGCTAAATTATGGATTATGAAATTACCTGTTCAATATATTCTCGTTTTGTAACAATTAATGATCTTCTACCTCTTGGAGCTGTCACCAAGATATCAGCGCTGGTTTTTGGTCTTAAGCTCCAAATTATTTCTCTAATATTCTTCATCATGAAGGTAATTTCTGAAATTTTTCTAATTTTAAAAAACACCTACTCCATATTATTGACCCCTTCTATCAAAAATTGAATTTTAGTGATAGGGCATAATTCTAATGAATATTGTACTAGTACAATTCTATTTTTGAAAAATGATCAATTGAGAGACTAGTAATGATTCTTCATGTGTACAATCGTGGAAGTAATTTCTATTGAATCTCTTTTTAGCTCTAAATTAGATGATCTATCTGACTTTCTACTATAAAATTTAAAAGTATAACGAACAGCTCTGTATAGATCTAGATAAGATAAATTAACAAATTATGACATTATAATTCAAAAAAAAAATTGTAAATGTACACGATTTATGTACTAAACATTTTTTTCTAATAGCTTATTCTCTGTACGTTTGTACATTTATTCTGAAGATCTGAGAATTCAAAATAGAGTTCTTAGTAGTTAGAACCCTATTCCTCCATTCAGTTTATTGATGTTCTGGACAAGATTGTGGTTAATCACATATCCGAGATTTTTGAGAGCCTTAGACATAGGATCAAGTTCAATTATGACACCTGTCTTTTCCTTGAAATCTCGTACTATGCTAATAACAGAAATCTCTGTTTTCTCACCTGCAATCATGTAATTGTTTTCGAGATAGTCAATCTCAGGACTTGCTAGCTTTTCCCATTCTTCCCTGACTGTCTTGCCATCCTCATATTGACACTCATTATCCTGAATGTTGAGAATCCATGAAATTATTTTCTCTCCCTCTTCTTTTACTACTTCTTCGATAAATGCACCATTTTCTGGATATGATTCCTTTTTGGTATTGTGTATTAACGACAATCTACGCGTGTACATTGCGTTCTTTTCTTTTTCAGGAATCTTTGGCAGATAATTACCAGACCCCCAAATCTTTAACTTGTTCTCAAACATTGAGGAATCCTGCATGAATCCTCTCTCAGTTTTCTTGGATTCTCCCGTCATTACCTTGATTTGTGAAAAATCCTTCCAGTCTTGTGGTAAATCCTGCAATACTAGCAATCTAAGTCCATTGATCTTTGCACGTATGAATTTGTCACTGAGCAATTGTTCAAGCTCAACTGCCATTGCATATTCTCCAAGAATTTCCACTAAAATTAACAATGGTGTTGATTTACCCGTGCCAGCTTCCCCATGAATTACTGATATTCTAGGATCAAGATAGTTTGATACAATTGCTCTAAGACCTGCCTTTATTCTTGGATGTTCTGACTTTGGAACATTATCAAACATGACCTTAATGAATTTAGTAGGTTCATTTTCTTTTGTTGGAGGCAAGTAATCGTATTCCTTAAATCCCATATCTGCAATCTCTTCGGTTTCGATCATAGTGTGGGATATTTTGTCATATACTCCATTTTTGAATACAATTAAGTTCTTGCTAGTTGGAGGCATGGGTTCTGCCAAACCTATCAGCTTGAATAGGATTGCATTATAATCAGACTGTTCCATCTCAGGATATTTTTGTAACATCTCTCGTTGCAGTGTGTTGTTGATTTTTTCAAGAAAACCATTGCAGTTTTCAAATATCTCATCTGTATCAACATCCGAATACATTTTTCTTTCTGCAATCATGTCTTGTGCAATAGATGTTCTGTCAAGTTTAGATGATCTACCGCTAGGTCTACCTATTCCTACTTTCATGTCATTTTCATAGACACCACTAATAGTGGCTTCTATTGTTGACCATGATCTGTTAGAGAAAGCATCACTTAATTGCCACTTATCATAAACAGTTCTGATCTTTTCTAGAGTCTCACTTTCGCTCAAATCATCTGTATTACACTGAAGTGCAGCCTGAAAAAAATAATCGTTAGATTGCCCTTTGGTAGGAGGAATCCCTTTAAGGAATTTGTCCCGCATGTATTTGCAACTACTCCTAGCTTTCTCTCTTCCAGTTACATTGCAATTTTTGCATACAGCATCAACAAACTCATGAAAATCCTTTTCCTTTGCATTATAGATTTTCTCAGTTCCTCTATTTTCGTACAAAACCTGCCTTTCTAGCTTGTCATGAAATATCTCACTGCCTGGTCCTACACAGTAATGATTCGGTCCCTGTATCTCTATTATTTTCTTCTCAGGCTGAAACTCATAGTCAAACAGCTCAATCTTTGATGGTGAACCTTTAAGGCCATATGCTGGAATATGCCAACCATTCCCCGTCTCTATTACCATGTAGCCTTCCTTGATCATTTCTTCTGCGAAATTCCTGTATCGTTCCTTGTTATCCAAATCGATTATTGCTGTACCTGTACCTTCAATTGGAATGTAACCAAAATTTTCATTTTCTGCAATGGGCTGGTTATGTGTGGTTTTTGAGGCTTTGTAACGATAGTCAGATTCTTTTTTATTTTCTGGAAGTGGAAAGCAGTTAAACCCATTGTTTCTTAACAGCTCAATGTAATGACTTCGTATTTTGAATAGATCGTTCATATCTTCTCTCCTTTTACTTTTTTGATTTGTTCTTGACTTGTTAGATTCAATCTTTTGTTACTATCAACTTGGACTTTGAAAGTTGGTAGTTGTTCAAACACATTAATCCAATCTTTGGATAATGTGATCAACAAGTTATTCTCGAAGAGAAGCGGTGTGATCACTCCAATCTGTTTATTCTTCATCTCTTTTCCTCCACCACTCATCACAAGTAGAAACATGTTCCACCATTTTTTCGATAAACTCTGGAATTGTTTCATCCATCTGTCCTAATCTTTGGATTTTACGGACTAGTTTGGAATCTAATTCAACTTTCATGATTCATCTCCAAACCTGTCATGGGAGAATCCCAATCCATGAGTCATAATTTTGACAAAACATTTGCCTCTTGAAATTTTATCTTTATTGAAAGCCGTTACTGCGCCACTGCGCTTACGGTTCTCATTGATCGTATTTTCTATTTGTAAATTGTCCATGATAATATCTCTGCAGAAGTTAGAACGAATATGCGTATAACTTATGTGCTCGAAAAATTTTGCTCTCTCTCACTTAACGAGTCAATTTTTTCAATACCGCTACTATGAAGTTCATACCGGCATAGCATTGATAGTTACTGCAATACAGATTGTAGCATTGTCAATTTTATTGAACTGGGGTTTCAGGAAAAACCGACAAATAGTTTATACACATATTCGTTTTATACTATTTTTTTTTCCTAAATGACTTTACTAATTCTGCAATAACGTCATCCATCGATGTAAATTCTCCCGATTGAGCCTGGATTTGCCCTTGAATTTTTAGCATTTCCTTGTGGTTTTCGTCTGAGATACGAAGAGTTTTGACCATAATGTGTATGTGATATATCCTGTATATTATTTCTTAAATTTTTAAAGATTGAATAATTTGGGTATATTTCTGATAACTGAATATTATAATATATTAACAAAATACAATAACTGCTACTAATTCAGTATCCTGGCCTTTACTGTTTTGGCATATCCATGATCAGGATCAATCTCTAATGCCTTCTCAACTAGAGGTAACGTAACTGTTGCATCATAACTCAGTTGATCAAGCAGCAATGCATAGTCTGTCAGATAGAAATGTCTGTCAGGGGCATCTCCAATGCTTCCTCATAGTACGACTTTGCCTGCTCCAGCTCGCCGTCCCTATGATACACTGAAGCGATTCCTGCCACTCAGTGGGATAACAGCTTGTCGGGATTCACGTGGGTAAACTTCATTGATTCGCAGTACCTCAGGCCTTCCACGTACATCTGATCTATGAAAGGCTGATTGTAAGATATTCCTGCAAGAAGGTATGTTGCTTTTTTAATTATTCTCTCTCTTCGGTCTGGTATGTCATTAAAAGAATTAACGTAATAAAATATTTCATTTAGAGTATCCATTGATACACCCTGTGGTTCATTATCGTGAGAGACAATCAATTTGTTTACCTCTATTACTTGGATATCTGCTGATGAATAATTTTCAAACATATTGTAACAATTTATCTGCTAATAACTAATGTATAAATTCCAACAAAGAAACATGAATTGTTATATTTCAAACTTGATCATCGCAAAAATAGTTCTCTAATGGAGTTAAAATCCAAATTTAGTTCTCTTTTCACTTCAAATTTTTCATTATACCATTGCCGCACTACATTTGGGGAGAAGACCCATCTTCACAACATGACTTTCACGGAATTGTAATTCATGAAATACCATCCCCTACAAGAGATATTCCAAAGTCTGTTCCATTTCTGCGAGACCTTTACGCCCTAAATCACACCTTATTTGACAAAATCATAGAATTTCATACCAGAATACTGTTTCCAAAATTTCCTCCCAGCCTCAGGGTATTTGATTACACCAACGAGAGGACATTTACAGATTTAATGGAGGCCAGATTTGAAAAGCCCGGATAGAGAAAATCAATTTTGAAACAGGTACATCAGGTACAAAGAAGATGCTAAAGGATGATGGGTTGTCAATTTTGAAACAGGGCTATCCGTTTCCGAATCCTACAAGCGTCAAGGATCCTACAAAGGCAGAACTGGTATGAGAACTAATCAATCAACTCAAACATGAGGAAATGCTGTTAATTCCTTCTGGTAGGGAATCCTTTGATCATCCTACTGGTAGACATAATGACTTGGGGATTGGTTGGGATCTATCAATTCATGGATGTATTAAGATAGGATTGAAGATTGATGTGCCAGGAAATCACGTAGGAGGGCAAATGCCAGAACAACATTCAGACTCATTTGATCAGATTGGAGAAATACCGGGTGTAAGATTCTAGTATTATTCAGTAGTTAACATTTCAAAGAATGAGTAGACATGTGGTTTAGTGTATAGTTAATTATGAAAAATAAATTTTAAGAAAAAAACAATCCCTAATTTTTTTGTTGTGAAGATTGTCATTTATGAAAAATATGTGATAATAATCTTCCAATCTATTTGTTTCTATAATTTCCATATTTAATTATTGCATCCTATTTTAAAACAAATAAAACTTGTAATGAATTGTAATTGAAAAATAAAATTATTTTAATTCTTGTCATTGGAGGAATCTTAACCACAAGTTCTGTTTTTGCTGCAGATTTTACTGGCAGTCCCATCACCAAAGACCTAGAACCCCTTCTTGTAATAATGGAAAAAGGAGTTGAATATATCGGCTTTAGTAACAATCAAGATAAAACAGATTATGATGCCAGAATTGTTCTTTCTGGAGATGATGAGTTGAAAATAGAGGATGCCAGTCTAAGCATTTCAGATGCTGGTCTGCAAGTCTCAGGACCAATAACATCAATTCATCGTGGCAATGAGGTTACAATTAATCCTGATAATGACAATAATCCTGTAATAGTGTTGCGTGATAACGGAGGAGGAGGAGGCAATCCATACATCAACTTTGTTAACGATCCTGATTCAGATGGCGATGCCTTCATCATTCTTACCAAAGATGACTTGCTGGAAATAATGGGTGCGGGTCTGCAGGTTTCAGGGCCAATTTCTGCAAGAAGTGATCTGAATGTTTCAGGAACAATCACCGCAGATACGATAACTACTCAAAACATAATCATGCCATCTGATGGCATGCTCTGTATAGGGGCATGTGCCAATTTCGGCGAATCTGTTGTTGGTGAAGTTCAATGGATGTTCAGAACGTTAAACGATAAGATCAGTGGTTACATGATAAAAGTTATTGATCCTGATGTATCTGACAGCGTAACTATCCATGTTAGGTCCGATTCTGATGCCAATGGTATAGAAATGAAACTAATGGAAGATGGATATGGTACTGGTATATTCACAGGTCGTGTGATTTTCCATCCTGGGTATTCTAATAATGGAGGGCAAATGCATGCCAAAATATTTGATACTGTCATCGCAGAATATAAAGACTATACACTACCTGATTCATTTACAGAAAATGATCTGGTTATTTCAGATTCTGTCTATATCGATTTCCTGGTAGAATGGCCTTAATATTGTCTGATTCAGTAAAACTTTCTGTATTTAGTAAAAAAGCAGTTTACGGATTTTTAATAATTTTCATGTTTTTAATAACTGCAGAATCAAGTTATGGTTTTGAGGTAGTTAGCCCACCTGATGGATCTACATTATCTTCAGATACTTTAGACTTGGTATGGGATTGGAATCAGTTATGTTCTGGAGATATAGCAATTAATCAAATTTGGGTTTCTGCCCCAGATTCCATTCCGTTTGAACCCTTTAAGTATATGTTTTTTATAGGATACGAAGAATTCCTTGGAACTGTAGTATGGACAGGTGAGGATGCATTTGGAAATAAATACGATAAAAATGATTTTGTTTCATGGGCGGATACTCCAAATAATTCTTTTAGAGTTAATAATATTGCAACAGATGGAAGTACTGTTAATGTAACAATTCTCTATTATTACGATAATGATGAGACAGAGGATTGTGGTGGCGATGAGCTGGATACACTATTTGGGGTTTTCATAGCATCTAAAATATATGAATACACAGCTTTTGGAGGAGAACTTGACTCCGATCCCACATTGAGTGTTACTGTTAATCCACCTGTAGTAGAATATGGGGGTTCTACAACTCTTTCATGGGATGCAACTGGTGTTGAAAGGTGTAGTATACCGGGAGATCGTACGATGAAAATCAATGGCAGTATACAAAAGGAGAACTTGATTGAAGTTACACAGTTTACTGTTAGATGTTTTGATGACTCTGGACAAGAAGTGATAAGCAGATCTGCATTTGTTGGTGTTTTGGGAGAAGGTGATATTGAGATTACTCGGTTTAACCTTTATGATAATCCTCCAAACGGAAATCGCCTGTCACTTTCCAATCTTAGTGTAGACTCCTCTGAACATCTTTTCGAAAATAGGATTCATATCCATGGAGATCTTGTAATCAAAGGAGATACTGAAAAGAGTAAGATAAAAGAAATAAGCCTTCGTATAAAGGATCAGAATGGCTATCGATCAGGAATTGCTGGGTTAAGTAATGAAGCTAAGGATGAACTCTTGTACAAGGAATTAGGTCCTGACAAACAAATCTCTTTTACTGGAGGTCGAGTTCTTTTCAATCTTTTCCCTGATCGTAACCCTGATCTATATGCTTACATCGGTGATCATCCTCTAACTCTTAAGGTTGTTGTAATAAGTGAGGGCGGGGCAAGAGTGACAGAATCACTCAATCATATTGGCAAATTGGCAGCTTATCATTATGATAATCGATATGATCAAAGAGATGCTGAAAATTGTGGCGATACGGATATCTTTTGTGGTGGTGATAGTTGGGTACAGCCATTTGCAAAAACAGTATTTGAGAACTTTAGTAACTCCCTTCTTTATGATGATTTTAGCAACATGAATGGCGGATACTTTCCCCCTCATGATAGACATCGCGATGGCTGGGAAGTAGATGCAAAGTTCAAAGATGATGCTTGCAGAATGTTAAGTGGTTCAGTGGGTCCGGTTGCTCCAAATGTAAACAATGACCCAGATGACGTTTTGTGTATTCAAAAAAGATTAAATGAATTAGGCTTTCCCGACAGAAATGGAAATCCTTTGGTTGAAAGTGAAAACTTTAACCCTGGCACAGCTCAAGCAATTAAGCTCTTTCAAGCAGTTGTTTTTCCAGATGGAAGTGGAAACCCATTGCATAGAAATATGACTGGTTTAATCCAACCCAACGATGACGTACACAAATGGCTTTATGCAGAGAATGCTCCACGATGGGAAGAACTTAGAGACCCTGATGGGTTTGGAGGATATTTTGATATCTTTAGGTGTCACAATGGTTCTGGAAATCCCCCAGCTACGGATGGTACATGTCCGGCACAGCCAGAAACATTTGGAACAAGTTGGACTATGGATGTTATAGAATCTGCGACTCAATCGAGTAATACGCAGATGATTAACGGAATTAGTACAAAGAATGGTGTAGGTTCAGCAGCATGGCATGATGAACATAGAGCCGGTTTGGATATTGATGGGAATATAGATCAGGGTAACTTTGTTGCAAATAATCTATTGCCTCTATTTAACGTAAATATGAGTTGTCCAGACATGAAAAATAATCTGAATGCAAATGAACGTCAAGTTGTTGATGAGATTACATCATTTTATTATGCAGCAGGTCAGATGTTTTCAGAAGTTTACGTTGGAGGTGATAGTAGCATGGGACAGCAGACTTATCCACGTATTAATCAGGTACTGGATAGGTGTGGAATACTTAGTCAAAATATGGAAGACCATCATAGTCACTTCCATATTAGCTTGAAACCCCCGCAAATAATTCCTCAAGACCCTATCGAGAAATTTGAGGATCTCCTTAATGACCCGCTATATGGCCCATATCTTGTCATCTATGTTACCTTTGACAATGAGTTCAGAGAAGCAATAAAAGATGTTTATCTTGATGATGGCTGCAGAGCCGATCAAGTGATTAAGGATGCTCCGGGATTCAGTGATCATTTTGAATTGCGTGTATTGCCTGAGGTAAGAGCATGTGCACCCACGATTCTAAATAACGTAGTTGTAGATTCGAACTTTAGATCTGACGCAGATTTGATCATTAGAGATGAAGTAGCAGTTCGTGGAAATTTCATTATACCAGATGGAAGCGAGGTAGTCATTGCCAAGGAAGGCTCTTTGCATATTGATCTTGAAAATTATTATTTGTTAGTTGAACCAGGTGGTAAATTTATAATAGTAGATGGCGGCAATTTGCTGCATAAACCTAATCCATAGTGTATATCCTGCTGTTGTTTTCCACTCAAGGACGCAAAACTTAATTTTTATTATTCTGATTCCCTGTCTTGTTTAACAAATAACAATCTGATTATTTTCTTTTTTCTAAAACAATCCTTCCCTTCTTAAACAATAAACACTTCTCATTAAACTAAAAATTCTCGATTCATTATTTGGCAACAAAAAAGAAAGTCACTAAAAAAAGACTAAACAAAATAGTTCCATTCCTCAACCCAAATTATATCCATTATCCTCAAAGAAACCTGTACAGAAAAAATCAATCTATCATGCTGTAGGGGTCATGTCTTCTGAAGATTCAACAACACCATATCACAAAGAGGTCTATCAGAAATTTCCAAAAGAAATTATTCAATCACACATCCCGCAATACAATGTGGGTCCGTATTCCCGTGGTGCAAATACCAGACCATTGTCAGCTGTACAGATTACATCATTTAGAAACAAGTCAAAGTGTAACACTTTCTTTCCAAAGTTCTTCATGAATCCATACCAGGATCTTGATTACATGGTGTTGCAGCACATCTATGCAAATTCCATGGAGGAAATAACTTGCTTCTCAAATGTAAAAGGATGCTGGATTTTCAAATGTCAAGATAAAACAACTTCCACATGATCCTATGAATTATTTCTATATTGTAAAACCTTGATTCTGTTGTCTATTTACGCCCATTTTTACCCCCCTCAATTTAGTGGTTGAATCCACGTGGAGTTGAACTCAATTACAGTGTTCAACTTTTGGTTTGACACTCTCAAACCTATGTGGATTTGTTACTGTGTAATTCTAAACTAACAAACAAAAAATCATCACTTCACACGTGGCCAATATTCTGTTAATCTGTTTTGGCGTACAAATCTACAAAAATTATCTCTTTTGACGCTAAAATTAGTTCCATAAAACAAAAAGATCTAAAATAAAATTACAAGGGCCCATTTTTTACCTTCTGACATTTTTTCCATTATAGTTTTCATTGTACCGAAAATTATGGTTACATGGAGCCGCCCTATCTCTACCCCATGTACGTTGTTCTCCCACTCAAATTTGAATCTCTAGTTACATTGAAATTCTTACTAGTACGTTCCGTTTTATGTGGAAAAATATAAACAGAAATTATTTTCATTTCTCAAATCTTTTTATTCTTCAAAGTTGTATATAGTAATGTAACAAACATCAAATGTCTTTATACAAATAATATGATATGTCTAAATGATTTTATATACATAATCTAGAGATGATTTAATGTTTACTGGTATTGTTGAAGGAATTGGGAAAGTAGAAAAAATTTCTAAAAACACAAAAAATAGAAGTGCTATTCAAATGACTGTTAATCTTGGAAAACATGCAAATGGCTTAAAGATTGGACAAAGTGTTGCTCTGAATGGAGTTTGTCTTACTGCAACAAAACTTTCTAAATCTAGTTGTATTTTTGAAATGATTGAAGAGACTACAAAAAAAACAGATCTTGGAAATTTAAAAGTTGGAGGAATTGTAAATATTGAACGAAGTTTAAAAGCTGGTGAACGATTAGAAGGACATTTTGTTTTAGGTCACGTTGATGGTGTGGCAATAATTAAAAAAATCCTAAAAAAACCTAAAGAAGTTCAAGTTTGGTTTGAAGTTCCTAAAAAACTGTCAAAATATGTGGTAAAAAAAGGATCTATTGCAGTAGATGGAATTAGTTTAACTCTTGTTGATGTTAAAAATACTCTTGCATCAGTCTCATTAATTCCTCACACCATCGATGTTACAAATTTTCATACCAAAAAAGTAGGAGATAAAGTTAATATTGAAACTGATATTCTTGGAAAATACATTCTCAAATAAAACCAATTACTTACAAATTTAGTGGTAATTACCAATTTTATAGTAAACTTTATAATTAGATTAACAAGTTTTTTTTTATGTCTCTCGAGTCTGCGTTACAATCATTGAAACGCGGCGAATTTGTTCTATTGTTTGATTCTGCTGGACGAGAAAATGAAATTGATATGGTAGTAGCTGCAGAATTTGTTACACCCGAACATGTTGCAAGAATGCGTCAACACGCTGGAGGATTATTATGTATTGCAATTGATAATAATTTTGCAACATCCCTTGAATTACAATACATGCATGAAATTCTTTCTGATTCTTCAATTTCAAACAAAGAGATGATTATGGGATTAGCACCTTACGGTGATCACCCAACTTTCTCATTATCTGTAAATCATTACCAAACATACACTGGAATTACTGATAAAGATAGGGCCTTAACAATTAGTGAAATGGCTAAAATTTTCAATGTTGAAAATAAACAGAAAAAATTTGCATCTTCTTTTAAAACTCCCGGTCATGTTCCATTATTGATTGCATCCAAAGGCTTGTTAACCGCACGTCAGGGACATACAGAAATGTCTGTTTATCTAGCTCAACTTGCTGGTTTAATTCCAATAACTGCAATTTGTGAAATGATGGATGCTGAAACATACACTGCATTATCGGTGGATAAAGCGGAAAAATTTGGAAAACAAAATGGAATTCCATTAATTGATGGAAAAGAACTTTTAGAATACGCTAAGGTGAATTAGTTTTGAATATTGCTATAGTGGTTTCAGAATTCAATGAAAAAGTGACATCTAGAATGCTTGCTGTATCTCAAGAAAAAGCAAATTCAATGAAATTAACAATATCATATACATGCATGGTTCCTGGAGCCTATGATATGCCCATAATCGTAGATTCGTTATTGAAAAAAAAAGA
>Ga0224513_10000267_pt1 | contig 19177 bp, 16 predicted proteins | sample SF_May12_sed_USG_5_FD_169109 | JGI IMG/M metagenome (GOLD analysis project Ga0224513, IMG submission 169109) | Sediment microbial communities from San Francisco Bay, California, United States - SF_May12_sed_USGS_21 | ecosystem: Environmental > Aquatic > Marine > Sediment | place: USA... | reverse complement strand
TGTAACCGGTTGTATCCAATCACTGCCTGCGTGCCGTCACTACACAGGAGAACATGACGATTCGAGTATGACGTGGGCACACTCGACGCGGCGGACGCTGTGCTATCGTCGATACGAATACGCTATACAGGAGCGTAAAAATGACCGAGATGATCGCGCGCAAGAGAGACAACCAGAGGCAAGCTCTAGCGTCCATTGCTAGTGTCGTCGCAGTATCGGCAGTGGCGTTCGGCGTTGAACTCGCCGCCGCAGACCACCTGCCCTGGGGTGATGAGGCGCGCGGTGTCTTCGCTGTTCTGACAGGCGCGTTAGCCGCTGTCTGGCTGACACTGCGAGGCGGCAACTCGCTGGCCGATCTCGGACTGGTACGACCGAAACGCTGGTTAACCGTTCCCGCCTGGGTATTGGGAATCGTCATCACGTTCATAGCCGCGCAGGCTCTTGTCCCACAACTCATAGCACCATTTTTCAACTTGCCCGCACCGGATATGTCGCGCTACGACTTCATTCGCGGTGATGCACTGGCTGCAATTTCCATGGGCCTGCTGTTGCCGCTGACTGCGGCTATTCCCGAGGAGGTCGTCTATCGGGGTTTTTTGGTTCGGCAGTTCGGCCGTTTGTATGGTGACGGAAAAAGAGGCGCGATTCTCGCGGTCCTTTCCCAGGCCCTCATATTCGGCGCTGTGCATTTTCAGTGGGGCGCTGGCGGAATTTTGATGGCGTCCATCATGGGCCTTGTTTGGGGTAGCGCCTACCTGCTTTGCGGTCGCAATTTATGGATTGTCATTATGGCGCACTCGACCGCACATATTGCATTGGTCCTGCAGCTGTATTCTCTGCCGGCAATCGCGTAAAGCAGGGACTCAGCCCAACCCTAATATCGCAATAGAATTCCCCATCTTTCGATAGTTCAACAATGCTCGGCAATTAAGCCTATAGTGCGCCCACGCTGCCGTCACCAGTAACTCACTCAATTCGTGACTTCGGCAGCTAAATATCTCTAGTTAAATCAATCTAAGGAATAATTATGCGATTCAAATCAGTGATTGCAGTGCTGTCGTGCCTGTTCATATCAGGTATCGCCATGGCTGATCTCGATCCGTGGAAAGACTATGAGGTCAGCGATGCAGTCTGGTCGGTCACTACGGTCAAAGTCGACTCGAATATGGGCGACGCCTACCTTGAAGGTCTTAGAGAGACCTGGGTACCGGGAAACAAGATCTCGAAAGAACTGGGCCAGATTGAAGACTGGTGGATCTACCGGAGCGATCTCGAATCAAGCGGTGATTTCAACCTGCTGCTAGTGGTCAAGTTTGCTGATACCGCGGCGCTGGCACCGAACAAGGAAAATTACGAAAAGTTCATGGCCAAGTTCACCAAGGCACAGTCGGACAAGACGTCGGCATATGCACAAAAGAACTACCCGGGGATGCGTGAAATCACCGGCGAATACCAGCTGCGACTCATTACGATCAAGTAAGTAACGAGTAGCTCCTGCGATAAGAAAGCGGTTGCCGCCGTGCGAGCAGATAACACTGCCTGCACGGCGAGCGGCTTGCACCTTCCGCCTGCGCGATTCTCTACAGGCCCTTAACCTTGAACTTCTGGCCGCCCACGGCAGCCTCGTACATCAGACCGCCTTTTGCCAGCGTGAAGATCGCTACGCCGCTTTCATAGCCAGCATCAACTGAAGCGCCAGCCGTAATCGCAACGGCAGATGCCTGCGCGCCAAGCTCGTAGTTGCCCTTTTTGAAATGCTCAAGTGACGCATTATTTTCAAAAAAGACGAACTCGCTGTATGCCTGTCCGCCCCACTGAAATCCGATAGACAACTGCGTCATTGTCACTTCCGCGGTTGGCGCGCCGTTTTCATAAAGCAGCCCCTTGCCCCTTGCACCGCCAATTCCGAGACCTGCCTTACCGACCGTCGGAATTACGACGTAGCCCGCGGCTGCATCAAAGTAGCGTTGCATTGTCGAGTCACTTTCCAGCAGTGCATCAATCGCTGCCTGACTCTTAGCTATGTCGTCATCTTTCCCTTTTGGGTCCCACGCTTGTGTTGATGTAAATGCGAGCAGCATCGTCAGGCAGATGCTTGTTGTCAAAGTGCGATTCATTTCTATTCTCTCCATCGGTTTCGTGCCTGGATGGAATCGTACCACCGAAGCGGGGATCTTGCGGCCTTCGTGCTGCTCGAGCATAGGTCTTTTGCCGGATTGTCAGGCGTGAACTCCCGGTCTAACGTGTACTGAGCCAGGCGCACGGGAGATCACAATGCCAAACGAAGAACTGATTGTCGGTGGCCATTCTCTGCTCAATCAGGTCGAGGGCGCCGAAAAACTATTCCTGGCAGGCCGACGCAGTCGCGGGGCGGATCTCGAAAGCGCCGTAAAAATCTTCCTGGAGTTCCTGCGCGGTTTCGAGAGCTTCGACTTCACAGAACCCTGCGTCACAGTGTTCGGTTCGGCCCGCTTCGATCAGGACCACGAATACTGCAAGCTGGCTCGAAACATGGGTGCCGCCCTCGCCGACGCTGGCTATGCCGTGATGACCGGTGGTGGCCCAGGCATCATGGAGGCAGCGAATCGCGGTGCCAAAGAGGCAGGCGGTCTGAGTATCGGCTGCAATATCCGTCTGCCCAGGGAACAGGAACCGAATGCCTACCTGGACAAGTTCATACAGCTTGAGCATTTCTTCATTCGCAAGGTCATGCTCGTCAAGTATTCATCAGCATTCGTCGTGATGCCGGGTGGCTTCGGCACTCTTGACGAAGCATTCGAGGTTGCGACACTAATCCAGACCGGCAAATTAGAGCGCTTCCCTATTGTCGGTATGGGTCTCGATTTTTGGAATCAACTGCGCAAGTTCGCGCGGGAAACAATGCTCGAATCCGGTGTTATCAGCGAGGGTGATATCGCGTTCGTACATCCGGTAACGAGCATCGAAGAGGCGTTAGAGATCATCAGGGCCTGATTTGTTGGCGGTGGAAGGTGGCTGCCAGGCGTGCGACATGCACCGATAGTGAGGCATACTGGTAACTGTTGCGTCAGGCCCATTCGCCAATGAGGTCCTTGGCTTTGCCCAGCTTTCGCCCCAAGTTGTTCGTGCAGGAATTACGCCGCCGGCGTGTGTTCAATACTGTAGCGCTGTATGTCGTTGGCGCCTGGGTTGCGTTGCAGGTTACGGAACTGGCATTGCCCGGACTGGGTATCCCGGATGTCGCCATTCGACACGTATGGATCGGCGCGTTTCTACTGTTCCCCCTGGTTTTGGTTTTCGGCTGGCGCTACGACGTCTCGTCTGGCGGAATTCGGCGTACGGCACCATTGTCGGCCCCGGACGCAGACACGTCGCTCAGCGGGCTGGACCGGGGCGTGGTTGGTGGTTTCTCCCTGATCGTGCTGGTTGTGATAGCTATCACCGCCGTGCGCATCAACAATGTTGAGCCGGGTACGCCGCTGGTGGCGATCGAGAATTCAATTGCCGTGCTCCCGTTCCGTGTCTGCGCGGATCAGCAGCGTGATCTCGTGCTTGCCAGCGGCATTACCAATGAAGTGACAAATCGTCTGTCCGAGCGTGGGCGCTTCAAGGTCTTTGCGCGCGTCTCGTCCTCCATGCTGGCCGAAATTGGAATGCAGGTCGAACAGATCGCGCGCTCGCTGGGATCCGAGTACATCCTCGGTGGCGAATTGTGTCGTGGTGAAGATGATGAGCTGTCGCTGGTGGCCGAGCTTTCGGACGCCAACGGGTTCATCGTCTGGAGTGAGCGGATCGTGCAGGTCGTGAACCCGTGGGACCAGGTTACGGATCAACTCGCGACGCAGGTAGCGGATGGGACTGCCGCGCACTTGGGCGACACGCTGGCTCTGCAGCCAGATAATGCACACGACCGGATAGCCTACGAACAGCAACTCATAGGCTGGGAGTACCTCTCAAGAGACGAGAATGACAAGGCCCGGGCGGCGTTTAATAAAGCGCTTGAACGCGAGGCCGATTATGCCGAAGCCAAGTACGGTATCGCACTGCTCGAACTCGGCCCGTATGGCAGCCTCGATGAAGGTCCGCGATTTGAACGCGCGAGCCCCATCATTGAAGACGCACTGTTGTTGGCTCGTCGTGAGATCGAAGCGAACAATCAGGATGCCGATTCCCACATGGTGATCGCCCGCATTCTCCGCGTGCGTGCGAATCTCGACAGCGAGTTATTGTGGCGCAGATCAGGCGAGCTGACGGCGGAGGAAGTTGCGGCGGGCAAACAGACGGTCAAGGCTGTTTATGCGGAAGCGGAGCGACACTTCCGTACGGCCATTACGCTCAATCCATCGCTTACAACCGCCTACGCGTGGCTCGCAAAAACAATGGAGCGACAGGGCGTAGAACGGGCTAGCGAGGCGCTGCAGGTGCTCGAGAGCGCGATCGAGCGGGACCCCTTCAATATACGAGTCAACGCGGATATCGCGAAGCGTTGGGCTGCGCGCGGCAAATTCCGCCAGGCTATCGAGTTACTTGAACGCTTCAAGAGCCTTCCGGAGATTCCGCCCGGAGCCTGGTGGTACCAGCTCGAGTTGATGACCCTGCAATTTCATTGGGATGAAAAAGCGGAAACTCTGGTTGACATGCTGATCCGTGATCCGGGGGCATTTGAGGATGGCCTGAATCGATGGCAGGCCTGGTGGTTTTTAGAGCAACTTGAGTATCTGGGTCTGCACGAGGAGGCCGAAGCCTGGTTTGTACGACTTCAGAACCTGCCAATGAATCCAAACCTGTACCGGGGTGTGCTCGATTCGTACCTGGAGGCAACCGCCGACGTGGGTGAAATTGTCGAAACCGAGGCAAAGGTTCTGGCTGGCATGACCAACGAGGAGGTGCTCGCCGCCTACTCGGGTTCTGCTGCAAGCGCTGCGTATGCGCTGGCCGAGCAGGGCGACTTTGATCGAGCCATCGAACTGATGGAGTCGATCCAGCATGCCCCTGCAATATGGTCGGAGCGCGCGCCCAGAAGCATTATTGGTCTGGCGCACCTCTACCTGGATGCGGGTCGCCCGAAGGATGCGGAGCCATTACTGGAGCGAGTGAGGATCCAACTGGAAGCGGAGCACGCCGACGGCATACGCCATCCCGAAACGCTGGGCTGGCTGGCGGAAGTCTATGGGCTGCTCGGTCGCGACGAGGACGCCATCGGCATGTTTCGCGGGTCTGTGGACTATCACGGGCGCTATTCCTGCGCCGATGACACAATTGACTACCCACCCTGGGATCGTCTGGGTGAAGATCCGCGCGTCGTCGAACTCTGTGATCGCATGCAGTCGGACCTCGACCGGCAGGCCGAGAGAATTCGCAAGCTTCTGGCGCGCTATGATCCCGACGAACTGCTAGCGCCGCTCATGGCAATGGTGGAGTAAGTCATTTCCGCAGCAAGCCCTTGATTGCCGTGCCTTGAATCCGCATCGTCCCAACTGATTTGTAACCAAACGCGCTACCGGCAGCTATAAGTATGAAACCATCTCCGGAATCCTCTGTTATGCACCATACAATCTTCAGAAAGGGCCTATTCGCCGTTATTGCCCTGTTCGTCACGTCGACGGCGTCCGCGCAAGCACCGCACGAAAGCTACGAAGCGCTGTTCCAGTCTGCAATCAAAGCGATCACGTGGGATTTTCACGAAGACTGGGCTTTTACGGTGACGTCATCCGGTAAGGACAGCCATCGCGTGGGCCGGTTCGACCCAAGACAGCCGGAAGACGAACGCTGGACATTGCTCACGATCGACGGTCGTGCACCGACGGATGAGGAGTCGGCAAAATACGCCGGGGATACCGGGGACCACCATTTCGGTAACAGCGACAATGATGACGGTGACGACAACGCAATCGATATGGTCGAACCCGGAACCTTGCGGCTCGTCGAAGAAACCGATGACTACTGGCTGCTGAGCTTCGTGCCGACCGATGACGACCAGGAAGACGATGTCGGACGGAAGGTCCTCAAAAGCATGCAGGGTACCGTCAAGATCATCAAAGACGGTGAGTATCTCGCCTACATCGACATTCACAACGAAAAGCCGATCCGGCCGAAGGTCGGCGTCAAGATGAAAAAGTTCCTGATGCACATGAGCTTCGGACCAATAGCCGACGACGGCCCGGTCGTGATGCGGTCAATGGACTTCGCCATCAAGCTGAGTGCGTTCGTGCTGGTGCGCGTCAGCGAAGCCGAGTCAATGGCGTTTTCGGATTTTGAGTACGCGCGCGAGCCGCTCTAGTCCGTTTGCCGTCGATGGCACCCGAAGGCTCATTTCTGTACGCTGTCCCGTCAGAATAAAGCGCTCGGGAATAGTCATGAAACATCAGATTCTGCTGCTACTTGTATCGGTAACGCTGCTCGGCTGCACGGCCGATACAACCGATACAGGCAACCGTTATAACGTCGATATCCGTTGGACTAGTTACGGCATTCCGCACGTCAAGGCGGATGACTGGGGTAGTCTGGGGTACGGCTTCGCCTACGCTACGGCCACTGACGGTGTCTGCGTGTTTGCGCGTGAAGTCGCCAGAGCGAACGGAACGCTGTCAGCCGACTTCGGCGTGTCCGACGAGAATCTCGCCAGCGACACGTTCCATCGCGCGATGGTTACCCCGGCAAGGGTGCAAAAGAATGCTGCGTCCATGTCCGAGAACATGCGCACCTATGGCGCTGGCTTTGTCGCCGGCTACAACCGATTTATTGATGACAAGCGACAGAATCTCCCTGCGGCCTGTGCCGGCGAGAAATGGGTTCGACCGATCAACGAACTCGAACTCGGCCGCATGTTCATCGCTTTCGGTATTCGCTACGGCGCCGGCAACTTCACGGCTGGAATCGCCGCCGCGGCACCACCGGGTGAGCCGGTCGCTGCGGTACAGCTCGACTATGACGTAACACCGCGGATCGGCAGTAACGCAATCGCACTGGGCAGCGATCTTACACAGTCAGGCAAGGGCATCCTGTTCGGAAACCCCCACTACCCGTGGCAGGGTCCCGCACGCTTTCACATGATTCACACAACGATTCCGGGCGAGCTCGACACGATGGGCGCGAGCCTGTTGTCAGGAAGCTTTATCGCGATCGGGTTCAACAAGGACATCGCCTGGACGCACACCGTATCGACGGCGCTCCGTATGACCCTGTTTGAGCTGGAGCTCAACCCGGAAAACCCGATGCAGTATCGCTATGGCGACGAGTACCGCGACATCGAAATGATCCAGGTTTCGGTGCCTCTCGCGGAAGGCGATAGCAAGCAAAGCATCTACGTGACGCATCACGGGCCTGTTCTCGTCAGTAATGAGTTGCCGTGGACGCAGACGCGCGCTTTTGCCGTTCGCGACGCAGTCCTGAACAACGACGCAGGGTTTTCAACCTACGAGGCACTGCAGACCGCTGCATCTGTGGCCGATGTCGAAGCGGCAATCAGCAAGCAGGGAGTCTACTTCGTCAATACGATTGCTGCCGATCGTCACGGCAGTGCGTTTTACGCGGACATATCGTCAACGCCGCATCTGGACATGGACATCCTTACGAATTGCCGCCGCGACGTGCCGGGTCTGCCGCCGCAGCTCGTCATTCTCGATGGCTCGAGCCCCAATTGTGAATGGCGCGTTGATCCGCGGAGTACGATCCCGGGCAATTTGCCAGCCGCTGACATGCCGCGTGCAACAAGCACGCGCTACTTTACCAATTCGAACGACAGTTACTGGCTTTCAAATCCCGATGCGCCGCTTGAGGGCTATTTGCCAACGATCGGTCCGGAAAGAACAGCGCGCAGGTTACGTACACGTGCTGGACTCGCATTCCTTAATGAGCAGCTGGAACAGAATGGCCGTATCGGGGCCGACGACATCCAGTCCCTCATGCTAAGTCATCGGCACTTCGGCGCGGAACTGCTGCTTGATGACGTACTGACAATCTGTGAGAACGATGACGACATCGCAATGAGTTGCGACGCGCTCCGCGGATGGGATCGCACCGCGAACATCGACAGCCGTGGTATGCAGGTCTGGACGGAATTCTGGGAGCACGCGCGCCACATCGACGGCGTCTACGCGGTTGCATTCGACCCGAGTGACCCGGCCAATACACCACGCGGCATCGCCACCGACAATCAGGTTGTACGGGATGCGCTCCGCGGAGCACTCTTGGCAGCCCAGCAGCGACTTCTGGATGCGGGCATCGAGCTGGATGCGCCCTGGGGTGAGGTACAGTTCGCAGAACGTAACGGCGCCCGAATTCCGGTGCCTGGCGGGCCCGGTCGTCACGGTATGTTCAGTTACATCAACACGGATTTCACAGCAGGCAAAGGCTATACGCCGATCGTTCACGGCAATAGTTATATCCAGGTCGTTACCTGGAATGAGGACGGTGCGCCCGACGCGCGCGGCATGCTGACCTACTCACAATCGCCTGAACCCGACTCACCGCATTACTCCGACCAGACGGAGCTCTATGCGCGCGGCGAGTGGCTGCAGCTGCCGTTTACCGAGGAAGACATTCTTGCCGACCCGAAGCTTAAGACATTGACGCTGCAGGGCGACATGCAGGCGCCTGACTAGTTATCGATATCAACTGCCCCGATATCGCGCCTGGCCCTCTACCAAGAAAGACTGACAGGCTAACGCTACAACGGTAGAATTGCCGCCTTTTACGGGTAGGTAACCACCGGATGATGTCAGCTCCATATCGTGCAGCCATTGCGATTGCGATTTTGCAGCTATCCCATACCACGGTCGGAGCGGATACCGCCGACCATGCAGAAGACGGCGCCCAGTCAATCGAAGAAATCGTCGTCACCGCGCGACGTCGCGAAGAAAACCTGCAGCAGGTTCCGATCTCCGTCACAGCGATGAGCGGTGCCCAGCTCGAGGCGCGACAGCTCTACGCCATGGATCAGCTGAGCGCTGTAGTGCCGAATCTGCAGTTTGACAAGGCGGCGCCCTCGTCCGGCTCAAGTTCGGTTGGCCAGATCTTCATTCGTGGCATCGGGCAGGCGGACTATACGCCGGTCACCGATCCCGGCGTCGCGTTGTACGTGGACGGCATCTATATCGGGCGCTCGCCCGGCAACGTACTCGACTTGATCGACGTCGAGCGGGTCGAAGTCCTGCGCGGCCCGCAGGGGACCTTGTTCGGGCGCAATTCCATCGGTGGTGCAATCAACGTGCACAGCCGACAGCCCAGTTTCGACGACACGAAGAATCGTATTGAACTCAGGCTCGGCAATGACGATCTGCAGGCGCTGACCTTGCGCTGGAACCAGCCGTTGACCGAAGCACTCACCACTAGTTTCGCCATCGGCCGCCTGCAGCGTGACGGCTATGTCGAGCGACCGTACGACGGCATACGAACAGGTGACCGCGACCGCTGGTCCGCGCGCGGATCCCTGCACTGGGAGCCAAGCGACACAACCACAGCCACGCTCATTGTCGATTACACGACCATCGACGAGAACGGCGCGCCGGTGGTCTCCGGCGGCGTCAACGACCGGCAGCCATTTGCAACCTTCGGCAACGCCGTCCTCGAGAGCTGCGCTGCCGTGGTCATCAATCCGGCCTTTGACGGTACGCCGCAGAATGGGCCGCCCAGCTTTCCGCCACCCGGCGCGCCAACGGGTAGCGCCCCTGGCTGCTACGGTGCCGAATCACGAGCGGGACCGTTCGTCTCCGAAGGGACCTTTCCGGTCATGTCCAAACTCGACAGCAGCGGTGCGACATTGACCGTCGACTGGTCGGTCGGCACCCACTGGCTCCTCAGGTCGACGACCGGCTTTCGCGAGATGGCGATGCTCTCGTCCCGGGACGGCGACAACACGCCCGCCAATATTTTCGCCACGCGCGACGATTACGAACACGACCAGTTCAGCCAGGAAATGCAGCTCCGGTTCAGCAGCGACGAACGCGGCCTGTCTGCCGTATTCGGGCTCTTCTATTACGACGAGTCCGGCTTCAACCTTGTCGATGTCACCGTACCGCCTGGCGCGATCCAGAGCGGCGGCTTCTACGACAACCAGTCCTATGCAGTATTTGCCCACGGCACGCTTGATCTTACGGACCGATTGGCATTATCGATCGGTGCAAGACAGACGGAGGACCATAAGGCTTACCTCCCGGACCAGCTGTCGCTCGGCGATTCCTCGGCGGGATCGGAGCCCGGGTTCTTTCCACCGACCTGGCCGGAATTCGAGGGGTTCTATCTCGCGCCGAACGGTCCGATGGCCGCGGGCGAACGCATTCTCGACTATAGAGAGAGCGAACTGGACTTCGACGCAACTGATGTGACGGTCGATCTGAGCTACCAGTTTTCGGACGAATTATTCGGCTACATGACCTTTGCGACGGGCTACAAGAGTGGCGGATTTGACCAGCGATTCGTCGGGCCAACGCCAGACCGCGCGCCGAGTTCATTCCGGCCGGAGTCGGTCGACAACCTGGAACTCGGTTTTAAAACAACGTTTTTCGACGGTCGGCTAAGGGCTAACATCGCCGTGTTCGATGCAGACTACGAGGACCTGCAGATCATCGTCCGCGAATCCTTTAATCCGCTGACCGTGAATGCCGGTGACGCGCGTGTGCGGGGCGGCGAACTTGAACTCCAATGGCTGGCATCGGCTAACTGGGACATCGGTTTCTCTGCCGGTCACCTCGACACGAAATATCGGCGTCTGAACCAGCCTGCGCAGGACTCCGGCGTCCGCCTGGACAACGCGCTTGCAAACGCACCCGCGTGGAATATAGCCGCCGGTTCAGCTTACCGCCTGGATCTCGGCAGCCTGGGCAAGTTGACGGCGCGCCTCGACTGGTCGTGGCAGGACGCGGAGTACCATGACGCCGTCAACAGTCCGCAGATCCGCCAGCCCGCGTTTCACCTTGTAAATGCGTCGCTCGCATTCGTACCGCGGGACGACCGCTGGCAACTCACCGTCGCGACGAGAAACCTGCTGGACGAGACCTACCTCGTCACCGGCAACTCCGCATTCGACACTGCGGCGGCTTACGTCGAGCAGGTCTATGGGCGTCCGCGGGAATTTCTCGTCTCGCTACGTTATGAATTCTGATCGAGATCCCACCCATGTCGTCCGGAATGCGTAACTCACCCGATACGGAGCACACTGCCAGGCCGGCGAACATCTGGCTGCTGGGCATGCGGCCGCGCACGCTGACGATGGCGGCGGTACCGGTCACCGTCGGCGCGGTGCTCGCGTGGGCAGGAGGTGCGGTCCCCGCCTGGCTCACGTTCATCATGACGCTGGGCTGTGCGCTACTGATACAGATCGGCACCAACCTGTTCAACGACGCCAACGATGGCGAGCGTGGCGCTGACGGTCCCGACCGCATCGGACCGCTGCGGATAACGGGGGCAGGCCTGGCACAGCCGAAGCAGGTGCGCCGTGCTGCAATCGCCTGCTTCATTGCGGCGCTTTTGGCTGGTGTCTACCTGGTCGTCGTCGGCGGCATGCCGATACTCGTGATCGGACTCGTGTCGCTGGTCTCCGGCTATGCTTATTCGTCGGGTCGGCGGCCGCTATCCCATGGGCCGTTCAGCGAAGTTTACGTGATTGTCTTTTTTGGGCTCGTCGCGGTAGCAGGAAGCTATTACCTGCAAAGTGGACAGTTACCGGACGGCGCCGTATTGCTGACCGGCATTGCCATCGGCTGTTACGCCGCCGCCGTGCTGCTGGTGAACAACTTACGCGACACGGCTGCAGATATCCGCGCCGGTCGGAAGACGCTTGCCATCAGGTTGGGCACACCGAGTGCCCAGTGGCTTTACGGCTTCCTGTTGCTCGTCCCCTTCCCGATGCTCGCGGTCGCGTGGGGCCTGCAGGCGCTCGGCCTGGTATGGCTCGGGCTGCCCGTCTGCCTGTGGCTGGCGGTCTTGTTTGCGCGGATGCCGGTGGGTCCCGTCATGAACGCGCAACTCGGGCGAAGCGCCCTGGTCCAGGTTCTCGTCGGCGCATTGCTCGTCGTGGAGCAGCTATCTTGAACCCCGTGATCTCGACGTTGCTCCCGGTGGGCCTCGCCTTCATCATGTTCTCGCTCGGACTCAAGCTGAGCGTGGCTGACTTCCGTCGTGTCTTGACTTACCCGGTCGCCGTTGGACTGGGGCTGCTGGCGCAGACAGTGCTCCTGCCACTCACAGCATTCGGAATCATCACGTTATTCGGCCTTGGGCAGGAGGTCGCTGTCGGGCTGATGATCCTGGCGGCCTGTCCGGGTGGCGTCACGGCCGCGATGATCACGAATCTGTCGCGTGGCGACACGTGCCTGTCCATCACGCTCACCGCATTTACCAGCCTGCTGTCTTTTATCACGGTACCGATCATCGTCGGCTTTTCGCTCATCCATTTTCTCGGCGAGGCAGCTCCCGTCGATTACCCGATGGGCCAGGCCATCGGCGGTCTATTCGTGATCACGCTGCTTCCCGTGGCTGCCGGCCTGCTCTTCAACCAGGCCGGATGGCTGACGGCCGCTGTCGCCCAAGCGATCGGCAGGCTTGCCACTGGCATCTTCCTGGCGATCGTGTTCGTAACCTTCTTTACTGAATGGCCCAATATCACCGCGCACTTTGCGACGGTCGGCCCGGCGATCCTCATGCTCAACGTCGTGACGATGGCAACTGGCGCCCTGCTTGGTGCAGCTGGCCGTCTGCCAACAGCCGGCCGCATTGCGCTTGCCGTGGAGTGCGGTATTCAGAACAGCGCTCTGGGTATCACGGTGGCGGTCAGCCTGCTGAGCATATCCGGGCTGGCAGTGCCGAGCGTGATCTACGCGTTCCTGATGAACATCACGGCCCTGGCTCTGGTGGTCATCCGGCAGCTGCAAGTCAGCCGTGCTGCCAGCTCGGGCGCATTCCCCTAGATTGCGCGTTATCTTCTCCCTCGGCAAATCGGCCCAGCGTCACTCCTGCGCGCTGACGGTCGATATGTCGATCAGCGGGTTCGCCGCGACCATGCCGTCAGCCGTGAGCTCGGGATAGGGTTTTCCCAGGACACGGCAACGTTCGGCAATGTCGGGATACGACCACTCGAACAGCGTACGAGCACGCTCGTCGGGCGTCAGACGCGACTGGTCGTACAGCCCTGCCGCGCGCCGCTGTCGCTCGGCCTCGAACAGAATGATGCCGACGACGACCGACACGGTCAGCGACGATCCGTGACCGTGCATCGGAATAGCGATGTGCTCGTCGGCCTCGGCGCGCACAGCGTCGTTCAGGCCAACGAGCTCGCCCCCGACAATGATCGCCACCTTCTGCGTGTAATCGACATCGCGATAATCGCGTGATCTTTCGCCACTGTACGCGGCCACGAGCCGCCAGCCATCGGCACGTAACGCCGTGAGCGCGGCGCGGGTCGAGCGGTGCGTCGTCACGGCGACCCAGTGCTTCGCGCCGCCCAGGCCCATGTAATTACGACGCGCCAACTCGCCTGTCGAGGTTGTGTGCACTTGCTGAATTCCGACGGCGTCGGCCGTGCGGATGATCGCAGAGACGTTGTGTGGTTTGGTCACCACGTCCATCAACACCGTAAGGTCGGGCTGGCGGGCGTCGAGGGCGCGCTGGTGGTTTGCGGTTTGATCGCGTGTCATCGGTGTTCCTTGCCGCACGTGTGCGGACATCGTAGCAGGGGGCTACGCGCACGAAACGGTACGGCTTCACAAATGCTCGCTGGTGCGACGCACCAGCGCTCCAGCTTATGTTGCATAGCGACGGTGAAAAGTTTTTCGAGCCATACGCATCTCTTAAGGATGGTCGGCTGCTTTTGGCCGAAAGCCGCCCTTGATCTTACTCAATTTTCAGTAATCTGAATGACCGCTATTGAGCAAAGCAGACGTTAAGAGTTCAAGCTGGAGTCGCCGTCCAACTATCGGCTAGGGAATGTCTGCTTTACCCCCGAAAGCTGCCGTTGGGCTACACTTGGTCTGAACGGCAAGAAATGACCCGAAGCGGACATTTACGTATTAGCCCGCATTGACGACTAGCCGACGACAATATATCCAGAAAGCCAAAGAGCGAGCTTCCCAGGCAATTCGCTTAAATTTTTTGCCAGAACCGGTTTCGCGGTACTGATAAATAACAAGGGAAATTCCAATGAATAAAAACAGCGACAGGAGCACATGGGTCATCGGCGGTACTACTCTTGTAGGTATCGGTGTTGGGCTGATATTTGTTCAGACATCAGCGCTCATTTTTGTGGCTTCCATCCTCATTGGACTAGGTGCTGGATTGGTAATTACACCGATCATTTCAAAGAGCTAACGGTCGGTACTAGCCGAAAGCAGACTGTCATATTGGCGATTTTCTGCTGACTTGAACGGCCGCTTTTGATGAAAGCGGACATTCGATCCTGGCTGATCGGAAAACCCGCTCTAATACGCCTGCTATGCGCCTGGAAGCGGACACTGCGCTAAACTTGGACCGAAGGGGATTTTGTCCTTTGCGTCAGTGAGGGCAATTACGGTGGTGTCCATACCGCATTCTATGATTTATTTCGACTCGCAAACGGCAAAGTGGTGGAGCATTGGGACACCACCGAAAAAACTCGCGCCACGTAGCAAATGGAAAAACGATAATGGTAAGTTCTGACGCGTGAGTCCTCGAAGACTCGCCCTAGGGTCGGAGTACTTTCGAGGAGTTTTTTCGAGAAACGGAACCTAAAAGCTGTAGATTGCGGACAAAGACGCCGTGTCGATGAGGTCCGAGAAATCGGCACCGAGGTCGATCTGGAAGTTCTCGAATGCCAGTCCGATACCTAGCGACCAGTGAATCTCGTCCGCGCCCGGCGGCAGCAGGGCACGTTCTATTGGCTGGCTGGCTGGGGTGGCCCTCGGCTGATGGTCGGGATCGAGCCACACGCCGAACCGAGCGGCAACAACCGGCGTGGATTGGAGAAACAAATACTCGCCGCCAAAGTGGAACTCATGGCCGTCGTTAAGCTCGAGATCGTCAGTGTCAAAGTCGTCTGGGTCGAGGTGATCAAGGATGGTCGAGTACTTGACCCGATTCCACTCGAAGGCCAACGTCAAGCGTTCATCCTCTGACCGAACAATGAATCCGAGGCCGTAGACGTCCGGAAAAGCGCTCGGAGAGCTGCTTTGTTCCAGCAGCGTTCCGGCGGCTGGCAGATTGAAGAAGGAACCGCTTGGCCCGCTGCGCGTTTCACCCTGCAGCTCGAAACTAGGTCCCTCGCGATAGAACCCGCCCAGCCGCCATCGCGGCGACGGTGACCACAAGAAGCCGGCAGTCATTCCGAGATAGCTGTCGTCAATGTGCAGCAAGGATTGCACGGCCATTCTCTCCGGCAGATACGAGGTCGGGGCGAAAATCTGCAGGATGTCGTCTTCGTCAGGCAAAAATAATTCCCAAAGGACATCCACATCGCCTCTAAAATAGACTAGCGAAAGACCGAGGTTCAGAGTGTCAGTCAATCGATACGCACCGGAGAGCCCGTAGCTGACGACCTCGAGATCAGTCCGCACTCGCTGTTCGATGAATCGGCAGCAGATGGTGCTATCGCCCGCGAAGAGTCCCTGCGTCTGAGTAAGAGATTCGAAATCCGCCAGTTGGTGTCGATAAAATGCGATTGACAAGTTATTCCGCGGGTAGACAAGCGAAAGGAAAGAGACGCCGGTAAGGTCTTCAGAAGACGTGCTGTCCTGCAACCCGGCCACGACATCGACGCCAATGCCCGTGGGTTCGCCCTCGACCCGTCCGTGCTCCGTAAAGGGTGTGGAGTAGCTCCAGGCGCGCCCCTCGACAGAGATCTCGGGCCTGGTGATCTGGACAAGGCCGGCAGGGTTGGCGAAAGCAGCGGTGGCGTCATCGGCCAGGGCAACGAACGCTCCACCAAACCCCATGCTGCGAGCTCCAGGATTCGAGAAGCTGAACTGCAGGATGGGTGGTACCACATCCGCCGGCACCTCTTGGGCGGGAACCGCGCCAGCCGCAAGAAACAAGGCCAAGGCTGTGAGCAGGGTCTTTCGGATCATTGGTCCTTGAGAACGTCGCGCAGAAGATGAGACTCGTGGCTTCGTGTCCCTAGCTTTGGCTAGGTTCGCCTTTCTCGGATGTGACTAAATTCTTATCCCTTAATAGAGAGACTGCGGCAATTCGGGGATATACCTAGCGACCAATGTCTGCTTCTCTAATCGGGCATTGAAGTCAAGCTCCTTGGTTTTGTAGTATTGTTTGGCCGCGTTCTGGCGCGGGTCACGCTTCTCTACGCAGTCGGTACTGGTGGTAGCCAGCCGCTGCAGGCATAGGTCGGACGGTGCGGAGAGCCAGGCTTTTGGGCGTGCTCTAGGGCACAGCAGTCAGTTACGGCTTCATCCGGACCACGTCCGCGTCAGGACGCTTCTTCTGGGGTTGGTGGCAGCTGTTATTTCATGACCTTGCTGCCTCCATACCCCATCGGAACTGGGTGTCATCGATCCACATTCGGTGGAGGATGACGGCAAGTTTTCTGGCAACGGCGACAACGGCTTTCTTGTGGCCACGGTTCTTTTTTATCTTCATTCCCCAGGCCTTGAGCGGTGTCCACTGACTGCTGCGTGTGAGCATTGAGTTGGCGGCGACGTACAAGGAACGTCGCACCTCGGCATCGCCGGACTTGGAGATGCGACCATCGAAGTCGATCTCGCCGGACTGGAAGCGTCGGGGTGTCAGGCCGAAGTGAGCAGCGACGGTTCTCGATTGCCTGAAGCGAGTCGGGTCATCGACGCCCGCCTTGAATGTCAACGCTGTGACGTAGCCAATGCCTGGCGCCGTCATGAGCCGCTCGCAGATCGGATCTCCCTGGGCAAGATGACGGGTTCGGTTATCGAGTACTCGGAAGGTCTTGTAGAGCGCTAGCCTCGCATCGAGCAATGGCAGCAAGGCGTGAGAGAGTGTCTCGTCCGTTTCGATGATGGCACGCACCACCTTGTCGAACGATCCGTGGCCAAGCTTCGGTGGCAATTTAATGCCGAAGATCTTAAACAGCCCCCGGACCTCCTGTTCCAGATCAATGCACTTGTTCAGGACCGCTTTGCGGCTGCTGAGCAGCATGCGGATACGGTGGCTTTCCAAACTCTTTACGTGCACCTGGCTAAACCAGCCGCTATGCAGTAACTGAGCGATGCCACGTGCGTCGTGCTTGTCGGTCTTGTTACGCATCGCCGAGAGCGCTGCTTTGACCTGCCGTGCCTCCATGCAGACAACGTCGTAGCCGGCATACTGCAGACCATAGGTCAGGTATTGCGTGAGAGTGCCGGCCTCGAGACCAACGATCTCGATGTCGAACTCGAGTTCGTCCAGGTACGTGACGATTTCCTGAACATCCGATGGCAGCTTCGTCTCAGCAGCAACTCCACCATCACCATCGATAATGCAGATATTCACCGTCCGCAGTGATACGTCGAGTCCGGCATAGTAAGTCATGGCTTTCTCCCTTGATTATTTGTACTAACATCGTACTGGGAGCTGAGTTCTTATGAACCCGCCCGATTACATATGCTTCTGGCCGAAAGCTGCCCTTCGATTTCCTCAAATTCAGGCGATTTGAATGTCTGCTATCGGTGAGAGCTGACATTCGTCCTGGTCCAACGTCTGCTGACCACCCCAAAGCTGCCGTTCGACGAAATTGGGCCAGAATGTCGGCTAATGACCCAAAGCTGACATACACCGTAGGTAGCGTGATATAAGACAATTTTGACTGGTAAGCACCAGCTAGACGGACTAAGGGCGCCATCTTTGAACATCGTATTTGACTTGGGCGGCGTCGTATTCAATTGGCAACCAGATGCCATTATTCGCCGCGTCTTCCAGGATCCGGAAACGCAGGATTTAGTGAGGGCGGAAATTTTTGAGCATGCTGATTGGGTAGAGCTGGATAGAGGAACCATTGCCTTAGATCAAGCAATAGTTCGAGGCGCGTCACGAACAGGCCTACCTCGCGAGAGTATCGAAAAACTGTTGAATGAAGTGCCTCGATCTCTTACACCTATTCAAGAGACAATAGACTTGATTCGATCCATAAGGGATTCAAACAACCGGTTCTTCATCCTTTCAAATATGCACATTGCGTCAATCTCTTATCTTGAAAAGAAACACAAATTTTGGGATATGTTCGACGGCATCGTCATCTCTAGTCGAATTCAGAAAGTCAAACCGGAAATCGAGATATACGAGCACTTGTTGAAAGAGTACATGTTGAACGCGGCTGAAACGGTCTTTATTGACGATATGGGCGAAAATCTAGCGGCAGCATCCTCGATTGGTATCCAAACTATAAGATTTGCGGATCCTTTCCAATGCAGGCAGGCCCTAGTGGATCTCGAGTGCATTTGATAAATCACTGCACATGCTGCCTGCAGCATGTTGTTATGTCAGCGTGATTGAATGACCGTTATTGGCCGAAAGCTACCTGTCGCCTAACCTGTTTTCCTGGCTGTCGAATGTCCGCTTCGGGTGCAAGCGGACGTGTCATTTCTTTTGTGAATGTATTCTCTGTTCTCGCGTCAACTCACGTGGGTGCCTGGCCTTGCGGAAACTATCCAGGTGGTGGGCAATAGCGAGTAGCGGATGGCGAAGCAGCATCCGAGGGCCAGCATATCGCATGATCTCGCTGGCCTGAGCCTTTCGAGTAGGCTTGTAGCAGTGAATAGGACAGTTGGCGCAGGTTGGCTTATCTTCCCCATAGGGGCATTTCTGCAACCGGACCTTGGCATAGTTCAAGAATTCCAGACACTCTGCACACAGGATGTCCGCGGAACTGTCATGGTGAGCGGAGCAATACATGCCGATCATTTTCGTCATTGTTAGCCGTTCACGGGCAAGGCGTTTCTTTTCTGAGTGCATTTCTCCCTCAATCAGCCTGATTTGGATGCTGCAACCGCAGGCAATCTGATTCAACGACATTATCGGGGGCTGAAGAAGAAAAAGGGGTCCCATGAAGGGACCCCCTTGTCTTGTTTGGCGCGCCCGGAGAGATTCGAACTCCCGACCGCCCGGTTCGTAGCCGGGTACTCTATCCAGCTGAGCTACGGGCGCATTGTTTGTGTTCTGGCGGAGAGAGAGGGATTCGAACCCTCGAAGGGGTATAAGCCCTTACTCCCTTAGCAGGGGAGCGCTTTCGACCACTCAGCCATCTCTCCATAGGGTGGTCCCCACCGCCTAT
>Ga0224513_10000264_pt1 | contig 19315 bp, 21 predicted proteins | sample SF_May12_sed_USG_5_FD_169109 | JGI IMG/M metagenome (GOLD analysis project Ga0224513, IMG submission 169109) | Sediment microbial communities from San Francisco Bay, California, United States - SF_May12_sed_USGS_21 | ecosystem: Environmental > Aquatic > Marine > Sediment | place: USA... | reverse complement strand
AAGCTTTAAGACGAATTGAAGAAGGTGCATCAATGATTAGAACAAAAGGAGAACCTGGAACAGGAAATGTCGCAGAAGCCATTAAACATATCAAAAAAGTCAATGATGAATTAAGAACAGTAAAAGCAATTTATGATTCTGGAGATAATCAAGATTTAGTTAGAATAGCAAGAGAATTCAAAGTCTCTTATGATGTTGTTGAGCAAACTGGTAAACTTGGAAGATTACCTGTTGTAAATTTTGCAGCTGGTGGAATTGCAACTCCTGCAGATGCTGCATATCTAATGTCTTTGGGCTGTGATGGCATTTTTGTAGGCTCTGGAATTTTTAATTCTGATGATGCGAGAGAAAGAGCAAGGGCAATTGTTTTAGCTACTACTTTTTGGAACGAATCTGATAAAGTCAAAGAGGCCCAAAAAATGATTGATGAAAGACAATCCATGTTGGGCCTTGATGTAAGCACATTGGAGTTACGTATGCAAGATCGTGGTGGTTCAGCATGAGTCTTACTGTTGGCGTTTTATCTATACAGGGAGACGTTGAAGAAAATCTCTTGTCTGCAAATGCTGCAATTGATGAGTTAGGAATTGACGTAAAGGTAATTGAGGTAAAAACACCCGATGAAATTTCTTCATTAGATGGACTGATAATTCCAGGCGGTGAAAGCACTACTATTGGGCAGCTATCTTTGGTCAATGGTTCATTGAAAATTCTAAAGGAAAAAATTGAAAATGGAATGCCTGTACTTGGAATTTGTGCAGGTATGATAATGTTGTCAAAAACAGCAAGTGACCGTATTGTTGGGAAAACTGATCAACCACTTTTGAATATCCTTGATATCACATTGGAGAGAAATTCTTTTGGACGACAAAAAAAATCATTTGAAGCTAGTGTGTCTTTGGATTCAATAAATATTCCAAAATTTAATGGTGTCTTTATTCGAGCACCCTCTATTTCTGATGTCGGCTCAGATGTTGAGATATTATCAAAGTTTAATGAAAAAATAGTCGCAGTAAAAAAAGGAAATGTAATTGGAACATCATTTCATCCAGAATTGACACAGGACGTTTCTTTACACAAGTACTTTGTAAATCTAGTAAAGAAACAACAAGCAAACTAGTTTTTGGTTTATAGGACTCTTGATTTTAATTATTGTTTTATCTATTTTTTGAAGTATTTTTGTGGTTCAAATTTGAACGGGAGCAAAGTGTCTGGGGGGATATAGTTAAGGAGTTAGAATTAACACCCACGTGGAAGAAACTCAGCAAAAAAAAAGATTGGATCGTTACAGTCAAAATCCATAATAAAAATTAACACATTATTTTCATATCCAGTGTAATCAATCACCTATTAAGAAAAGGATGGATGTAATGATTTGTGAAAGGTAAGATTATTGTGGGATTATTTGTATTGTATGGAATTATAATTGCTGTAGCATATCACATAGATAACCAACCAGGACATCCAAGTAATCTGTATCATTTTAATTACATAGTTGAAATACACATAATTCCAGCGATTGATCTTCATTATGCAAATGAAGGTAGTAGCTCAATAACAGAGAATGATCTTCTTTATTTGAGGACAATTCTGAGTGTTGCATTCTGGGGAGGAATATCTGTTATTTGTTATGTTAGTTGGTGGGTAACTAAAACCCTCATATCGTTAAAAACAAAATGATAAAGACACTAAATGTCACTTTACTCTTGCAGTAAAATATCAGACCCACGTGGAATTAGATTCAAAATAAAAAAATAAAAAAATTCCAACCAAAGTTGGAGATTATTTCATTCGTACAATGTCAATTTTGACAACTGGGTTACCCCATGCATGAACATTTTCTAGTAGATCTTCTCCACCCATAATTCCTGGATGAGGAATAATCACTCCATCTTCTGCAATTGCTGGATTACTTGCACCTGTTCCTTCATCATCCGAAGTCACTCCAATTGCGCCTTGGCAGGGAGGAACCATGTCTGCAAAGTCTTCAGTATTCATCTCAGTTCTTGCATCGTATGCTTCTGCATAGATTGTCTTTTGTTTTATTGGCAGCTTGACTGAGTCAATTCCCGCAAAACCATCATTTGTACAAACCAACATGCTTGCAAAGGAGAGATATCTCATGCTACCTTCAGATGACACTACAAAGGTCTCTGAATGACTCAAACCTGTATTTCCAGGATCATTTGCTGGAATTAGAGGGACCGTTCCTTGAACTATATCCACTATGCCTGATTTACCTTGTACCATCTCAACTAAGGGTTCTGGATTTCCATTTTCAGCTAGTTGCTAAATTCCATTATTTGCCATCTCCCCTACTGTGAAAAATCCTGCATCTTTAGCATGAGTAACCAAGAGAGGAGGGGTGATTGGCTGTCCAGGTGTGAGATTTGTGATGGTAACCTCATACATCTTTGTCTTTGCTGCACTAGACTCGGGTATTCCTGCAACGCTTACAACAGCTAGCATTGCAACTATTGTAGTCATTGCAAGAACACTTGTCTTTTTTGATTTCATTAAACAAGTAATTTGAAAAAATTACCTTAAGCATTTGTCCATTTTTCACCCCCCTCTTTTTGGGATTATCTTCTAGTAATCCAGACAAGAATTGATAATCCAATTGTTTGAATTACATTAATTGCAAACAAGTAATGTGAAACCATGTCAGCTGACATCATCAAGGCCTTATCATCCATGTAAAGTGTTGACCAGAATAATACAATCACAATATTTTGGATCATAAGCAGAGATGCAACCAGAACCAAACCAGAAGTATAGTATGACCTGATGACTCTCATGTTTTGGACATATGTTCCAATTGCAACTAGCAGCAACCCAATGTTGAGAAATGCAGCAACCACTGCAGCTAGCATAAAGTCTACCATGATGAATCTCTCCTTGGAATAGTTAATCTATTTTGTTCCAATTTTTTGCATAATCTCCTCTAATACACTTTGATTCTCTTTCATGATTTTTGTTAATTGATATTCTGCGGCATAGTCTTTTTCAGATTTTATAACCAAATCATTTTTTGAAAGAATCTTTACATGATGAACTATTGTTTTGTAATCTAAATTCAATGCTGTTGCAATCTTGTTTGCATTCATAGGGGTGTCTTTGATCAAATTGAGAATTTTAGCCCTGTTAATACCTCCCTTTGTACCTGCAATAATGAACCAAAGTATCATTTTGAACCTAGGATTAGGTCCTGATTGTCCATCATTGGTTCCTGAAAAAGAAAACAGATTTCTCGGGATTATCTCTGGAAATGACAAGACAGGTAAAGTAATTGTTGTTGCAAACACTGATTGCCCACTATTAGTAGCAGATATAAAAAATTCCATTTGAGAATTTTTTAAAAAAAATTATTTGGAAGATAATTCTGCACTGCCAAACAAGACACCAAATGCTTTACACCAAATCAGAACTTTGCCGTATTTGCTAAGATCAGCATCATCTGGGATTTTGTAATTTTGGTTTCCTTTGTTTGCTTTTAATTCTCCTAGATTGATAAACTCTGATGCATTGTCGTCTGTTGACAAGTAGACATACAAGTCTGGACCGTTAGTGGATTGGAAATTCTCTAGTCTTAGTACGTTACTTCCATCTTTCAATGGAATTGTATATGCATTTCCTTGTGCATCATGAATTCCATCACCAACACCTATGAATGTTCCAGCATAAGACATTGGAACAGTTTCTTCTTCCATCATGGTTTCTTCTTCCATCATTTTGTCCTCCATCATCATAGACTCATCTTCTTCCATCATGGTTTCTTCTTCCATCATGGTTTCTTCTTCCATCATTTTGTCCTCCATCATCATAGACTCATCTTCTTCCATCATGGTTTCTTCTTCCATCATGGTTTCTTCTTCCATCATGGTTTCTTCTTCCATCATGGTTTCTTCTTCCATCATTTTGTCCTCCATCATGGTAGAGTCATCTTTTATCATCATTGCATCCTTATCTTCCATTTTTGGTTCAATAATAGCACCAGTGGGTATTGCCTCATCCACAGTTGTTTCTGTAAAGTACGGTGAAACAGCAAATACAGATGCTGCCCCAACTACTATTACTGCAATAATTGCTAGCAAAGATTTGTTCATGCTATCATCAGGCATTTTTTGTATAAATCATATTTTCCAGTTTTCACCCCAATCTTTAGGAATTAATTTAACACCCACGTGTAACTAAAAAATATATTCTAAAATTACTCAAAAAATTATCCAATCTTTTAGAAAAAAGGCACTAACAACCACAATTAGTTTTTCTGTCTTTTTTGGGATTGCAAATCTTGCAGTCCAATAAGCACTTGTCTTCAGGACAATAACCACAAAATTGTTTTTTCCTTGATTCCAATTATCTTAGCCCCTTGTTGGTTCCAATCATCTCATAAGATTCCGCATTGTATGGAATCCTGTAGACTTCTTGGAACCCTCCAGAAGAATAGCCTCCTACATAGAGAAAACCATTTTCAGAGTCTGCTGCAATGCTTGAAATGGTAAGATCCACGTTTTGCATATCCTCCCAAGACTCACCAGAATCATCCGAGTACACAATACCAAATGTTTTGACTGATGCAAACAGTCTTCCATTATCATCAAATGCCAATGCAAAGACTGCCATTCCTTGATAAGTGTTAAGCTGAGTCCACGTCTGTCCATCGTTATCTGACTTGAAAATACCATTGCCAGTACCTGCATAGATTATTTCTGAATCATCAGGAGAAATTGCCAAAGCTGAAATATATTCTGGATACTCTAGAGTTTCCCAAGTTTTTCCAGCATCAACAGTCTTAAATAATCCTCTTGCACCGCTATCAAAACCAACTATGATCTCAGGATTCTGTTTACTTGTTGCCATGGAGTGAAAGTCCACTGGGGGTTCTATCACATTGGAGACAAATTCCCAAGTGACGCCGCCATCACTGCTTTTTATCAGTCCTGTATTTCCACCAGTAGATGGATGGCCGCTTGCATACAGAGGAATTCCCGGGATTGGCGATGCGATAAATGCCATATAGTCTGCTCTGACCTTGTCCACTTTTACTGGAGGTCCGCCGCTAATGCTTTGGTAAAAGTCTCCATGTGTTGCGATGTACAAAATTGAATGATCTGAAGGATCGAATCCAACACCGTGAACATGACGCCAGTCAATTATTCTGGGATCATCTGATTCAATATTATTGGTATTTGGGGCATCTGAAATTTGAGACGAACCAATTAAAGATATTACAGCAATAGCGGCCAATACAATACCCGCAAGTAATTTTCTCGAGACCATATTTTACAGATAGTTTCAGGAGGCTAACATAACATTAGTACTTTATTCCATATGGGATTTCTTGGATGTGTTAATTATTGACATCAGACAAATAACTACATAATTTTACAATTGTAAAGGTGCATCACTTCCGTCTCTTCATCTTAATGCTCGTCATCAAACCAACTTTGCTTTTCTTCTTCACTGCCATATTGATTATATGCGTCATCCAAACATCTTTCCAAATCACGACCAGACGAACCCATGTTGTCAATATCATTAGTACATGCATCAATTGCATTTTGCAATCCTTCTGAATCTGAAAACTCTTGGCCAAAAACTGTCCACAATAATACAACTAGGGCTATTGCTGCAACAATTATTACGCCTTTAAAGAACATGTTTTATCACTTTTCAAATTATCATTTATCCCAGGTTATTTTACAGTAACTGATGAATTGGTTGTTCTTTGAATCCATTATGGATTTCCAGGAATTGCGACCCAAAATGGAGTATTGCCCACATTCAATCTGTCTGTTATATCTAGAGTTTCAACATCAATCACCACAACTTCGTTTGTCTGAGTCACACCCACATACAGTTTGGTTCCGGTGGAATCAGTTCTCAATCCATGAGGCCCATCTCCTACAGTTATCTGCTTTATCACCTCAAATGATGTAGTGTCAATTACACTGATCTTGTCATCTCCGATTCCTGAGACAAATATTTTATTTCCAGTAGGTGGAATGTCAATACCGTGATGTCCTTGGCTAACAGGAATCCGTTTGATTATCTCCTTATCATCCAGATCAATTACTGCAACGTCGTTGCTTCCAATGTTTGTTACAAACAAAGTATTTCCATCTGGAGTTATGTCAAGATTGTGTGGTAAATTGCCTACTTGAATAGAATCTATTTTTTCCAATGACCCAACATCAATTATTGCTATTTCATCTTCTCCCTGTATTGTCACAAAAGCCTCCAGTCCGTTTGGATGAAACACTATGTTATGCGGTACATCTCCAACTGGAATGTCCTTTACAACATCTAATGTGTCAAGATTAATCACACTTATCGTTCCAGAATTCTCGTTTGCAACAAATGCCATATTTCCAGTATGATGAATTTTTACTCCCTTTGGTGTCTTCCCTACTTTGATATTTTTGATGTGTTCGCCTGATTCCATATCAAATGCATATACAGTATCACTCTGACTACTTGTTGTCAATAGAAGAGAACCATCAGAAGATGTGGCAAGATATGTCATGCTTGGTCCTGTCTCCCATTTTATTTCAGAGAAAATTTCTGAGATTTTATCATCTCCCTGCAATGTGACATATGCCTTGTCTTTTGCATCTGGTGCCGTCACAATCATAGGATATGGATCATATGTGGAGGCCCATCCAAAATCCATCAGTCTCTGCGTATGTTCAGATTTTATGCAGGCAGGTTTCAAATCCCAGGACTTGAAGACAAGAGAATAGTCTGGATTGCATTTGATGTCATAAGGCTTGACTCCTTCCTCTATCTGTACTCTGGGACTTGGTACCTTGCGTTCGGACTCTAGTACAGTTATGCTTCTTTCCACCCAAGGATGCAATGTGCAATAGTATGTGTATTGACCTGGTTCTGAAAATGTAAATGACCAGGATTCTTGTGGGTTGATAATTCCACTGTCAAAGAATCCGTCAGGCTTTCCTTCGGATTCTTTTAGCTGTTTGACCAAAGATGTGCCCTTGCCGCTGGTAACGGTATGTGGTATGGAATCTTCGTTGGTCCAAGTTATGACATCTCCGGCATTTACAGAATGACTCCTTGGTACATAGAAGTCAATGACGCTTCTCATACCTGGAATGTGATCATCTGGAGGAATTGGAATTGTAAAGTGTGAAGCATATGCCTCACTGGTCATTAAAATAGAAAGTAATACAATCAGGGGTAAAACAAAAAATAATTTTAATATCATATATCATTCACATCGAATTACTTAATTTAAGACTAGAGGTTTGGAAAAAAATCGTTATTTTGATTTTTCAATTATGTCTATTAATTTGATCTCAATGTTTATATCTAAACTTTCTAATTTTTGCGCATTCATGGATTCATCATCTGATGCATGCTGTTATCTTTCATCAAATCATGCATTTTTTCCATGTGCTGTTTCATTAGTTCCATCATCTGTAAATTGAATTGTTCATCATCTAGCCCCTGTGATTGAAGTTCTTGGAATTGCTCTGTGTGCTCAATCATCAGCGCAATCATCTTGTCTCTGTTTTCAGGATCTTCCATCATTTGCATCATCATATTGTTATTGTCCATCATCATGCCTTGTCCCATCATTCCCTGGTTCATCATCGTTCCTGAGCCCATCATCTCTCTCATCTGCTCCATCATTCCAGCATTTTCTGTCATGTGTCCCATCATTTGCAACTGCATCTGCTCATCATTCATCATGATAGATAGCATCTCCATCATAAAATCGTGATTTTCTCTCATAATCTGGGTCATTTCCTTGACATGCCCAGAACTGCTCATCCATTCTCTCATTTGTTCGTGATTTTCTGTCATGTATCCCATCATATGGTCTCTGCTCTCTTGACTCTCCAAAAGTTGGTTCATCATCTGTTGTCTGGAATTTGGATCATTCATCATTTGCTGCATTTGTTGTGGTGACATTGATGCAAAGTTCATTGGACTTGATGTTGTTGTCTGCAATACAGTAAACCCAATTCCGATTCCTGCAAAGAAAACACCAATCGTTATTCCAATCCATATATTCTGACTAACCATTTTCAAACCCTATACTAACCACATCAATATTAACGAAATCAAATATTAAAAAATCAATCCTTTTTCAAAGTACATGTAACACAGACTAGTTAAAGAAAATTTGATTCTCGTAAAAAATCCATGAAAGTCCTTGTATTTCTTCCCATGTTGGATTTGATTTGTTTTGATTTCCTTGATTGGACATTGTAGTTTATTTGTAAAATTTGAATAAAAGGAAAACGAATGATTCATTCATCTTATTCGTCAGAGGATTGCATTGATCAATAATTGATAAAAGATGATTTGAAAGGATGGGCAAAAGTTGCCCCATCCCTTGGACGGTTAGATGGTCGGTTGGTTAAACGGTTAGATAATGACTCCTATCCTCAGAATCCTAAACAAACAACTGCAGAATTTGCTTAAAAGGCAAACGTATGATTTCTCAGTATGATCTAAATATCAAGATCACATTATCATATCTAGTCTTCATTGGATCTGTCACCAAGATACCAAACGTTCTTGGTCTTAAGATCCAAAATACAATTAATTTACAAAATAAACAAGATTCAAATTATTTTTGTTGTCGTTATTCATCTAAAACTAAAATTCCCCAGTCAGTTGCCTTGTGCATTCCACCAATCTCTCCTTTGCCCCCATCCCACACGGCAAATGCAATCTTGTAGCTTTCACCTAGATTGAACTGTTTGTCTATTGGGCCAAAATTATCTACATTCACATCTGAAGTCTCAAGTGGTCTTGAGACCTCAACTATCCATTCTTTTGTAATTTCATTATAAGATGAGGCAGAAGATACTTCGTTGTTTCCTCCATATTTGTCATCATCATCTCTGTAATAGTGCTCTTTTAGCTGCTCAAATGGTCCTGCAAACTCATCATCAATTTTATCATATGATTCTGTATGTGTGTCATATGCCTTCCAATGCCATATATCGACAACTCCTTCACCTATGGTTCTCTGGGCAACCTTGACATGAGGTACTCCTGCTGCTCCCATTGCAATATCGGAATCCCCTGAAATGTCGAATCCTACTGATATTCTATCAGATGGAGTAGACTCATCGTTGTTTGCATCGTTGTCTTGCCATCGCATCAAAAGATAGAGGTTGCCATCAAAAGTCTGAGCCTTGACATTGATTTTTCTGCCTTCATCATCAAATGCTGTCATGAACATACTTTCAGGTACATCATTCCAATCGTCACTATTTCCATCAAGGATTATTTCTGTCTGAGATCTTGGAGCATCTATTCTAGTTGACTCTGGTTCGGGTTGACTAGGATCATTTACAATAAGAAATCCTTTCTGTTCATTGTGTCCTGCTCCGCACATTATAGAACAATAAAATCCAAATGTTCCAACCTTGTCTGCAACAAAGTCTATTGTTGCAGTCTTTCCTACACTCAAGGGTTCATTAATGCCAAATTCATCTAGTGCAAATCCATGAGTCACATCAATGCTGGTAATTTTTAGAATTATTCTGTCTCCTTGATCAACTTTGATAAATTGCGGTTCAAACCCCCACTGAAATGCAGTTACATCAAATGATTTTGTGTTTTCATCTCCTGTAGCAGTACTTTGAATAGTTTTTTGTTTTTGAGTTTGTTTCTGCTGCATTTCCAACATGGTATCTACCATTTGTTGTCGCAATTGAGGATCATCAATCATTTGATTCATCATGTTCTGCATGTGTTGTGGATTATGCATCATCCATTGGTTACCAACTGGGCACCATGGACAAGATGTTGTCTGATGAATCTGAGACTCTGCAGATGGCTCTCCTGTAGGACACATAGGACAACTACCGGGTCCACCACCACCTCCCATCATCATGCCTTGACCCATTCCATGTCCCATCATACCATGTCTTTGCATCATGTCTGTCATGTGAGGATGAGTCGTCGTGTGTTGCCACATCTGGGGATTACTCATCATGTTAGTCATTACTCCTTGCATTTGATGTGGATGTTGTGAAAGCAAATCCCAATCAAAATTGCCCCATCCCCTATCTGCCAATCTAAGATAACTCTGGGGAGTGACACAAGTGGGCATTCCATTAGAGTCTTGCATCATTAAGACCATGTCTGGGCTGCACATTACCTGGCTGGGATTATTGATCATACGCATTTGGTGATGTGGAGGAATAACTTGATCAGATTGGGCAAATACATCATTAATTAAAAATGAACTTTGTGAAATTGAAAGCATTCCTAAGATAAGTAGCGATGATAGAAGCAATGGTTTCATTTGATACAATTTTATGTTTTTCTTCTTTAATATATTATCTAGAATCTCATTTTTTTGAAATGGAGTATCATTATCTCTAAATCCCTTCTCTAAGATCGAGATATTTCATATACCTCTATCAGCTATGCCGACAATACTGTACTCTTCAAGTTTGGTGGATTCTTTCTTGATATATCGAATTGATAAATTAACACCGAATTGATACCGAAAAGATAGGTATAATCGTTCAAACTTTCGGAAACTTTCGGAACATTTTATCGAATTGATAAATCATTACACCGAATTGATACCGAATTGATAATCTCCGAAACCGAATTGATACCGAATTGATAATCTCCGAAACCGAATTGATACCGAATTGATAACTTGATGTCTCCGAATTGATAGTTCATTACACCGAATTGATAAAAATATTGGAAAAGCATTCAGAAACTGTCCTTTCCAATACCAATACTGGTTTTTGATGTTATCGTCTTTTCGATTTTTGTAATGATTGTACAACCACAATCCTCCAAAGATTGTAATCATTGCTACACAAAAAATCAAGAAGGCCTTTACAATTCCAGAGTTTCCAGCAATGTCGACTCCTTTCTCTTCCTTGAGATATTTTGCAAACTCTTCCGGTCTTTGGTTAAACTGTGCTAGATTGTTCATACTACTTGCACGGTATGTTCTAGGTTTTTTGTCAGATCCCATCCTCTGCTGCGTTTTTCCCTTTCAGCAATATTTGCTTTTAATTTAACTTCAAGACTAATTTTCATTTTAGTAACTTCAAATTACCCAGATACATTTCAAGAAAATCATCTCCAAATATAGGTTTGAGAAAATTGTTATCAGATAATAGTGCGGCAATCGATTCATTCAAAGAAGTTGGAAGTTTTGTTATTGAGAATTTTTTCATTTCGCTGTCTGATAGTTTGTAGGTATTCACATCAACCGGATCTGGAGGCTGTATCTTCTTTTTCACCCCGTCTAAACCTGCAAGCAAAAGGGCAGACTCTACAAGATAAATATTGGAAGTAGGATCTGGAGGTCTATACTCTATTCTTTTACTTTCAGGTCTTTTTTTGTTATGTGCTGGAATTCGTACACTAACTGAGCGATTCATTTTTCCCCATGCGATATTGGTTGGGGCCTCGTATCCTGGGACAAGTCGTTTGTATGATTGATGTGTGGGGTTTGTAATTGCACAAAGGGCTTTTGCATGCTCCAAAAGTCCTCCAATATAATAATGAGCAGTTTGGCTTAGTTCGGCATATTTCTCAGAAGCATCATAAAACGCATTAGACGACCATTTTTTGTTTGTCTTCCAGAGGCTCTGATTGATATGCACTGCAGAGCCATTGTCTTCAGGCATTGGTTTGGGATTAAAGCTTGCAATTTTGCCTCTCTTGGAGGCAACCTCACGAATTGTCTTCATTCCAGTAACAAAGCTGTCTGCCATTTCTACTAGTCCAGTGTGGGCAAGAACAATTTCACTTTGACCTGCTGTTGCTACTTCGTGATGATGTGCAATTGTTTTTATTTTAAAATTTTCTTGTAACACATCACATACTTCATCTCGGAAATTTACCAAGGCATCCGAGGGAGAATCTCGATAATATCCTTTTTTAAAATTGATTCTATCTTCGGTGTTACTTGAAATCCATGGAGCTTCTTTTGAAATAATGGGTGATCTGTTTTTTTGATCTTGTATTTCATCAAATATGAAAAATTCTAGTTCAGCTGCCCAATAGCTTTTTTCAAATCCTGATTTTTTTGCAAAATTTTCTGCTTTTTGTATTATGAATCTAGAGTCTAAAGGTAACTGTCCTCCATCATAGCCTTTGTGTACAAATGCAAACATTCTGGCAGATTTTGAAATGTATGGTGTGTCATGATGATCAGTATCAAAATAGTCTGGTAAAATAGCAAAAGTAGAAGGATCAGGAACAAGTATGATATCTGATTTTTCAATATTGGTAAATCCTGCTATGGAGCTGCCATCTAATGGAAGGCCATCTACAAAAGATTTTGTATTTATCTCTGCTGATGGAATGCTAAGCTGATGTAATAACCCGAAAGGATTACAAAATTGTATTCTAATCCATTTTACTTTGGATTTTCTAATTTGTTCTAGAATGATTTTAACGGATGTCAATCTTTCTAATTACATGTTGATTAGGTTGAATATATCAATTGACTATAAAATCATAAAATGACTTCACAGGACATGGAATTAGATTAAAATCTTTTAAGACACTTTATTCAGTATAGTTATGGTAAAATCAATACCTGATGGATTTCACACGATCACTCCATCAATTGTTCTAAGCAATTCCAAAGAGGCAATAGAATTTTACAAAAAAGTCTTTGACGCAAGGGAAATCTACCAAATGCCTACACCGGATGGCAAGACAATGCATGCCATGATCCAGATTGGTGACTCTTTTGTAATGATGTCAGATGAATTTCCACAGATGGGTACTCGCTCTCCTGCTACTGTAGGTGGTACTTCAACTACAATTCATCTGTATGTAGAAGATGCAGACAAGGTCTACAACAAGGCAATAGATGCAGGGGCCACACCAACAATGCCGATGATGGATATGTTTTGGGGAGACAGATTTGGTAGTGTACTTGATCCATTTGGACATTCATGGGCAATTGCTACTCACAAAATAGATGTGTTACCTGAAGAAATGCACAAAGCTGCTGAAGAATTTATGAAAAAACAAAATGGATCATAATTTCTTTTTTTATTCTTTTGTATGAAATGAAACTGAAAGTAGAGAAACTATGATACATCAGATGAGATCAATGCTTTGCTAAATTATGGTTTTTAAATTGCACGTCAAATGTATTCATGATTCCAGTTCTAAATGGAAATCGCTAGTAGCAATGTTACTGATAATTTCTTCCAGTTAGTTATATGCAATTTCTAATTCCTTTTCTTAATGACATGTAATTACCAAAAATCAACAAAGCAAATGCTTTCTGCATCTTCATTTGCCTTACTCGTGCTTTTTCCTGGAATGTATAGTATCCAACATGCATTTGCAGATGACGTCGAAAATGACTTTATCCCGGTTGCATCTGACAGAATAAAAAATGATCCTTTTCTTGTAAAAATTCTTGAGAATATGGAAAAATCAAAAAAACAATTTTCTGATATTCAGCAAAAAAATGTTCAGAAGGAATTGTTAGATGATAAGCGAAGTGAGGCAAAAAGTATAGTGGAAAAAGAATTACAACAAATGTTCAAAGAAAATGAGGATTTCACACCCATTAGTTCTTTTAACCGATTTCTAGACAAAGTCTCAAAGGATGAAACAAAAATTATCTTCCAGGGTTTGTTTGATTACAAAGAGGACAGAGTAAATGCAGCAAGAGACGCAATGAAAGAAGTTTTCAAGAACGGAGGAAGCCTACTTGATGCAAGAAATGTATATCATGAGACAGCAAAAATTCCAAGAGTTGATATGATCCAACTAGTCCAGGATCTCAACATCAAAGCTGGATTTTCCGATCCTGATATTCAACAATATTTCAGCAGTGAAGGAAAACTCCCAAGATATGATGATGAATCTGAGTCTGTAATTTCATTTGTAGATTATAATACATCAGCTCCAAATGTAAATTCATCCTCAAATAGTTCAACTAAAGAAACTGTGCAACATTTAGATGATGACAACAAAACAAATGACAATATTGATTCCAATGAAATAACCGTCCAAAATCTTCTCAATGAGATACAACTACTAAAAAACAAGATTAAGGAACTAGAGCAGAAGCAAGATGGTACTATTCATCAAACTGTTTTGGAGCAAAGAGACAATGATTCATTGCATTTTGCCAAGTGGATTGTTGACTATAAACAAGAATTGAGTTCTGACGGAAAACCTGTAAACCCTGAACGTTCAGCTACAATAAATGCACTAAATGAGCCGAATTCTTATGACAAATCTATCAGTTTCTTTACTCTAGGTTCACACGGTGAATTGATAGTGTCATTTGAACGACCTGTATCAGGTGATCTTGTAGTGTATGAGGCAAGTTGGGGTAAAATAACTACAGAGACTGCTTCAATCGAGGTCAGTACAGACAACAAAAACTGGATTCCTTTAACTAAGGTAAGTTATAGCAGTCGAAATCTCAATGTGCATGAATTTGAATATGACCTTTCTACTATTGGATGTATTCAGTATGTGAAAATCACTGATACAACACCAGTTAGTTTGTCTAGTGATGGATTTGATGTTGATGCAGTAGCTGCAACCCAGGCATGTACGGATACTACATGATCTTCTCTTTTTTTTATTTCATAATACAAAACACGTCTATTGATTTTCTCCTTTTACAATGACAGATATTATCAAAAAACAATATCTGTATAGTTATTATTTTAGATTGTGCATTGCTGCAAAGTCTTTTGAAAATGGAGACAAATTCTCTGGAACAGGAACTGCAATGGAGTCCTTTAGTGACAGCTCTTTACTTTTCTTTTCGTTCCAAACCTTAGAATTAAACTCTGTGATCTCTTTTGTAAACTGTGTTAAGTCTTCAAGAGATGATGATTCTGATTCTACTTGTTTTTCTTTGTGGATGCTTTTCTCTGAATACAAAACTTTCCAAAGATACTCAGTGATAAATGGAGTTATTGGTGCCAATAATTTTAAAATTGTTGATAGTACCTTGTGCAGTGTAAATATCGCACCATCTCTTTCATCATCAGAAAAATTAATTCCATATGCTCTGCCCTTTACCATTTCAATATAGTGAGCTGCAAACAAATTCCACGTAAACTCTCTAATTGCAATTGCAGGAACAAAAAAGTTATAATCATCATATCCACGTTTGCATTCCTTTACTAAGTTGTCCAGCTCTGACAAAATCCATTTGTCTGACGCAAAAAGTTTTCCTGATTTTATGACTGGAAAACTAGACAAGAATCTTGACACATTCCATATCTTGCTGAGGAATTTCTTGGTTGACTCGATTTTTTGCTCGTTGCATCTAAAGTCATATCCATGATTAATCTCACTTGCACTCCAAAATCTGAAGGTGTCGGCACCTGATTTTTCAATCACCGGCAATGGATCTATTGCATTTCCCTTGCTCTTGCTCATCTTCATACCCTTTTCATCTAGTCCATACCCCATTATCCATGCTTCAGACCATGGTTTTTGCCCTGTAATCTGCTCACATCTCAGAAGGGTGTAGTATAGCCATGTTCTGACAATGTCTTTTGCTTGTGGTCTGATTGAGGCAGGATATACCTTTTTGAAAAATTCGTCATCTCTGTTAAACTTGCTAATGAAAAGTGGAGATACGCTTGAATCCATCCATGTGTCAAAGGTTCGTTCTTCACCTACAAATTCTGTAGAATCACATTTTGTACAGTTGATAATTGGGCATTTTTCTATCCAGGGTTTGTAGTATTTTCCAGGCTCTGGAACATGGGGCTCTGAGCAGGCTTTACAGTACCAGATGGGGATTTCAGTGCCATAGTATCTCCTTCTTGATATTGGCCAGTCAATGTTGATGGATTCCAACCAGTTCATCAGAATCTGTTTGTGCATTGTTGGATGAAATGTAATTTCTTGACCTAGATTCTTGATTTTTTCAACTGCTTCTTTTTGTTTGAGATAGTACTCCTCCATTGGAATAATTTCAATTGGTATTTTGCTTCTCTCTGAAACTGGTGTCCTGTGTACAATATCTTCAGTTTTTTCTAAAAATCCATTTGTTTCTAAATCTTCAATGATTTTTGTTCTTGCCTGTTTTGGTTTTAACCCTGCATATTCTCCTGCAACTTTTGTCATCCTTCCGTCTAATCCAATTGCAACAATTTCTTTTAGATCTAGTTCTCTAAACAATGCAACGTCGTTTTGATCACCATAGCTACATACCATTACAGCCCCTGAACCAAATTCCTGTTTGGCCGAATGATGCGTTCTTAATTTAACTTCTGCATTAGTGATTGGAACGATTATTTTCTTTCCGATATGTTCTGCATATCTTTCGTCTTCAGGATTTACGATAATGGTTCTGCATGCACAAAGTAATTCTGGTCTTGTACTTGCAATGACTATCTCTTGATCTGTGTCTTTGATTTTGAATTTCATATAAGCTAGTTTTGTAGGCAGATCTTCATAGATAATTTCTGCATCTGCAATGGTAGTACCTGATACCCAATCATAGTTGTTAGGCCTATTTGCTAGATACACTTGTCCTTTTTTCCACAAATCAATGAATGTTGATTGAGTGAGTGTTCTATATTCCTCTGAATCTGTTCTATAGTAATTTGCAAAATCTCCGCTGATTCCGAGGCTTTTCATGATTAGAATCATCTCAGCTTCCAAATCGTCTAGTGCTTCTCTGCACAGGTTTAGAAATTCACCTCTTTCTGTTTCCCTCATTCTGATTTTGTGTTTTTTCTCAGTGTACAGTTCTACCGGAAGTCCATTTCTGTCAATTCCTATTGGAAAATAGACATTTTTTCCAGCCATTCTTGCAGTTCGTGCAATCATGTCAATTTGTGAATAATGTGCGGCTGCACCAATATGCCACGGCCTACCTGATGGATATGGAGGTGGGGTGTCTATAGTGTAGTTGACTTCTTGTGGTATAAATTCATGAATTTTTCCTTCTTCCCATTGTTTTAGAATATCTTTTTCTAACTCTGGGTTCCATGCCTTTTCTGATATTTTAGGATCCATTTCTTAATTATCTTAAAATATTTGAAATAATATGAGATCCTTTGTTGTAACCTTCATAGATGTAAACTCCTACTGCTTCTACATTTGATGGCATTTTTGGTACTAATAGTTTGATAATTTCACTTGAAAGATTTTCAACAGTTGCTTCTCCCTCCAATAGGTAAGTTGTATTTTTAGGAACTTGCAATTCAAACATTCCTTTTGGCCCTTCAAATTGAATGTGAAAATGTGAATCATCCTCTTTTTTCAGGTATTTTCTGTTAATGAAAAATTTATGATCAAATACATTTACAACTTCTTTGATAATTTTTTTAGCTTCGCCAAAATCTAAAAGCAAATTGTCTTTCATTTGTCCGACAAGCTCTACCATTACAGAAGATGTATGTCCATGTAAGATAGAACATTTTTCAACTAACGGAAGTATATGAGCATAATCAAATGAAAATGATGCATCTTCTAAAAATATGGAACCTGTTTGTGGTGTTTTATCATAAAATACAACATCTTGTAATTCTTTAATCTGTGCAACATATTTTGCATGTCCTATTGCCATTACTTTGTCTTGAGGAAAGTCTTCCTTAATTTGCTTGTACTTTTCAATATCTTCATCAGTATCAATTACTTCAATCAATCCTTTTTCTGTTTTAAAATCAATTGTAATCTCATTTCCGTTCTTTAATGTTATTTTGTGATTGTATTCGTACTCTTGTTGAAGAAAGGTGAGCATTTGAGCCACTGTTAACTCTGTCCTGGTTTTGAGCAAATTACCTTTCTTATCTATATATCGAAAATCTGAATCTAAAATTGTGGGACTCGAAGCCATGTGAAGTCATCTGACTTTGGATATAATATAAATTCTGTAATGTTCATGCCTAAAATTCTTCATTTGCAATTATACTAAAGAATTTAAAATTTTGGCTAGATTGACATCATTTTTTGTAATGCCTCCTGCATCATGAGTTGTCAATTCTATGGTGATTCTGTTGTATACGTTAAACCACTCTGGATGATGATTCATTTTCTCAATCTCCATTGCTGCCCTGGTCATAAAACCAAAAGCTTGGTTGAAGCTGTCAAATTGAAATTCTTTGTGAAGTTTTTCGTTTATCACACTCCACCCCAAAAGATTTTTCAATTCTTCATCAATGTCTGTTTGTGATAATCGTATCATGTTGTTTTAGATTTGACGTTAAATTAAAAGATTGATTCATTACCCTTTATCGAATCTATGGTGTAAGACATAATGGATGAGACGAATAAAAAATTACTTGATAACATCAAAAATTCTATTTCTGAAACTGTTAAAGTAAAGAAAATTGGAATTGCTTTTTCTGGTGGTGTAGATAGTACACTAATTTCAAAAATTTGCTCAGACATGAACTATGATATTACATTATTAACAATCGGATTTCCTGAATCTCATGATATTTTATTTGCAAAAGAAGTTAATGAATATCTAAAATACCCTCATCATATTCTAGAAATCGATTCAGATACTTTTCCTAGTATTTCCTCAAAGATTAACCAAATCATACGAACTGATAATTTGTCTTGGAATGAAAACTGTGTTGCTTTTTACTATGTTTCTAAATTGGCAAACAGCTTGGAACTTGATACTGTGATTACTGCTAATGGAATTGATGAACTGTTTTGTGGTTACAATGCCTACAGAGAAGCTTTTTCTGGAGGCGAATCTCAAATTAATGAGGTCATGCTTGCCAAATTGGATAACGAACTAAAAATGATGAAGGCCGTGAATTTGGTTGCATCTGAATTTGGAGTAAAAATACTACAGCCACTACTGTCTCCTGAATTTATTAAATATGCAAAAACTATCCCTGTATCAGAAAAAATTCATGACTCTGAAGATTTGTATCGTAAGCACATTATACGAAAATTAGCTGGTGAAATTAAAGTTCCAGAACTTTCGTGTACAAAACGAAAAAAGGCATTACAGTATGGTTCTAAAATTCACAAGGCTTTACTAAAAACTAGATGAATTTTTTAACTGTTTTTTGAACAGATCTTTCCACATTTTTTATGATTGCCGGTGATGCGCCAAGGTGTTTTTCTGGAGAAAATATTGAGCCAATTTCTTTATCTGTTAGCTTTGAAGAAAATGCTTTGTCGTTTTTGATTGCATCTATGTAGTAAATCCCTTTGTCATTTGCCTCAAATGCTACTCTTTGGACGTCCTTGTATGCCACAAATCTTGGTATGCCTTTTTTAATCAATGCCTCTAAAACAAATTCTGCAAAGATTTGGCCTTTTGTAATGTACAGGTTATCTACAATTCTTTTCTCATTTACCATCAAGTTTG
>Ga0224513_10000263_pt1 | contig 19320 bp, 20 predicted proteins | sample SF_May12_sed_USG_5_FD_169109 | JGI IMG/M metagenome (GOLD analysis project Ga0224513, IMG submission 169109) | Sediment microbial communities from San Francisco Bay, California, United States - SF_May12_sed_USGS_21 | ecosystem: Environmental > Aquatic > Marine > Sediment | place: USA... | reverse complement strand
AGCAGAAGCAATGGCAGCTGAAAAAGCAGCTATGGCAGAAGCAGAAGCAATGGCAGCTGAAAAAGCAGCTATGGCAGAAGCAGAAGCAATGGCAGCTGAAAAAGCAGCTATGGCAGAAGCAGGACCAACAACACACACTGTTGATATTCCAGTAGGAACATCAGTTCCAGGATGTGAAGATTCTAACGCATGTTACTTACCAGCAAACATCACAATTAATGCTGGTGATACAGTAGAATGGCCAAACATAGACACAGCAGCACACACTGTAACCAGTGGAAGCCCAGCTGAAGGTCCATCAGGCGTATTTGACAGTAGCTTACTAATGGCAGATGCAACATTTGCATTTACATTTGAAGATGCTGGAGAATATGATTACTTCTGTATGGTTCATCCATGGATGGTCGGCAGCGTTTCAGTGAACTAACCAAAACTTTCCTTTTTTCTTATTTTATCTGATTTTTACGTATTGCTCTATTGTATGCCACACCAAATCTATGAGTTTCATCCCTTGCATGTTGTAAAATTTTGAGGGATGGTTTGTATTTTGGAATTAAAATAGGATTTTTAGTTTTTGGAACATATACTTCTTCATTTTCTTTGGCTAAAGAAATGCAAGGTAATTTTAAACCAAGTGATGCCAATGATTTCATGGCAGCACTAAGTTGACCTTTACCACCATCAATTACTATCAAATCAGGCAGTTCAGAATGTTCTTCTAATAGTCGATAATACCTCCTCTTAATTATTTCGCCAATCATTGCAAAATCATCTCTTCTAGACACTGTTTTAATTTTGAATTTTCGATATCCCGACTTGTTTGGAATTCCTCCAACAAATCTAGACATAGATCCTACAGCAAAATCTTCGCCATGATTGGAGATATCAAAGCATTCGATGATATTGGGAATAACAGGAAGATGAAGAATATCTTTTAATTCAACTAATCCAGGATCTCCACCTTTTGAATGAATTAATTTGATATTTTTTAAAATTAGGTTAATGATGTCTTTTTTCTTTCCCTTGTCAGGTATCAAAATTTGTACTGTAAATCCAGATTGTTCTGAAAATAAAGATTCCAATAATTTTTTATTCTCAGGAAGTTTGCTAACCAAAATAAATTTGGGAATTTTATGCGTGGAATAATACTGATATAAAAAATTGGAAAATGAATTATCACCCACCAAATCAAAAAAGAATTTATCACTATCTCTTATCACCCCATTAATCATTCTAAAATTCATGACTGTTGCAGAATGTTCTTGAATTCCTATACCAAAATATTCCTCATCGGAATTTTCAACATATTCCATTTTTTGTTTAGTCTTAAGACTTCCAAGCCTGACCAAGGTGTCACGAATATCTTTTGCACGTTCAAATTGCTGTAATTTTGCAGCTTGATGCATTTCATCCTCTAGTTTTTTTGTAAAAATTTTAGTTTGATTTTTTCCTTTAAGTACATCTTGTAATGCTGCAACATGTTTGGGGTATTGCTCTTGTGCATTTTTAAATTCACAAGGCCCCTCACAATTTCCCAAATGATATTCTAAACAGACTTTTTTTGGAAGAGTTTTACAGATTCGAATTTGAAATGTTTTTCTTAATGTACCAATTGTAAGTAATTTTGAACTTCCCTGGGTAAAAGGTCCAAAAATTTTTCCTTTTCCTAAAAATTTTCCATCCCGAGTTCTTCTTGAAACTAAAAGACGGGGATATTTCTCATCAGAAATTCTAAGATATGTGTATCTTTGTTGATCTTTTAATTCAATATTAAACCGCGGTCTATATTTTTTGATCATGTTCGATTCTAAAAGAAAAGCTTCACTTTCATTATCAGTTAAAACAAATTCAATATCTGAAATATTTTCTACCAATTTTTGGGTCTTGTAATTCTGATTTTTGTTGAAATATGATCTTACACGATTTTGTAAATTCTTTGCTTTTCCAATATAGATAATTTTTCCATCAAGATCTTTCATCAAATAAATTCCAGGATCAGTAGGAATGATAATTTCAGAAATATCAAAAGTCATTTTTTTAACAATTTTTTCAAATACTTTCCAGTATAACTCCCAGGCGCTTTTGCAATCTCAGCAGGGGTTCCAATAGCAACAATCTGACCACCTTCATCACCACCTTCAGGTCCAAGATCAATCAACCAATCAGAATTTTTGATTACATCCATGTTATGTTCAATGACTACTACAGTATTTCCCAAGTTTACTAAGCGATTAAGAACTTCAAGTAATTTTTGAACATCTGCAAAATGCAAGCCCGTTGTAGGCTCATCTAAAATGTAAAGAGTCTTTCCTGTACCACGTTTGGATAGTTCAGATGCAAGTTTGACCCTTTGAGCTTCACCGCCAGACAACGTAGTAGAAGATTGTCCCAATTTGATATAACCCAATCCAACATCATAAACTGTCTGTAATTTTCGTTTAATCGAAGGAACATTTTCAAAGAAATTTAATGCCTCATAAACAGTCATACCCAAAACATCTGAAATATTTTTTCCCTTGTATAGTACAGATAATGTTTCAGTGTTGTATCTCTTTCCTTTACATTCATCACATTTTACATAAACATCAGATAGAAACTGCATTTCAATTTGTTTAACTCCGTCGCCATCACATGCAAAACATCTGCCATCAGCTACATTAAATGAAAATTGTCCTGGAGCATATCCACGTTCTTTGGATAATGCAGTGTTAGCATATAGTTCTCGAATAGAAGTAAAGGCACCAATGTAAGTTGCAGGATTTGAACGGGGAGTTCTACCAATTGGCGATTGATCAATTGCGATAACTTTATCAATATTTTCTAAACCAACAACATCCTCGTGACTCCCAGGTCTAACATTTGATTTGTAAAAATGATTTTCCAAGGTTTGAAGTAAAATATCATTAATCAGCGTAGATTTTCCGGAACCAGAAACTCCAGTTATGGATACAAAAAGACCTAACGGAATTTCAACATCTATATCTTTTAGGTTATTTTCTGATGCTTTTGTTATAACTAATGAACCAGAACGATTACGGATTTTATCTTTTAATGTGATCAAAGAATGATCCTTTAGATAGTTTCCAGTAACAGATTTGTTATCCTTAAGTATCTGCTTTACAGTGCCTTCAAAAACTACATTTCCACCATGTATTCCAGCACCTGGACCTAAGTCTATCACCCAGTCCGAATTTCGTATAACTTCCTCGTCATGCTCTACAACTATGACCGTATTTCCCAAATTTCGTAGCTTATTTAGCGTTTTAATGAGTCTAGTATTATCACGTTGATGTAACCCAATGGTAGGTTCATCAAGCACATACAAAACACCAGTTAAATTGGAACCAATTTGAGTTGCCAATCGAATTCTTTGTGATTCACCACCGGACAATGTAGAACTTAATCGGTTTAATGTGAGATAATTTAGTCCAACATTCATTAAAAATTCAAGACGTTCTTTGATCTCTTTTAAAACATCTCTTGCAATGTATTGTTCATTTTCAGTTAATGCCAAAGTGGAGAAAAAATCATAACAATGATCAATAGATAAATTACATACATCCATTATTCCTTTTTCATTAATTTTTACTGCTAGAGATTCGGGTTTTAATTTTTTACCATCACATGTATTACAAGGAGTGTCTCTCATGAATTGTTTTAACCAATCTCGCTTTGATTCTGAATCAGTTTCCATAAAGGTTCGCTGTAGGTTTACCAGGACACCTTCAAACACATTAGTGGATTTCCAAGATGAATCCCCTGATTTTGAGCGATATTCAAAATCAATTAAATCAGTGGTTCCGTGTAAAATAATTTGAAGATGTTTTGAACTTATTTTATCAAAAGGCGTCATTAAATCAAAACCAAATTTTTTTCCAACTGCTCTTAATGCTTGACGTCTAAATGCGGAAAACCGTCCACTCCATGGAACAATGGCCCCATCCAAAATTGATTTTGTTTTATCTGGCACTACTAAATCAGCATCAAATTCCATTTTTACACCCAAACCATTACATGTTTTACACATGCCAAATGGGGAGTTAAACGAAAAAGATCGCGGTTCCAATTCACCCACGGTTAATCCACAATTAGGGCATGCATTGTTTTGTGAGAAAATTTTTTCTGTATCACCAGTCGTAATCATTACATCGCCTTTTGATGCTTTAATTGCAGTTTGAATGGCTTCAAAAAGTCTAGATCTTTCTGATTTTTCAGATGTAATTCTATCCACTACAATCTCAATATTATGCCATTTTTGCCTGTCTAGTGAAGGAATTTCTTCATCCAGGCTCAGAATTTCACCATTTAGGCGTATTCTAGAGTAACCATCCTTTTTGATTTGTTCAAATAATTTTTCATATGTGCCCTTTTTTCTCCGAATAATCGGAGCTAAAACAAGAATTTTCTTTCCTGAGAAATCTTTGAGCGCAGAATCACATATTCTCTCTACAGACTGGGTTGAAACTTTACGTCCACAATTTGTACAGTGAGAAATTCCAATTCTTGCAAATAATAATCTCATATAATCATAAATTTCCGTGGTAGTTCCAACAGTGGAACGTGGATTTTTACTGGTAGTTTTTTGTTGAATAGAAATTGCAGGTGAAAGACCTTCGATGGAATCTACATCAGGTTTATCCATCATTTCTAAAAATTGACGAGCATACGATGAAAGAGATTCAACATACCTTCTCTGACCTTCAGCATAGATTGTGTCAAAAGCCAATGTAGATTTTCCAGATCCAGACAATCCACTAATAACAACTAGTTTATTTTTTGGAATATCTACATCCAAATTCTTTAGATTGTGGTGTCTCGCACCACGAATTTTTAATTTATTTTCCACCATTTTTAAATTCAAGCTCCTTTTCTATCCGTTTTATTCTATCCCTACATTCTATTGCGTGCTCAAAGTCTAATTCTTCAGAATATTTTTTCATCTGTGCATCTAAATCAATTATATCATTTGTGAGATCATGTATTGATTTTAATTTTGAATCATCTAAAGCGGTTTCTTGTTCTGGAACCAATTTAACAATGGTTCTAGGAGTAATCCCATGTTCTTTATTATATTGAATTTGTTTTTCTCTACGTCGCTTAGTTTCATTCATCGTATTTTTCATCGACTGAGTAGTTTTATCGGCATACATAATTACAGTCCCATTTACATTTCTTGCAGCACGGCCACATGTTTGAATCAAGCTGGTAAAATTTCTCAAAAATCCTTCCTTATCAGCATCCAAAATTGCAACTAGTGAAACTTCAGGTATATCCAGACCTTCTCTGAGAAGGTTAATGCCAACTAAAACATCAAATTCGCCAAGACGTAATTGCCTAATTATTTCAGTTCTTTGCAATCCTTCAATTTCTGAATGCATGTATCGTACCCTAACTTGCTTTTTTGAAAGGTATTCTGCCAAATCTTCAGCCATCCGTTTAGTCAAAGTAGTGATTAAAACACGCTCAGAATTAGCAGATCTTTTGTGAATTTCATCAATCAGATCATCCATCTGGTCTTTAGTAGATCTAATTTCAATTTGAGGATCAAGTAACCCAGTTGGCCTAACTAGCTGTTCAACAATTTTTGAGGATGTTTTTTTCTCATATTCAGAAGGGGTTGCGGAAACAAAGACGGTGTTTTGAATATACTCCTCAAATTCTTCAAATTTTAATGGTCTATTATCATATGCGCTAGGTAGTCTAAATCCATATGTGACAAGTTTATCCTTTCTAGAAAAATCTCCTTTGTACATCCCATGTAATTGAGGCAAGGTAACATGAGATTCATCAATCACCAAAAGATAATCATTGCCAAAAAAGTCCATTAAACAAAATGCTTTATCTCCTGCCTTTCTGCCATCAAAATGCCTAGAATAATTTTCAATCCCAGAACAATATCCCAGTTCTTCAATCATTTCCAAATCATATTTTGTCCTCATCTCTAGTCGTTGTTTTTCAAGTTCATTTAGTTTTGGCAAATGATTTTTCAGTTCAGCCCGGATTGATTTTACAGCTTTTTTACTAACATCTTTTGCAATAAGATAATGCTTTGCAGGAAAAATTATCATTTGGGATATTCTTTTCTTTTCTTTTAATGATACGTGATCAAGCAGAGTAATTTTTTCAATCTCATCTCCAAACATAGAGATTCTAACGATGTCTTCAGAATATGCAGGAGTGATATCAATTGTATCCCCCTTTACTCTGAAATTCCCAGGTGCAACGTCAATATCATTTCGCTCATATCTTGCATCAATTAATTTTCTAATTAGTTCAGTTCGTTTAATCTCTTCACCAGCCCTTACAGGTATTGCGGAATCTTTCCAATCTTGAGGATTTCCAAGAGAGTAGATACAAGATACTGTAGATACAATAATTGTAGGCTCGCCAGAAAGCAGCATTGCAGTTGCCTCCAATCTTAATTTTTCAATTTTTTCATTAATTTGAGTATCTTTTTCAATATAGGTATCCGTTTGAGGAAGATAACTTTCAGGTTGATAATAATCGTAGTAGGATACAAAATACCCCACATTATTTTTTGGAAAGAATTGTTTTAATTCTGAATAAAGCTGAGCTGCAAGAGTTTTGTTATGTGAAATTACAAGGGTATTCTTACCAGTTCGTGCAATAACATTTGCTACAGAGAATGTCTTGCCACTTCCAGTTACTCCAAGTAATGTTTGTACTGTACCTTTCTTTACACCATCAACCAAAGCATCAATGGCTTGAGGTTGATCACCCGTAGGAGTATAATCAGAGGCCAATTCAAATTGAGATATTTGTTCCAATAAACATAATTCTTGAAAACTGAACTTATAGCTAACGTTTGTAGGGTAGAAACTAGGAGCCAAGATAATTTCAAAACTAGAAAATTTTCTAGAGATTAAATCATATAGAAAAATAGACAATAGATCGAACAAACAAAGATCAAAAGAGAACTTCAAGACACTAAACAAGGAGTCATATTTGAATTAAAACTCAAAACAGGTGAATTCCTTAGAAAATTATAAGTTTGAACGGAAAAAGAAACTGGTCACAGTTCAAATAGTCAGGTAATTGAAAAGCAATCTTAATTTAATAAAAAATGAAACATCAAACCAAAATTACCATACAGGCTCATCCATCATCTTTAGTCCTTCATCAGTTAAATCAAACCCCATAATTTTCAAAGTTTTAAGTGCAGAAGAAGAATTTTTCTTTAGAATTTTTTGTGCCAAATCTAACCTATTTTCAGGTTTCATGTGTTGTCCAATTTTGTATTTTCCATGAAGTGTTTGAGAAGTAATTTTAATAATACTAACGGCATCTAAAACTCGCATATTAGATTTGATTGGATCATATTGTCCTTCAGGCTGATATTTTTTCATCAATCCGTTTAGTGCAAGTGTTTTTTCTTCTCTATCAGATACAAAAGACGCCATCCCTTTGATGACAACACTGATGTACAATGTATCAGCAAGAGCCGCATTGTGTGGATCTTCAAAATATGATGGTAAAAATTCCAATTCCCTGTCAGCTTCAAAACCCACTTTATTGTTTCGAAAAATATTATCTAGTTTCTCACCTTTCACATGAGAATGCATGTAAACGGCATCATTAAGAAATACAAAGTTCATAGGGATTATTTGAGGAAACCCATTTTCATCAATACTAGATATACGTCCAACATGTTCTTCATTTAGAAATTCTTTTATTTTTTCATATGATCTAATACGAAGAATTCCAGTTAATTGCATAAGTTAATTCAATAAAATAATATTATAAATCCAGATCATAGAAATCCCTAAAATATTAGGTAGATAAAAAAGATCATGGACGATCCTTACCTTAATGAATTAAAAGATGATTTTGATATATACTCTAATCAATTGAAAAAATTAAAAACAAAATTACTAAAGACAAATTCTGCTGAATTACAGGCAAAAATAATCAAACAGATTGATTCAATAGCAAATAAGATGGAGAATAATCAAAAACAAACAGTCAAAGTAACAAAATCTAGAATCAAAGAAAGAAAAGCAAAATCAAAGAGACATTATTAATCGTCTTCATCTAGTTCTCGGATCATTGCTTTGATTTCTAAAATTTTGCATTCCAATTCCGTGCATTCAGTTTTGAATTCTGTTCCCATAGAAGAATATTACAAAAATTATCAAAAAGAAAGAACATTCTAAAATTTGACTTTTATCATCCATATTATTCATTAATGTAAATTGCTAAATTTAGGAGAAATCCAAGACATGCAAATGGTTGAAATTGATAAGGAAAGAGAAGAGGCAACACAAACAACATTAGATCTTTTAGAAGAATGGGGTTCAGAATCACGGTTCATTTGGTTTAGAGAATTGCATAGGATTACAGATATTGATAAGGGAATGCTTCGAAATATTCTCAATGAATTAAAAAAGTCAAAAGAAGTCAAAGAAATGCACGGTACAAACAACAGAATATTTTTTTGTCTCAAAAAATATTACATAAAATGTAGAGATGTGGAATTTAGATTCAAAGGAAAAGAAATTATGCTAAAAGATGGAAGTAAAACAAAAATTATTCAAGGCTCAACTAATGCAACAGAACGCACCAGAAAAAGATTAGAAAAACAAAAAAATAAACGTAGAGCCAAATCATTTACAAAAAATAAAAGACCACATAAATCATAAAGAATCTTCGGACTGACGTCTTGTAAAATTTAATTCTGCGCGTTTCAGTTTTGTAGATTCAGCAACATCTTCAGTCATATCATATAGATTGTGGAGTTCCATGTTGGGTGTTAGTTCATCTTCTTTTTCATCTTCCAAATCAAATTCAAGATTTGCTAACATGTCAACATTTTCTTCTAAAATATCAAGACATTTTTTTACTTCCTCAGTAAGATCTTTATCCATCACATAGTCTATGAACAAGTAAAGTAAATGATTTTCTATATTCTGTTGGAAAGAGAGCGAAGTAATCTATTGTTTGGCTTTTTCTCGAAGTGCAGGCATTACATGGCTTGCAAATTTGTCAATAGAACCAAAGTAATTCTTGCCCCAGAACCTAATTACAAAGTGATTTACACCAGCATCCATGAATCTCTCAAATGTTGGAATCATGTCTTCAGGAGTACCAACCGCAGTTGATGAACGTGCTACAGCATCAGGTATTTTTGTTGCAGCTTCTCTCATCTTTACAATCCAACTTTGATCAGACATGGAATATTCTGTAAAGTACTTGACAAAATCAAATCCTTCAATTTCTTTTAACCCATGTACTCTCAAAATTTCAGGTTTGAACAAACTGACTTTGACTGCTTCTTTCATTCGAGCCCAGGATGCTTCTGCATCTTCAGAAAAGTACACATCAATATCAAGAGCATATTGGAAATTATCTTTCTCTTCTTGAGTTCTATTATTTTCATCCATTGAAACTTTGATCTGTGCAGCGTGATCTTCAAAGAGTTCTGGAGTATATCCAATTGGTAACCAACCATCGCCAAGCTTACCAGTTAATGCAAGTGTACGTTTACCACCAGATGCCATGTAAGTTGGTGGACGTGGTTTTCTAATTGGAGGTGCTTGTAAACATGCACCTTCAAGCTGGTAATATTTTCCTGCATAATCCACTGTATTATCAGGAGTTGATTGATATAATTTATGAATAGTTTCAATTTGTTCTGCCCATTTTGAAACTGGTTTTTCAAAAGGAATACAAAATTCTTTTAGATTTTGGGCCTCACCTGCACCAATTCCAAGGATAGCCCTACCTTTTGAAACTCTGTCAAGAGTAATTGCAGCTAGCGCAATATTGGAAGGATGTCTTCGGATTGCATCAGTAACACAAGTTCCCAATTCAACATTATTTGTCACCGCAGCAATTGCAGATAACATAACCCAGGGATCCAACACTGTGGCATTTTTCCATTGTGGGACATTGGTGTGGTCCATATAGAAAATAGAATCATATCCAGTCTTATCAGCAAGCATACAAGCCGTTAAAATTTGATCTTCAGTGTAACCGGCTCTTGCAACATTTAATCCGTTTTGAATACCAAATTTTATTTTATTTGTTGTCAAGTACATTTCCCTCAGAGTATTAGAATAAAAGGTTTAACAAAACTGCCAATTTCGCAGTTTATCAAGAAAATAGAAAAAAAAGTAAAAAATATTGAATTTTTTACAAATTACCTGCTTTAATATCTTCAAGACACTTTACGACATCATCTTTTGATATTGGAATCGGATTTGGATCCAAATGTCCTTTATCAGTCATTACAGTATCTGCAGCTTCTGAAACATCAGCTTTGAGTTCTAATTTATCAAAACCAAGTTTTTCCATAGCTTCTTTGAATCTATCATAGAAGATTGACTTGTTATGCTTGTGTGCAACCGTAGTACAAGAGGATAATGAATATCCATGTGGTATTCCCTCATTAGAGAATACATAAGACAAAGCATGTCCAAGTGTTGTAGAGCAATTACCAAATCCCATGCCAGACAACATTGATCCATATGGATAGTTTTCTGGTTTGTCATTCATAATTGCATCGTACAAAATTTCAAATGCTTGCTTGCATAGAGTTCTAGTCAAGTCATTACCGAGTTTGCTATCATAGCCTTCAGTAGCTTGAGCACATGCATCACAGACAGAACTTTTTAGGACTTGGTCTGGAGTTCCTTCCATAAAATATGAATCAACTACAGCCATGTCAGCTAAAAATCTATCTTCGCGTAACAATTTCTTTTTACCATCAAATTTCAGAACACAATATGTTGTCATTTCAGCTCCAGTTCCAAAGGTTGTAGGAATTAAGATTTTTTCTTTTTTCAATTCGGGTGCAGCATATTTTACTACATCCATTGAACTTCCACCACCCAGTCCAATTAGAACTGATGGATTTTTGTCTTTGAATTGCGAAATTACAGTATTGACATCTTCAATTGATGGTTCAGGTTTTACTTGGTCATACAGCATGTAATCCTGGATACCCATTCTTGCTAACCATTTGTCAGATAGTGCTGGCGGAACGGTTGTGACAACTAGGGCATTTTTTGGATACTCTGTTTCACCAAGTGCATTTTCTCCAAAGTTTATAACTTTTGGAATGCGTACTGTTTGCATAAATCAAAGGCATCATTGATTATTATTATATCTTACATTATTGATGGGCAGTATGATTATCAAAAATTTCGATGAGTTGGCAACTACAGATAAGAAAAAAGATTGCTTAGAAATTTTAGAATCAGGCCTTCAAGCAGCAAATCCAGAAAACATCATTCCAAGATTTGTCACACCCAATGAAATCAAAATTAACAACAAAATATTCAATATTGAAAAGTATTCTAGCATATACTCAGTTGCATTTGGAAAGGCAGGGGATTCCATGACCCGTGCGCTTAATGCAATAATTCCAATAAAAAGTGGAATTATAGTAATTCCCAAAGGCTCTAAAGCAAAAATCAAAGGGAAAAAATTCCAGATTTTCAATTCAAGGCACCCAAAACCAGATCAAACTAGCGTAAAGGCTGCAAAGGAGATCATGAAATTTGTGCAAAACAAACGAAGTGATGAGTTGATAATTTTTCTAGTTTCGGGGGGTGGATCGTCACTTTTAGCACTACCAGATGAGATTACTCTCGAGGACAAAATTCACGTTACAAATGTACTGTTGAAATCAGGAGCTACAATCCAAGAATTCAATTGCATCAGAAAACACTTGTCAAAAATTAAGGGAGGAAAGTTAGTTGAAAACATGAAATGCCAGGGAGTAAGTTTGGTAATGTCTGACGTTGAAGGAGATGATCTTTCATCTATTGCATCAGGTACAACATACATGGATAACACAACATATGCTAATGCATTGGAAATCATAGACAAATACAAAATAAGATGGAAGATGCCCTCAGAAGTTTTAAAACTTTTAGAAGATAGAGCTAACATTGAAAAAAGTTCAGATATGCCCAAAAAAACTAAAATTGAAAATTATGTCATTGCAAACAATAATGATTGTTTGAAAGCTATGAAAGAAGCAGCTGAAAAAATAGGATATACAGTTTGTATAATGCAGGTTTTTGGAAACATTAAAGAAGCAGTAATAAAAATTCTTGAAAAAATTTCAGAGAATGAAAAAACTTGTATTATTTTTGGAGGAGAGACAACAGTCAAAGTCCTCGGAAATGGAATGGGTGGAAGAAATCAGGAATTGGTTTTGAGAATGTTGAAAAACACTCAAAAATTAAAAAAAATGGTCATTGCGTCAATCGGTACGGATGGAATTGATGGAAATTCTAATTTTGCAGGAGCTATTACAGAAAACATCAAGATAGATTTGGATGTAATGAAAGAGTTTCTTAGAAATAGTGATTCGGGACGGTTCTTTCAAAAACAAAAAGGCAACATTGTAACTAATGCCACACATACAAATTTGATGGATATAGGCGTGATTTTAAGATAAATTTTCAAAATTTATCAGATTCAAAATTATTGTTTATGACAATCACAATTACAACTACTTGGAATACATCTGTGATTTGTGCAATCCTTGCACCCCTTACTTCGTCCGTTTTTTATCCGTAACCATTGCTTGTCCAATAATAACACCTAAAAAATTCTGAAATTTATGGAAACTTAATCTTTATCGATTCATGAGTTTGTTATGATATCATCGTTGAATTAAAAAAAGAGTGAGAGATCAATGTGAGATCTCAACGGCGCATTGTGTTGAACAAGTTCTAACGTTAAACACATCTTTGTACTCTTGATCACAGTTGGCGCATTTTCTAAAGGCCATAAACGGTGTTATGAAATAATGAGATTTAAACAGACCACTAAAAAATCATTAACCTTGAATCATTTAAATTTATTCAATATTGAATAATAGAAAAATTTTGAAAAAACTTGTAAAATAAACAAAAATTTTGAAGTTTTATATTTAATATTTGAGCAGAGACTGGACACCACAATCAATTCCAAAAGAACCATCAAATTGGTTTTTGATCGTTACTCATTACATCAAGGGCTAAATCAAGACAGATAGAGAGTATTCATCGTTAATCTAATATCATCTCGATAAATTTTGAAAACAATGCATTTACAACAACAAAAAACAATAATTGTAATTTTATTTTCAATAAGTGTAATTGGCGTAATTGGCATTCAGATAGGAAACCCAAAATTTCTAACAAATGCCATAGTGTTAGAATCAGCATTTGTTGCCTTGACTGCATTGTCATTTTGGAGATTACGATATGTGCTTATTCCAAACATGATGATTGCAATAATTGTAATCATTGGAAACACTGCATCTCCAAAGCACCTTGAAATTATGAGTTCATTTGAACCTCTTGGAAATGCTATAGTGTTAATTGTGGGTGGCTATGTCCTGCAAGGATTACTTTTAGCTGTAACTGTGAATATTTTCAAAAACAGAAAGAATCTCACGATTTGATGCTCTTTTGCTTCTTAAATAGAGATATTGTAAATGAGATGAAAAATTGCAAATCTCAAGAAGATTCAAAAAATAAAGAAGGTTTAGACTTTAATCATCATGGTTTTACATGTTGGACATATCGTAAATGAGACATTGGAATCCAGAAACAAAGTGAAGTCACATCCAAGACACTTCCAAATAGTCATTGCCATCATTGAATCGTAATTAGGCGAAACTGAAATAAGAATATTATCATGCAAAAATTGAACGTTTGTTTAACGAAAGAGGTTTAGTGAGATGATCTGAACGTAAACATGTTCCTATCACATTGTAGACATAGTGCAGACCGAATACTATCATTTAGCATCAGTGTCACAGAACACTCTACATATTTCCATATTTGCATTATATGCAGGATTAGTTTACATGATAAATTAGATTATCTGCTTTATAATTAAAAAAATATTCAGAAATTCTTGATTAACTGAACGGTTTGACTATGCGTTCTTTCTTCGCGTTACCCAGCCTTTCTTTGCAGCATCAGATTTGGATAGTGTTTTCTTTTTTGCAGCGGTTTTCTTTGCTGCGGGTTTCTTGCTAACAGTTGTTTTCTTTGCTGTGCTTTTCTTTACTGTGCTTTTCTTTTTTGTAACTTTTTTAGCTGTAGCCATTTTCATACCAAATAAAAAAGCAGGTAATAACAGATAGTAACTAAATTAATTGTCAATTGTAATAAAACAAAGACACCTTGAAGAAGGTCCATCATAGATGATTATCGAGATTTCAAAACAAAATATGCATCCGTTCATCTAGTCAGAAATCAGGTTCAAATCCAACTACAATATGAACACTGTTAGGATCATCAATCATTGTATCACTACACATCACAGAGGAGTTCTGGCACATTGAAACAAATGATCAATATTTTCATGATTTACTAAAAGTCGCCCACATCTAATACATCTTTTTTCAGGAACATCATTCTTTGTTGTTCGTAATGTGTAATCCACCCCCGTCGGGCATTAAATTTACTAGGAGGTTTGTATTCTGGACAATGGCATTTCATGCATTCTCCTGCCACCCTCTTGTAGAGTTGCAACCCGGTCATGAAATAATACGATATCCAATACTGACATATTTTTTTTTTGAGTCAACATATGCTCATTTTTGGAATGACCACAATCACATTTCTTATTTTTTACCATGTCAGTGATTCACACCCCTAATTCTCATGTCGTAGAGAAAATATCAAAATCATATATCCATTAACCATGAGAAATATGTCCACAAGTTAGGATTTTGGACTCCCGTAAGAGAAATATTATTGAGATTAATATTATTGAGATTTTAATACATTATTATTAATTTTTGAATTGATATTAGTACCACTTTTTTGTTGGGTTAGGTCGGAGCAAGTTTTCAAAAATTCCAATGTTTTGTTGTTACATGATCTTTTAATATAATTATGACATATTAAAGCCAGGTATCCCTCATGTTAGAAAAACAATTCAATCCAGATTTGCTATACAACAGAGTTGTTCATTTCTATATGGATAAAAAAGGATATTCAAAAGAAAAAGCAAATTTAATTGCCCAATCAGTGTTACAGAAAGAATCACAAAGAAGAATATGTAAAAATGAAAAATGTAAACATTTCTCACATGATCACATTAGAAATGCAGAAACGTGTCTAGTAAATGATTGTGAATGTAATGAATTCACTAAATAAAATCATCTAAAGAATTTTCAAGTAAAGGTTGTGCACTAATGCCTCTTCTCCTCAAATCTTCTGCAAATTCATCTACAAAACCATGTATAGTGTAAACCTGTTCAGCTCCAGATTGTATCACCACATCCACCAATTCATCATAATCACAATGGTCACTCATTGGAATTGAATAATCGGTACGCCGTCCAAAAGAAAATCTAGTTGATTGTGCCCACCCACTAAATCCAACAGTTACAGCGCCATATTTTGACTTCATGTCTTGAACAAATTGATTTTTACTAGACATTAGAGGGGCAATCATAATCCAAGGTTTTTTTTCCAACAAACCATTTTTTTCAGCCTCAGTATGACCAATCCCATTTTTAAGATCTACTCCAAATTTTTGATGAAGCAAATTCATGTCATTTACCGAATCATGAAAATAAAGTGGCCCCCAATGACTAAAGAATTGAGTAATTGTTTGGGCCTTGCCCAATTGATATCCCATTAAAATTACAGGTACACCCTTTCCATAAAGTTCAGAAATCAATGTGTTTACTTGTTTTAGAGTATCTTCAAGTTTAGGGAAAACAAATTCAGGCAATCCAAATGTGCATTCAGTGATCAGAGTTTTACATTGAGGGATTTTTGCCCCTTTGAGAAATCCACGATCCCTAGTACAAATATCCCCAGTATAGAAAATATCATCAAACAGTAATCCTTTGGCACCAAGTATGTGACCGCTATCAATTAGAGAAAAATCATCCAGCGATTCCACATGGTTTTCCATCTTAAATCCACGTAGATTTGCTATTTCATTTGTCTCAATAGAAGACAGTAGCGTACCACCATTTTTTGAAGGAAGATGATCAGAATGGGCATGAGAAACAAAATTAATTCCCTTAGTATCGCCATTTTTTGGATCTAAATAGACACGTTTTTCATTTACTTCACACAGAATTCCATTTTTTGTCATCCTGACTTGTCTAGGCAATAAAAATCAAAATGGACGAATTTGATATAAATTGCAGTATTGATCTAGTGTTGACTAGTTGCTAAATCTAGGAATTTTAATCTCAGGCCGTGGAAGCAACATGGAGTCCATATTAAAAGCAATTAAGAAAAAAAGAATTCCAATTAATGCAGCAGTAGTTATTTCAAACAAACAGGATGCAAAGGGCTTAAAAATTGCAAAGAAGTTTGGGGTCAACATAGAGATAGTAGAAAGTAAAGGATTCAAAGGAAATAGAGCTCAATATGATAAAAAAATAATTTCAATTCTATCAAAACATGGAGTTACTCCAAAAAACGGTCTTGTGTGCCTTGCAGGATATATGAGAATTATTAGTCCAGAATTTGTAAAAAAATACAAAAATAGAATTATCAATATACATCCATCATTATTGCCGGCATTTCCAGGATTAAACTCACAAAAACAAGCATTGGAATATGGAGCAAAATATTCAGGATGCTCAGTACATTTTGTCGATACAGGAATGGATACAGGTCCCGTAATAATTCAAGCAGTTGTCAAAGTAAACGAAAAAGATACAGAAAAATCCCTATCAGCAAAAATTCTAAAAGAAGAACATAGAATTTATCCTGAAGCAGTAAATCTTTTTGCCAGAAAAAAAATCAAAGTTATTGGACGAAGAACTACAATAATCTAGGAGTCAGGTCCGCCAAAAAAATACAAAACTTTGAGTTCATTTGTATTTCCATGGAAAAAATGCTCCACATTTTTTGCTACAAAAAACAATTTGTTTTTTGAAACTTTGTAATCCTTATCCTTGATTTTCAAAAATCCAGTACCTGAAATGACATAATATACCTCATCGCTATCATGAGGTGTTTGAGTGTCTTCTTCACCAGGTTGAAGTACTAAAATGCCAGCAGCTAAACTGTCTTTATTAATAAAAGTAGAAAAATAAGAACTGCCGTTTTTTACTTTTTCAAGGTATGTAGTTAAATCATACTCTAGTTTCAATTTTATTCAGCAGCTACAGTGTATGTTTTTCTTTGTGGATCTGCACTCATGAAAGAATGTCCAGTTGGATGAATTTTCTCATGTTCAGGACTTTGATGCATTTTGATAAAAGTTTCTTTGCTTTCATGCTCTACAACAATCCTATAGCTTCCATCAGAAGATTTTAAAAATCGTCTCGATACAAATCCAGGAAAATTGGACAGTACTTTATTTGATTCAGAAAACCAGCTTTTGAAATCATCTTCAGCACCTTCTTTGAGTTGCACGTCTGCTATCATTACAAACATGTCACGACTACAAAAACAGCCACTTAATTTCTTTTCGAATATTTTCATCAAAGAATTCCAAGAATTAAATATCTACAAATCAAAAGCAGAATATGATAGGTATCAAGATTGATGGAAAAATTATTGCCCAATCAGTCAAAGATAGAGTTAAAAAAGCTGCAGAAGAGCTGAGAACTCAAGGCATAGACCCTTGTTTGGCCACGATATTAATCGGAGATAATCCAGCTTCAGCAACATATGTCAGAAATAAGCACAAAGCATGTCAAGAAGTAGGAATTGCAACCAAAGACCACAAACTAGATGCAAGCATTACCCAGTTAGAATTAAACAATATTATTGATAATCTAAATACAGATAATTCTGTTCATGGAATTTTAGTACAACTTCCTTTACCTGAACAACTAGATGAGTTTACAACCACGTCAAGAATTTCACCAGTAAAGGACGTAGATGGTTTAACTCCATATAATGCAGGATTACTTGCAATGAAAAAAGCGGCATTAGTTGCATGTACCCCTTCAGGAATAATGGAGATGTTTGATTATCATAAGATCAGTTTGGAGGGGAAAAATGTAGTATTAATCAATAGAAGTAATCTAGTAGGAAAACCACTTTATCATTTATTGCTAGAAAAGAATGCAACGGTCATAACATGTCACTCTAAAACCAAGAATTTAACAGAACTATGTCAATCAGCAGACATTATCATTACAGCTGTAGGAGACAGAAACAAATTCACTTTAACACCAGAGATGATTAAAAAAGGTGGAATTATAATTGATGTTGCAATATCAAGATTCCAAGAAAAATTGGTTGGAGATTCAGACTATGATCAGATAATCCAAAAAGCATCATTTGCAACACCAGTTCCAGGAGGAGTAGGTCCAATGACAGTTGCCATGCTATTAAAAAATACAATTACCGCAGCATCATTGAGTAGTCAAATTGGAAGATAACTCTAAAAAAATACCACTTCGAAATCTTCTTTTGGAAAAAAGAGACAATACATCTTTTGATTTGTTAAAGATTGCAAGTGAGAAAATACAAAAAAGATTAAAGAAAATCTATGTGTTTAAAAATGCTCAAAAGATTGGAGTGTATTATCCAATAGGAAGTGAAATTTTAACACAAGACATCATTCAAGAATTACTTAGTAATGCAAAAGAAGTTTTTTTGCCAAAAGTGATAGGAGACAAAATGGAATTTAGAAAAATTGTAGATTTTTCAAGCCTAGAAAAGGGAAGTTTCGACATCATGGAGCCCAAAGATGACTGTAAAGTAGATAACAAATTAGATGTGATTTTAATTCCTACCGTGGGCATAACTCCAAAAGGAATTAGGTTAGGATATGGTCATGGATTCTACGATAGATTTTTGGTAGAAAATAAAGTAACCACAATATCTTTAACTTTGGAAAAACAAGTTGTAAAAAATATCCCAAAATCAGAACACGATGTAATTATCGACTGGATTGTGACAGAAGATAGAATGCTTCAAACTCAAATATAAGAAAGGCCTTTTTGCCCAATATCTTTTCGGAAATATTTATTTGACCAAACAATTTTTTCCGCAGCACTATAAGCATTGGTAATTGCAGAATCCAAAGTATCACCTAATGCAGTAACACCCAAAACACGTCCACCGTTTGAGAGAATCTTATCATTATGTTTTTTTGTTCCAGCGTGAAAAACAATTGCACCATCAGCAATAGAATCAAATCCTGTTATTTCATCATTTTTTGGATATGATGCAGGATAACCTTTTGATGCCAATACAACACATACAGCAAATTGAGACGTCCAAGAGGCCGAAGGTAATGAAGATAGTTTACCTTCAACACATGCGACAAAATAATCATACAAATCAAAATTCATCCTCATTGTAATTGGTTGACATTCAGGATCACCCATTCGAACGTTGTATTCTAAAACAT
>Ga0224513_10000262_pt1 | contig 19355 bp, 17 predicted proteins | sample SF_May12_sed_USG_5_FD_169109 | JGI IMG/M metagenome (GOLD analysis project Ga0224513, IMG submission 169109) | Sediment microbial communities from San Francisco Bay, California, United States - SF_May12_sed_USGS_21 | ecosystem: Environmental > Aquatic > Marine > Sediment | place: USA... | reverse complement strand
AGCTCGAGAGGTAGCGGCTGCGGAGATCACCAAGCAAGAGGAAGAGCTCCGCAAGCGCCTCGAAGAAGAGTTCCCAACACCGACACCAATACCACCGACGCCGACGCCAACCGAAACTTCGACGCCCCTTCCGACTGACACACCGACACCGATTCCACCGACGCCGACCTCACCACCGCCGACGGCCACTCCAATTCCGCCGACTCCGACCCCGTCGGTTCGCGAGGGTGACATAGTTGTTCCGGGCCCGGGCGTCATTCCGCCGGTGATAATTTACCGGGAACCACCGAGGTATCCACTGGCAGCTCAGAGAATGGGTGAGTCTGGAGTAGTGGAAGCCGAGGCCTTGGTCGGAATCAACGGTGTAGTGGAGCAGGTTCGAATAACCAGAGTCGAAGGCCGAAATCTGGGATTTGAGAAGGCGGCCGAAGAAGCGATCTTTAGGGGTCGCTACAAACCAGCGACCAAGGGTGGGATCAAAGTCCGGGTGTGGGTGACGATCCGGGTGCCCTTCCAACTCGAATAGACCATGGGGGAAAACATGTCCGGATTGACTGATGCGCAGAAGAAATTCTACGAAGATGCACTTGAACAAACGAAGACAGAAATTCAGGACCTCGAGGGTCAGATCCAGGTAGAACTCGGGAAGGTCAAAGAGACGATTGCCGAACTACAAAATGCGCAGAAAGCTGCCAGGCAAATGTACGACGCCGCCTGCCAGCGGCTCGGGATACCCAACGACCTTGAGAGCGACGAGTCGGGAAGCTGAAGGCCCGGCATCGCGGAGCCGAACATTAGCGATGCCCGGGTTGACGTATTGAGGGCTGATCACCCGATGTCTTCATACCAATCGGGTCGGACGCGGCCGCGGAGAGACGGAGCTATCGATGGCCAATGACAAGAGCAGGTCTCAGGGCCTGTGGATCAAGTGTTCCGATTGCGGAGAGATCCTTTATCACCGCGAGGTGACCGGCAATCACCACGTTTGCCCGCGCTGCGGGTACCACTTCAGGATTTCGGCGGAGCTGCGCTTCAAGATGTTTTTCGACAACGGAAAGTACAAGCGTCTTTTTGGCAAGATCCGCTCGTCTGATCCCCTTGGCTTTGTTGACTCCAAACCGTACTCGGACCGACTCAAGGTATATAACAAGAAGTTCAACGGATCAGACGCCGTGGTGGTCGCCCAGGGTGAAATCAACAAGATTCCGACGGTCATTGCGGCCATGGAATATGGATTCATGGGCGGATCGATGGGCTCTGCGGTTGGAGAGAAGCTGACCCGAGCCATAGAACGCTGCGTCGATCGTAAGCTACCGTTGATCATCGTTTCCTGCTCGGGCGGCGCGCGCATGCAGGAGGGGATCCTGTCCTTGATGCAGCTCGGAAAGGTGTCAGCGGCGCTTGCCCGACTGCGAGGCAAACGTCTCCCATATATTTCGGTGCTCACCGATCCAACCACGGGTGGCGTGACAGCGAGTTACGCGATGCTCGGCGACCTCAACATTGCCGAACCAGGTGCCTTGATAGGGTTTGCCGGTCCGCGGGTCATCGAACAGACCATTCGCCAGACGCTGCCCGAAGGTTTCCAGCGCTCCGAGTTCCTTGTCGAACATGGCATGTTGGACATGGTAGTCCCACGACCCGAGCTCAAGGACACCGTCGCCCGATGCCTGTCGATGCTGCGGTGAAACTCAGGCCCCGATCTGTGGGCCGAATTCGGCCCGAGCTGGACGAGTTGCGGCGGGTACTCGCGGAGCGTGGCAACCCGCAACTGGACTTCCCCTCGATCCTGGTTGTTGGCACCAATGGAAAGGGATCGACAGCGGCGATGCTGGACGCCGTGCTCCGCACCCATGGCCTCAGTGCGGGCCTTTTCACGTCACCTCATCTCGTACGGATCGAGGAGCGGGTGCGATTGAACGGTGTCCCGGTTGCTGAGACGGTGCTCGAATCGGCGATTGCATATTTTGACGAGTACCCGGACCTCACCTACTTTGAGACTATGACGGCGGCCGCTTTCGTCATCTTCTCCGAAGCAAAGGTCGACGTGGCTGTTCTCGAAGCCGGGATGGGCGGGTCGTGGGACGCTACCCGGCTGGCTGAAAGCGCGATTGCCGGTCTCACCAATATCGGCAGCGATCACGCAGGGTGGCTGGGCGCTGAACCGACCGAGGTTGCCCGAGACAAGGGACGTGCATTGGTGGCCGCTGAAAAGGCGGTGATCGGATCTGGGGTGGATGACGATCTGGTGGATTGGCTCGGGGCGCCGGCGGCACAGCCTGCGCGATCGCTTGTCAGGTGCACGGATGCGGGCGGGGGCCGGGTTTCAATGAGCTGGGACGGCCGCGCCTCGAATGTCCACATGCCTCTCGCCGGGGCCTATCAATGTGAAAACCTCGAACTTGCCATGGCGCTGGCCCTTGAAGCCGCGAACGCGGGTTGGGTGAGCCCGATCGAACCGCCCCGAATTCAAGTAGCACTCGATGGATTGAGCTGGCCCGGCCGCCTTAGCGTTCACCGGTATAAGGGGCGCGAAGTGCTGACCGATTGTGCACACAATCTCGAGGCTGCGAGAGCTCTGGCCGAACATCTTGATGGGCTCGAATGCCGCTACAACCTTCTTTTTTCCTGTCTCGACGACAAGCCGGTCGAGGCGATTGCGGAGATTCTCAAAGATCGTGTCGATGAAGTGGTGGTCTGCCCGCTGGATGATGAGCGGGCGATGCCGCTCGAGCGCCTTGCTGCGGCCTTCTCCGGTGCCGAGGTTGCAGAAGACCCTCAATCTGGGCTCGATCGCACGCGCGATCCGGTTTTGGTCGCCGGGAGTATTCGGTTGGTTGGCGCTATTCTGGCGCTGGTGGAGAGGGCGTGATGACCGAGACCATCGTGCGCCGCCGGACCCAATTGGAGGTCGACGAGACGAGCCGTCTGTCCCTTTTTGCCATTCGCTCTTCCGAGGCGACCCGTCGCCGGAAGGTGGAGGAGGATCAGTCGGACATTCGGCTGGCGTTCCAGCGTGATCGCGATCGAATCCTCCACTCGCGCGCCTTCCGTCGCCTCAAGCACAAGACCCAGGTCTTCGTCCCTCATGTTGGAGATCATCCGCGCACCCGCCTCACCCACACCCTGGAAGTCGGTCAGCTGGCACGGACCATTGCCCGCGCGCTCGGCCTCAACGAGGACCTCGCGGAAGCCGCCTCGCTGGGCCATGACCTCGGTCATACGGCCTTTGGCCACACCGGCGAGTCAGTTCTCGATGAAATCCTCCGCGGCGTCAACGATGAGGTTTCACTTCCCGAGACCATTTCCTCCGCAGTTGGCAGGTTCAAACACAACTACCAGTCGCTGCGGGTGGTGGACCTTTTCGAACGGCGTTACGACCTCCCGGGCCTGAACCTCTCGGACCAGGTGCGGGAGGCCATCCTCAAACACACGACCTGGAAGGTGGACTACCCGTTTCCGGTACCCGACCGCGAAGGCCTTTTTCTCGACAGACCGTGCCACCTCGAGGGCCAGGCGGTGGCGGTGGCCGACGAGATTGCGCAGCAGACCCACGATCTCGAGGACGGCCTGCGAGCGCGATCGGTGGACCTGGAAACGGTCGAGGAGCTGGCGGTCTCGCAGCGGGTGATCGCAGAAATCGGATCGGATACCTACTTCAAAAACCAGCCCTGGATCCGGCAGAACAGCCTCATCCGCGGTCTTATCCGACTCTTCGTCTTGGATGTCGTCGAGTCCTCAGCGGAGCGGATCGGCCGTTTTCTCGAACGGCGCGGAATCTCCGACCATGAAAGCTTTTCGAATCGTGCTCGGGAGGTGTCGCAGACCACTGTGTGGATGTCGGCAGAGGTCGAGAAACTCTTTTCCGAGCTCAAGAGCTTCATCTACGCCAGGATCATCAACCAGGGGCCGGTCAGCCGCCAGGACTGGCGAGCCCGGAAGGTGGTCACCGCCCTCTTCGCGGCCTACTGGTCGGAACCGGCAATTCTACCCGACTACCTCCTGATGCGTGCCACCGAGGAGCTCGACCTCCCCCACCTCCGTGATCTTCCGCTGAAACGCGTTGCGGCAACCGTCGCCGAGCGGTACCATTCGACTCCCGGCTTCGCGCGGCTGATCGTGGACCACCTCGCGGGGATGAGCGATCGCTTTGCCCTCGAGGAGTACCGCACCTTGCAGTTGCCGTCGCCGGACCAGGATATTTAGGAGGACTCCATGATTGTCATCGCCTCCGACCACGCGGGGGTCGACCTGAAGGCGCGGATCGTCGAGCTCGTCAGCGAAATCGGTCATGAGGTTCGTGACCTCGGTCCTGTGGACACGACCTCGGTCGATTATCCGGACTTTGCCCATGCAGTTGCCCGGGCGGTGGAGACCGGCGAGGCTGAACGCGGAATTCTCGTTTGCGGCACCGGCATCGGCATGAGCCTGGCGGCCAACCGCCACCCGCAGGTGCGGGCTGCACTGTGCCATGACGCCTTTACCGCCGAGATGGCGCGATGCCACAACGATGCCAATGTGTTGTGCATCGGATCGCGGTCCACCGGACCGGGGGTGGCCGAGCAGATCGTGCGGATTTTCCTCGAGACGTCTTTCGAGGGTGGCCGCCATCAGAGACGGGTCGAGAAGATCGAGCGGGAGGGATGATGGCTGACAATCTCAATGAGCAGTTCTTTTCAGTTCACAACCAACTGGTGGAAATGGCTGATCCCGAGGTGGCTCAGGCGCTCGAGAACGAACGGCGGCGGCAGAACGAGGGTCTCGAGCTGATCGCCTCGGAGAACTTCGTTTCGCTGGCGGTGATGGCCGCGATGGGCTCGGTGATGACCAACAAGTACGCCGAGGGCTACCCCGGACGTCGCTACTACGGAGGGTGCCAGTATGTCGACGTCGGCGAGGATCTGGCGCGCGAACGGGCCAAAGCGCTCTTTGGCGCCGAGCACGCCAACGTCCAACCCCACTCCGGCGCCCAGGCCAACATGGGTGTCTACCTGGCGGTGATGCAGCCCGGGGATACCATGCTCGGCATGGACCTCACCCACGGCGGCCACCTTACCCACGGTCATCCCCTCAACTACTCGGGCAAGGAGTTCGAGGTCGTGGCCTACGGCGTCGACAAGGAAACCGAAACGATCAACTACGAGCGCCTGCGTGAGCTCGCAATCGAGAACAAGCCCAAGCTCATCGTCTGCGGCGCCTCCGCCTATCCCCGGACCATCGATTTCGAGCGTCTGCGCGCCATCGCTGATGAGGCCGAGTCGTTACTGATGGCCGATATCGCGCATATTGCGGGGTTGGTCGTGGCCGGTCTCCACCCGTCGCCGGTGCCTCATTGTCAATTCGTAACGTCGACCACCCACAAGACGCTACGCGGACCGCGCGGCGGAATCATCCTTTGCACGGCCGACTGGGCAGAGGCGGTTGACAAGGCCGTGTTCCCCGGAGTCCAAGGGGGTCCGTTGATGCACGCCATCGCAGCCAAGGCTGTGGCCTTTGCAGAAGCGATGCAGCCCGAGTGGAATGATTACCAGAAAAGAGTTGTCGAAAACTCGGCAGTCCTGTGTGAAGCCGTCAAGCAGTGTGGCTGGCGAATCGTGTCGGGCGGCACCGACAACCACCTCTTCCTGATCGACCTTGGCGCTGACTTCATCTCAGGCAAGAAGGCCGAACGCTGGCTCGGGCTGGCGGACATCACGCTCAACAAAAACACCGTGCCCTTCGACACCCGCAAGCCCTATATCGCCTCGGGCCTCCGCATCGGCACCCCGGCCGTCACCACCAGAGGGATGGGCCCGGCTGAAATGAAGAAGATAGCGGAGCTCATTGACAGGGTTTTGCGGGCCGACGAGGACAAAGAGGACGAGGCCAAGATGGCGGCCTTTGCGGCCGAGATGGAAGCGGTCAAGTCTGAGGTCCACGCGCTGACCGCCAGGTTCCCGTTGTATTGAGACCTGCCGCGCTCAAGTGGGACGCGCGTAGCTGCGTCGTCGACACAGGTGCCACTCTTCGCATTGTTTGACTCGACCTGGATGCCGCCGGTCACGGCCTTGGGGCAAACAATGCGAAGAGTGGCACCCACCTCGCTCCGATGAGACGCGCGTTGCAGCGTCGACGGCTAGAATCCTTCCAATGAGGAGCGCCTCAGAGGAGTGGCCCCTGTCTCGTTCCAATGAGGCACACGCTCTGCCGCGGCGATGACTTACAAATCCTGCCGCTTGAAGACCCACACCGCAATGACGAGCGGGACGACGATCCAGGCGGCGATGATGGCGAAACCAATGGCGGTCGCAGCTGTCCCCGAACCGGTGAGCTTGATGAGGGTCGCGCCGGCGGGTCCGAACAGGTGTGGGCCGCCGACTTGCAGGAGACAGAGGACGCGCACGACGTCGATTGGATTGCCGCCGAGGCCAACGAGCAGCACGTTCTTGGCAACACCGGGCGGCAAATACAGGGTGGTCGCCAACATCAGCAGACCGTAGACAAGCTCGAAGAAGATCCACACCGCTATGGCGACGCCAATGGCCGCAGGCCTTCTTTCGGTGAGCAGGGCAATGAGTACCGACAGACCGGTGAAGACCGCCGCGAGAAGACACGAAAAGAAGACCACCAACAGGTAGGTGCTGGCCCCCTCGAAACCGATGGAGGCGGCAATTACGGCTCCGGGCAGACCGAAGCCGAGGGCCGCCGCGGTCAGAACCGAGATCAGAAGGCCAAGGTATTTGCCGAGCAGGATTCCGCGCCTCGAAACAGGTTGGGTGGCGAGAACTTCAAGATACTCGCGGTGGGTGAGGAAGCTGAAAACGCCGAGGAGGAGGGCAAAGAGCGGCAGCAGGAAGCCGCCGAGGTTTATCAGGCTGGCGGAGGTGCGGACGAAATCCTGAAAACCGCTGTATCCAGAGGTGATCATTCCGAAGTACGCAACCGCCAGGCTGAGAGTCGCAAAGAGGACGGCGAATGAAATGACCCAGCGATTCCGCCGGTGAAGGACGAACTCTTGTCGCGCGATTTCGAGAATCGCCGAGCTCACTGCGCCGCCTCGTCCGCGGTGTGTGCGCCGGTCACCTTGAGCATGCCGAGCGGTGCACCGTCAGATTTTCTCTCGATCGGAAATCCAGCTCCGGGTCGCGTCGCCATGAACCGAAGCTCGGTCGGACCACCGGCGGCGGTAACCAGGGGCGGCTCGACCTCCGGGTAGCCCTTGATGAACCAGCTGAGGTCCTCCTCCAGAGTGTCGCCAGAAACGAGCCAGAGAATGATGTCGCCCTTGTTCGCGGTCACCACCTCCGGATCCATTCTTGCGGGGCCAAAGGTCGTTTCGATGACCCTGTCGGGCACCCCACGGAGCACACGGTATCCGGTCCAGTCGGTGACGATCTCGTCGTCGTACTGCCGCATCTCCTCGGCTGCAACAACCGAGTTGAAACAGATCACGCGGGCGTTCATCACCGTCGGCAGGTGGTCGGTGAGGAGGAAGGCGGTTTCGACCGCCGGCGAAAATACCCCGTCACGGTAATCGGCAAAAAAGGCGGATGCCGGTGTTTGCTGACCAGACCTTCGAAGAACATCGTGCTCGGCCAGGAGGCAGCCGGGTGAGCAGAAGGACACGAAATCACCCCCCGCAACCCACCCCGCGGCCTCGTTGACCTTATCGATCACCATGCCGCAGCTCGAACAGCCGTCGACACCGGACATGATCTCGGGCGTGGGTTCTCCACCGCATCCGACGACGAACACCCAGAATGCCACGAAAACGGCCGGTCGGTGTGTCTTCAGCCAGAGAGATTTGGAGGAGGTCATGTTATTTCCCGCCGCCGTTGAAATGGTTGTGGACCAGCGATTCCCAACCAGGCGCCTCGGTGTGGAATTCTTCGACGGTTCCGCCGGCCCGCTCGATCGCACGAATGACTTCGAGGCGGTTCTCTGGCTGTGCCCGAAATGAGACATGGCGCGCGTTGCATTCTCGGACCTCGGCGCCGGCCCTTTCTGCTGCCTCGATGATCCCATCGTCGATTCGATCGAGGACGACTCGTACGGTTGTCTGTCGGGTGACCTCCGCCTGAAATACCGTGACCGGCTCGAGGGTGACGAGCGCGCCTTCGACCAGAACCCCCACCCGGTCGGCCAGCTGAACGGCGGAGTGAATGCTGTGTGATGAGAACACGATTGTGCACCCCCTCTCCTTGAGGCCAGCCAGGGCGTGGTGGAGGCTCTCGATTCCCTGAGGGTCGAGGTTGAGGGTCGGCTCGTCCAGAACCAGGAGCGGCACAATCTCGAGGAGGGCCGCGGCGAGCCCGAGCCGTTGCAGCATGCCGCCCGAATACTCTCCGACTTGCCGGTCGGAGTCCTCCGAGAGCGCAAAGATATCCAGAACTTCGTCGACTCGATCCGTGGACACCCGCCTCAGTTCCGCGAACAGCGTCAGAATCTCGTGAGCTGTGAGGACCTCAGGCATGGTCACGCGTTGCGGGACGTAGGCAAGCCACTTCCGGACAGCGTCCGGGTCTGAAGAGATGTCTTTCCCGCGGACTACGATCCTACCGGAAGTCGGAGCATGAAGACCGACGAGCCCTCGGAGGACGGTTGTTTTGCCGCCTCCGTTAGGTCCCAGGAAGGCAAAAGACTCACCACCCGCGATCTCCAGATCGAGCGGTTTGACGGCCGTCAGAGAGCCGAAGTTTTTGCTGAAGGCATCAAAATGGATCATTGGTTCGGATTGAGAGTTCATCGGCTGCGTCCCGTCCCCCGGATCGAGTTGCGTCTTCGAGGCCGTCCGAGGAGCCACGAGCATGCGACGGGGAAAGCGCAGCCCGCCAGGAACATCGAAGCCGCCACCGCACTGCCGTCGGCTCCACCACGGCTGACCGCGTCCCAGGGAACGTCGATATTGGCGACCGGCAACAGTGAAGGTGTGGGGTCTTCCGCGTCACCGAGACGGAGGATGGGGAGGGCGTGCTCGGCGGCCTTGAGCACTATGGCGGCCGGGCTCAGGAGATAGAATCGCGCCTCCGGGACCTTTGTCTCCAATACCTGAAATACATTTTGAATTGGGAAGGGGAGGTCACCCGCACCATTGCCATCGAGGTCGTAGCCGCGGTAGCCGCTCCAGTGGTTGCCACCGTCGCCATCGGCCCACCGTGTTTCGGCATCACTGACATCGAGGAGCAGCTCGCTGAGATTGTTGATGAAGTTATTGCGGACGATGAGGTTGCCGTCGCAGCCACCGTTGAGCTGGATCGCGAGATCGTTATTGATGACATCGTTGTTCTCGACCACATTCGTGTCAGCGTTATTCATGAAGATCCCGCGGCTGTTGTCGATGATCAGATTCGATGTTGCCCTCACCCGGCTCATCGACTGCAGCAGGATGCCGTAGGCACGGAAACCACGGCAGCGCGCGAAGGTATTGCGGGCGAAGACGATGTCTTCGGAGTACATCAGGGCCGCGCCCGCGACGTTGTTCTCGAAAAGGTTGTCGTAAAAAGAGTTGTCGTTCGAGTACATGTAGTGGAGACCGTATCGAACGTGATGAATGTGATTGCGTTCGACGTCGGTGAAGTTGGCGAACGAGAAATAGATCCCATCCCTGGCATTCAGGATTTCGTTGTCGATGATGAGATTCTGTGAGGAGTTCCAGAGGTGAATCCCGTTGCCCCGATCGGCCTCGATGAGATCAAGGCGACCTTCGATACGATTGCCGATGATCTCGGCGCCGTTGCCCGCTTTGACGTATATCCCGTGTAGAGACTCACTGATGGTGCAGTTGCGGATTGTCACGGCTTCCGCTTCCACGAGTACACACGCCATGTCTTTGGTCAGATGGGGGCCTGCCTCGGAAATGTGGAGCCCCTCGAGCACAGTGCCCGGCGCGGTGACATGGACCACATTCCCCTCGTATCCGCCCCGGATTTCTGCCCCCGGTGCTCCGGTGAGCACAACTGGCACGTCGACCACGATGTTCTCGTGATAGATCCCGCCGGCCAAATAGACTGTGTCACCGGACGCAGCCCGTTCGAGGACGGCGGCAATTGATCCTCCGCGCGGCACATCATGCACAGCCGCGGCGGACGTCACCGCTGACATGACGGCCAGCAACCAAAAAACGGGTTTCACCACTCGCGCCTTTCCCTGTGGCTAAGGAGTCAGATATAGCACAGACCCGAACTGCGCTACTTCAGCGGCTCGGCCAGAATTCGGACTGTCACAAAAACCGGGTTTCAGCCTTTGAGCTTTTTCAGCTCGCTATCGACCATGCTCTTCGTGCGGACGCCTGCAACGCCGGTCTTCACCAGCAGCTGCCACACTTGTTCGAGATCCAGGAAGAGCTGTTTGTCGTATTCCCCGGCTGCCATCCGCTCATTGCAGGAGTCGTACAGGGTAGTTGCCTGGGTCAGCTGGACCTGGGTGTCCTCCCACTCCTCGTGCAGGGTCGGGCTGAAGCTGTCGCCGTACTGTTTGAATCCTTCGACGATGTAGGCCGCGACCGGGTTGATGATGTTGATCACCCCAAGGACCTCGATGTTCTTGTTGTGGGCCCTGGCCTCCCAGTCTTCGTCTGCAGTTACTTCTCGGGGTTCAGGTACTTCGAGTGCCGGGGGCGCTTCGACCTCGAGGAGAACGACGTCGGCAGCCGGTTCGGCGTCGTACGCTCCCTCATCCCCTGACCCGCCGCAACCGAGCGCAATTGTTGAAACGAAAAATATGATCGCTAGCTTTTTCATCAGTCCTTCCCCTTCTCTCCGACGGGTCATGTTTCGGATCCCGCCTCGCGCCAGGTCAGCCAGCATCCAGCGAGCAGCAGCAGGCCGAACACAAGGAACAAATAGGTCCCCGTAGCCGGGTACGACCACACGTCGAACTGGCCAACAAGCTTGTAACCGAACATTGGCGGCATGAATGGATCGACTTGAACCGAGGCCTTTGGATCGAGGTTCGCGCCGTAGTAGTTGAGCTTGTACCAGAAGCTCCAGAGCGAAAACCCGCCGAAATACGCGGATATCATGATGACGTCCACCAGCGAGCGCAGAGTTCCGATGGCGGCGGCCCTGAGGGTCAGGATACCGAGCAAGCCGATCACCAGAGGAATCCATTTGAGCTCAGTGAAATCGGCCGGCTGGAGCTCCGCCATCCCGATGTAGTGATTGAGCACGTTGATTTCCGTCAGATCGTTGCCGTCGTCTCCGCCCACCAGGTTGTGGGAGTAGACGTAAAGATCCAGACCTTCCGGGTACTGCTGTGCAACGAACGTCATTTGCCACAGCGGCACGAAAAACGTTGGTATGAGTATCAGAGCGGCAGCAAAAACCGCCATTCTGCTTCGTTTCGTCAAAGGTTGATCGAGAGCGGCCGTGAGCCGTTGGTAGAGACCCGACATGTTTACCTCGAAAACTGGGCCCCGGCGATCGCTAACAGCGCGCCGGGCCCCTCTGAGTTCTATTTCACGAGGAAGTAGCCCTGCATCTCCTGGTGCAATGCGCTACAGAAGTTCGTGCAGTAAAAGGCGTAGACTCCGGATTGGTCGGCGGTGAAGGTCACTGTCTTGGTCTCGCCTGGGTCGATCACCAGGTTGATGTCGTAGTTGTTGATGGCAAATCCGTGGAGCTCGTCCCGGGTCTGTTCGATGTTGGTGACGTGGATGATGACCTTGTCACCGCGATTGACCCGGATGACGTCGGGGGCAAAGAAGGAACGCACCGCCATCATCCATACCTCAACCGTATTCCCGCGGCGTTCAATCCTCGCCTCTTCGGCGGTCCAGATCGCATTCGGGTTCTTGTGCCAATAGGGATCGTCCTTCTTGTAAACCTCGACCGGATCCAACTTGTCGGCCTTGATAATCACGGCGTAGTGAGGTTCGGGCTCGGTGAAGGCGTCATACAGGAGCTTCATCTTGTCGCCCGAAATGTCGATCAGCTGCGCCGACTCCGGAATCGAAGGTCCGACAGAAAGGTGACGGCCCTTGGAGAGCTTGTTGAGGGCCACAAGGTAGTTGCCGTCGGGGTTCATCGAATCGCCTTCCGCCGAAACCAGGTGACCGATGTTGTAGGCCACCGGCATCTTGTCGACCACGTACTGGTTCATGTCGGCTCCGGCCTCGTAGGGCGGCAGCTTCCACTTGGCGACCGCGCTCTCGACGAAGAGCGAGGTATAGGCGTAGCCCTTGCCGTCGAACTGGGTGTGGAGCGGTCCGAGCCCGACCGGAATTTCGGCCTCCCGAACCGAGGCATAGGTGAGCACCGGGATGCCGTCGATGGTCTCCTCGAAGTCCTTGTTGGCGATCGCGGTCTTGATCTTTTCGATGTCATACACGGTGGTCGTCGGTGAAAGCTTGCCCGAGCCGATGATCCAGCGGCCGCTGGGGTCGACGTCCACTCCGTGCGGCGATTTGGCGAGCGGCATGAAGTAGGCCACGCCGGGAGCGGTTTCGGGATCGATGACCGGCGCACCCGTGACGGTCTTGAATTTTCCGGCAGCGATGGCCTTGTCGGCCTCGCGCCAGTCCACGATCAAGATGTAATCCTTGTCCTTCTGAGAGGCGGTCACCTCGAGTTTGCCGCCTTCGATGAACTCGCGTTCGGAGTTGTAGCAGGTCCAGAAGAGGAAACCGTCCGAGGGGCCCTTACCGGCGTCGCCGAGGTCGTAGTTGAATGGCGGTACCAGGACCTCCCATCCCAAGCTCAGGTTTCCGTCGTCGGGATCGATCTTAATGCCCGCGACGATCCCCTTGTACTCGGTTGCGTACTCGGTGACATCGGCATATCTGCCCTCAGGAAACGGAACCGACATCCTGGTCGCCATGGTCACATATTCAGAGTTCTGGGTGACGAAAGAACTGCCGTGGTTGGCCGAGATATTGGGGATGGTCAGGATCTGTTTGGTTTTGAAGTCCTTGAGGTCGATCCGCGCCATCCGGCCGTTGGCGTTATCGTTGATAAAGAGCCACCGGCCGTCGTACTCACCATCGGTCTCCGAGAAGCCCGGATGGTGGGAGTCGCCCCATGAGTATTCACCGAGCATTTCCTTGGTCTCGTCATCGAAACCGAAGCCGGTGCCGGGGTACGGTGTGAAGACCGGAATGGTTGCGATGTGGCGCATCGAAGGGATGCCGGCGACAAAGATCTGGCCACTGTGTCCACCCGAGTAGAAGAGGTAGTACTCGTCGAGGTCGCCCGGAGCGACATAGGTTGCCAGAGCCGCGCTCGCCAGATCGGATGTTCCTCCTCCGCCGGCGCGCGCGCCGCGACGTTGCGGTGGTTTTTTGCCACAAGCCGCGAGCCCGACAAAGAGCCCGACGACGAGCAACGCGACCGTCAGTCGAAAGATTGTCTTCTTGTTCATTTGATGCCTCCTCCTTGTTGTGCGGTTCTATGGCCCGCTCGCCGCGGTGGCCTCGGCCTCCACGGCCCGGTTTTTGACGATGTCGTAGGCCTTCATGATCTTTTCGACGGCCTGCCATTTTTCTTCGTCGGAGAGAACGATCTGACTCTCGAGGATGATCTTCATGGTGCCGGTCGGATCGAAGAGGAATTCTTCGACCGTTTTGTTGAAGCGGGCGCGAACGTCGTCCGGCGCCAACGACAGATCGGGCCCCTTGTTAGTCGGTGATTGGATGTCATACGCCTTGATGCTGTGGCACACGAAGCAGTTGTGCTCGACGAAGAAGGCGCCGTCGCCCTCGCGCATGCGACGGTCCCTCGCGATTTCTTCGGGTGTCATTTCATCTTTGAGCTCGACTCCCGGTAGGTAAGCGCGGGGCAGGTCCTCGTCGTCGCGCCAGCTCATGACCAGCATGGCCAGGGCCTGGGCTTCGTGCGACTGGAAATTCATCTCGGGCATGATCGACCCGGGTACGATTGTCGGCGGTGACTGGAAGTGTTTGATGTGCCAGTTGAAGACTGTCACCTGGTCTGACACCAGGTTCGAAAAGTCAAAGCCCTCGGCGTGCTTGTCGCCCTCCCGTGTCAGATCCGGCCCGAGCTTACCGCCGTCGCCATTGATGACGTGGCAGATCTTGCAGCCTTTGGTGCGCACGAATTCCTTGGCCTGGTTGATGTAGGGCATGCCGTCGGTCGCCCGTTCATAGCGGTGACAGAAGTTGCACTGGGTCTCGTACAGGGGCGGCGGGTTCCGAGGGTCGTACTCGGATCCTGCGATGTCTGAAAGGAGAGGCTCCTCCCAGTGCTTGACGAAACCATGGGCGTCGTACTCCGCGAGCGCAAAACCCTGACCGCCGTGACACACCGTGCAGCCGAAGTCCTCGATCGGGTGGTTGTCGAAGATCTCTTGCATGGGGTGGGTGGTCCACGGCTGCTCGACGTCCTCGAGACCGCGCCAGGTGACGCCGAGATGACAGGTGGTGCAACGGTCGACGCGGTCGAGTTTTTCGATCCAGACTTGTTGGACCCCGGACGGCAGCGTCGCAGGATCGACGTCAGCAAAATTCTCGGCAATGATCGCGCCAAACTCCGACTGGTAGTACTTCCACTCCGGTGCGGTGTCGTAAACGATCGCCGCGATGCCGACCGCCAGGATCGCTACAGCCGCAAAGAGCACCCAAAGGATTTCGCGCTGAGAAATCTTTTTCATCATCGGTACCTCACAGCGCCGTCGGGTGAATAGGCCACGCCTGCCAGGGCCAGAAGAAGTCCCAGTTCGGCCCACGCAGGGCGGTCCCGGTGTAGGTCAGGATGACGAACGCAATGATGAATGCGCAGAAGGTGGCGATCGCCGCATAGCGCGTTGAAGCGGTCTTCTTCAGAACCACGAAGTACATGCCCGCAAAGAGGAGGAGGAGGAAGGTCGCGGGGTTCACGAGGTCGAAGAAGACCTGGCTCTCGATGGTGGGGAAAATGCTCCGCATGGGAGCGAGGAGCGCCAACGCCAGACAACCGCAGGTCGTCACCAGCCCATAGACGAAACCGAAGACGCCCCACTTCCTCCCGGGGCCGTCGGTAAACCAGTAGCCGATCCCCTTCTGCTCGCGATCGAGGAAGGGGATCAGCATGAGGCCGAGGATGACAATTGTCGGGACGATGACGCCGCCCATGAGGGCGGAGTAGCCGACCATTTCCTGGAGCCCGAGAAAGTACCACGGCGCCTTTGCCGGGTTGGGGGTGACCTCCGGGTTGGCCGCAGCCTCGAGGGGCGCGTGAACAACGAGCGACAGACCGATCGAGACGGCCACCGTCAAAAGGGTGATGAGCAGGATTCGGACGGTGAGGAATGGCGTTGACGGTACCGAGTTGTCCTCGTTGAGGGTGGTCGGATCGTTGACCTGGACGGTGGTCCCGCTGGCGATCCCGAGGACGCTGTAGGTCTTGCTCTTCTTTGGTACCGAGGGCTCCCGGGTGAGCGCTTCCTTGCGGTCCTGCTCGACGATCGCGAGACCGCCGTCCTTGCGAATCCGCCACATATGCCACGCCGCAATTGCAAAAAGAACCAGCGGCAGGAGGGCACAGTGGAGGACGTAGAACCGGATCAGAGTCGGCTGGCCGATGATCGTTCCGCCAAGCAGGAACTGCCGGATGGTCTCGCCAACATAGGGAACAGCGGCGGCGATGTTGGTCCCGACCGTGATCGCCCAGAAGGCGAGCTGATCCCACGGCAGGAGGTACCCGGTGAAGCTGAGGAGGAGCGTCAGCACCAGCAAGGTGACCCCGAGAACCCAGTTGAACGGGCGCGCCGATTTCGCGACCTCGCCCGCTTTGTAAGATCCGGTGAGAAAGACCCGGAACATGTGGAGGAAGACGAGGGCCACCATCAGGTGGGCGGAGATCCGGTGGAGCCGTCTGAGAAGCCACCCGAAGCTGACCGCGTGATCGAGGTCCTTGATGCTCCAATACGCGCGTTCGACCGAAGGAACGTAGAGAAACATCAGCACGACCCCGGTGACCGTCAGAACCAGAAACACGACGAAGGTGATGGTGCCGAGATAAAACGATGCTGGGAACGCGAGGCTGCGAAGAGAGATTCGATTTGGAAACCAGTGGAGCAAGAAGTTGGCGACGATTCCGCTGCCGGCCTCGCGGTTGGACTCCGGCCGCCACGACCAGGTGAGTTTCTCCCAGACACCGGTGATTTTGGAGAGGATCATCTATACCACCAGTCTGAAGTCGCGCGAGACCTCGGTCGCCACATCAACCATCAGCTCTCCGGTTGCGCGTGATACCTCGAGGTGGAAGCACTTGAGAGGCCGCGGCGCGGGGCCCGCGTAGTTGGTTCCTTCGCCCCTGAACTTCGAGCCGTGACACGGGCAGTGGAACTCGCCCAGGGCGCGGTAGGTGAACTCGCGGACCGTCTCCTCCTGGGGCAGGGTGAACGGGGAGAACTTCACGGTGCAGCCGAGGTGGGTGCAGATTCCCGAGATGGCGTGGTAATTCGAGCTGTCGCGGAAGAGGAAGATCCGATGCTCTTCCAGGAAGGTAACGCCCTCCTGAAAGCTCTCGGGAGCGCCGATCCGGAATTTCTTTGGCGGTTCGTAGAGGACGTTTGGTACCAGCGACCGGAGGAGCGGCCAGCCCGCAACCAGGGCTCCAGCGGCTGCTGCCGCGGCCGTCAGTCGCCCCAGAAAACCCCGACGCGTTGGATCCGCGCCGGTTTCGGAGGAGACCCCTGTTTCGTTTTGGATTGTGTTTGATGCCACTGTTCTCACCCCGTTGACTCGATGAAGTTGAACCGTTCCATGGTCATCGCCTCCGTTGGACAGCGCGCCGCACAGAGGCCGCAGCGGATGCAGACCGTGTCGTCTTTCAAAAGGACGGTCATCGGCCGATCGCGGTCGTGTCCGTAGGTTTCGAGGGCGGCCTCGAGCTGCTCCGTAGGCATGTCCACCTGCTCGAGAGGAACGAAGGTCAGGCACTTTTCCGGGCAGACGTCCGCACAACGGTTGCACAGAACGCAACGGTGCGGGTCGTAGATGGTGTCTACATGGCAGGACAGGCATCGTTCTGCCTGATTCAGGGCCTGCTCGGGCGACATCACTTCTTCGACCTCGGTGATCCCGGTCCGCCGCCCTGCGGAGACGGTCGGAGCGGAACGCCGCATCTTCTTTTCGTAAGCCTCGGGCATCCAGTACTCGTCGGCCGGAATCTTCTCGATTTCAACCTGCATCCTGATTGCGGCCGGAGATCCGGTGAGGTACTCATGGATTGAACGTGCGGCTTGCTTGCCGTTCGCCACCGCCTCGATGGCGATGCGCGGACCGAAGGCGGCGTCCCCTCCCGCGAAAACGCCATCCGCAGTGGTCGCCAGGGTCTCTGGGTCGATCTTGACGGTTCCTGTTGGGCTGAGCTCGATTCCGTCCTCGTCCGAGAGAAAGCTGAAATCGGGTTGCTGGCCAATCGCCAAAATCACCGAGTCGGCATCGAGAGCTAATGTGCGACTGTCGTCAAATAAGGGATTGAAGCGGCCCTCGTCGTCGAAGACCCTCTCGACCCCGACAAACTCGATGCCCTCGACGCTGCCGTTGCCTGTGATCTTCTTCGGTCCCCACCCCAGGTGGAGCTGAATTCCCTCTTCGAGGGCCTCGTCGAGCTCATCCTTCCCCTGCACCGTCTGGGCGGCGGGGAGTTCGTCGAGGGATTCGAGCGAAATCACGTGGACCTCGCTCGCGCCCCCCCGCAGGGCGCCGCGAGCAGCGTCCATTGCCGGTTGGTTGGCCACCGCCTTGGCGGTCAACTCGATCTCGTCCATCGGCTGGTAGAACTCGCGAACGGCCGTGCGGGCCGCGTCAAGGGCCACCGAACCGCCACCAATGATCACGACACGATCACCGAGGTCAACGCGGTAGCCACGGTTGAGATTGAGGAGGTAGTCAACGGCCTTGACGACCCCGTCCTTGTCGGATCCCTCGATCTGCAGGTCGCGACCGCGCATGGCACCCACCGAGAGGAAGAAGGCCTCGAATCCTTCCTCTCGCAGATGTCGGAGCCCGAATTCCCTGGTGATCGGTTTGTTGGTCAGGAAGGTGACGCCAAGTTTTTCAATCGCGGCGACCTCCCGGTCGATCACACCCCTCGGCAGTCGATACTCGGGGATTCCATATCGCAGCATGCCGCCGAGCTCCGGCAGGGCCTCGAAGATGGTGACGTCATAGCCCATCAGCGCCAGATCGTGAGCGCATCCCAGACCGGCCGGGCCACTGCCGATCACGGCCACTCGATGACCGCGGGTTCCAGCGAGCGAATCGTCCCCGCTCAGCTGATCCACGTGCCAAAGCCGACGGCAGCCGGCGTCGTCCGCCGTATCCGGGGATTGAGGTTGTGGGTCGGACATCAGGAGCTTGAAGAAATCGGGCCGCGCGGATTCGGCCCCATACTGCTCGGTGACGAATCTCTTGAGCGGTCGGATCGTGACCGCTTCATCGACCCATGCCCGTCGGCACGCATCCTCACACGGCGCAGAACAGATCCGACCGCAGACCGAGGCCAACGGGTTGGGAGCGCGCGCGATCAAAAAGGCGTCTTCAAAGCGTCCTTCGGCGATGAGCTGGACGTATCGGCCGGAGTCCGTATGCACTGGGCAAGCTTCCATGCACGGCACATTGGACCGATACCAAGGCAGCTCGTTGAAGCGGGCCGGAAAACGAGGAGAACCGGAGTCCGTCTCGTTCACGAACGATGACTCTTTCGGTTGACGGTTTCGGCGACCATGGTTCTCGTAATGCCTCCTACCGTTGGGCCGGACTCTCGGAATGTAGACACGAATTTCGGCATTACAATACTGAATAGCCTGAATGTGGTCAAGGTATCCTTGACCGAGGTCAAGGACGGTGCCGTCCGGTGCCGAAACCCGCGACACATTCAACAACCGGAGTCATCAAGATGCCGTGTGCGCTCAAGATATCGGAAGCTTCCTCATTGGCCATGCACGCCCTTGGATACCTTGCCAACAGTGAGGATGGACCGATCACATCGCGTGAGATCGCAAGGCGGTTTGAAATTTCTGAAGCGCATCTCGCAAAAGTGCTGCAAAGAATGGTAAAGGTCGGGCTTCTACGATCTATGCGCGGTCCTCACGGAGGCTTTGTCCTCACTCGACCACCGGAGTCAGTCACGCTCTTGGAAATATTTGAAACCATTGAAGGACCATTCGAGCCGAACCAGTGTCTGCTCAGCTCCGCCATTTGTGACGGTGACAACTGCATTCTGGGCCGGATTGTTCTCGAGGCGAACACCGTGCTCCGGGCTCGGCTCGAAGAGACAACGCTGGTTGAGGTTGAGGCAGTTATTAAAGCCTCCCGGTGAGGCGCGCGGTGCTGCGCCGTCGACACAGGTGCCACTCTTCGCATTGTTTGCCGGGATGGCGCTGCCAGGGTCAAACGCAACGAATTCAAACAATGCGAAGGGTGGCACCCGCCT
>Ga0224513_10000260_pt1 | contig 19419 bp, 18 predicted proteins | sample SF_May12_sed_USG_5_FD_169109 | JGI IMG/M metagenome (GOLD analysis project Ga0224513, IMG submission 169109) | Sediment microbial communities from San Francisco Bay, California, United States - SF_May12_sed_USGS_21 | ecosystem: Environmental > Aquatic > Marine > Sediment | place: USA... | reverse complement strand
CGACGTGGCGCAAGGTGTATTGGCCCTGGTCCGCCAGGCCGTCGCGGGGAAAGCTGAGATCGGAAATGTTTATGGCCGCGTGGTCACAGCGGAAGGAAACACCCGAGCGCGAGAGCTTGTCGATCGTTTCTTCGAGCCTTCCGACGAGGTGTGGCGAGGATTCGGCACCGTGCCAGGCTCTGGGCTCGGTCTTCGCCCCGAGTTCGATCACCGAAATGCGGCTCTGATCGAGGTCACGGTGCCGCCACCGGCGGAACCGGTAGGTTGTAGATGCGGCGACGTGCTGCGCGGAGTGATTGATCCGCCCGAGTGCCCGCTCTTTGACGCCGGGTGCGATCCCGACACCGCCATCGGCGCCTGCATGGTTTCCTCCGAAGGGACCTGTGCCGCGTGGTACCGCCACGAACGGTGGGCGGAAGGGGCCGGATCGTGAAAGGCCCAGATCGTGTGTTGCTTGCGCACGGCGGCGGCGGTCATCTAACCCGCCGGCTGGTCGAGGAGCTCTTTCTACCCGCCCTTCAGAACCCCTATCTCGCTACCTTGACCGACGCTGCGGTTCTGCCGGAAATGCCGCCCGGGCGGCCCGCCCTTTCCACAGATGCTTTCGTGGTCGATCCACCGATTTTCTCCGGTGGTGATCTCGGCTGCCTCAGCATCTGTGGCACCGTCAACGATCTCGCGATGTCCGGGGCGCGTCCCATGTGGTTGACCTGGGCCCTGATCCTGGAAGAAGGCGCCGACGGTGATCTTCTCGAAACCTGCGTTCGCGGCGCTGCGAGGGCTGCCGAGGACGCCGGTGTAAAAGTTGTGGCCGGTGACACCAAGGTCGTGCCGCGCGGCAAGGGTGACGGCCTCTTTGCGGTCACCGCCGGGCTCGGCGTTGTGCCGCCTGGTCGAGACCTTTCGGACACCCATATCGAGACCGGAGACGTGATCCTGGTGTCGGGCCCGATCGGCGATCACGGGGCTACAGTGCTCGCCCACCGCCACGATCTTCTGGCTCCAGGGTTGAAATCCGATTGTGCGCCGTTGGCTGGTTTGGTCGAGACTTTGCTGGAGAGCGGCGCGGCGGTAAGGGCCCTGCACGACCCGACGCGTGGTGGCGTCGTGACCGTCTGTCACGAGGTTGCCGGCAGGAGCGGTGCAAAGGTGGTTCTCGAGGAGAAAGCCCTGCCCGTCCGGCGCGAGGTGACGGGGGTCTGCGATCTGCTCGGCCTCGATCCGCTGGCGCTGGCCTGCGAGGGCCGGGCACTGGCGTGGGTCGCCGCCGACGACGCGGAACGTGCTTTCAACGCAATGCGTTCTCACCCACTTGGATCGGAATCTGAGATCATCGGTCACATGGAGGCAGCCGTTTCCGGTGCGCCACCGGTCGTTATGAAGACCAGAGTCGGTGGCGAGAGGCCGCTCGACCTGCTTTCGGGCCTCGACCTGCCGAGGATCTGCTGATGGATATGAGCACATTTTCGCCAAGCCTGCTGGCGGCGGCATTCGGTGTCGGGGTTGTTCACACACTGCTTGGCCCCGATCACTACCTGCCGTTCATCATGCTTGCCAAAGCTCGTGGTTGGTCCCGTGTGCGGACGATAGCAGTGACCTCGATCTGCGGCCTCGGACATATCGCGTCGTCGGTGATTCTCGGTGGGTTCGGGATCGCCTTCGGTGTCGCAGTTGGCCAGTTGGAGTGGGCGGAATCGAGCCGTGGGCCGTTGGCGGCATGGGCCCTCGTCGCCTTTGGTGTGGCATATGCGCTCTGGGGTCTTCGCCATGCTCTCCGCAGGCGAAAAGGGATCGAGGCCCACGTCCACGGTGACGACGTCCACATTCACAGCCACGGCCTCCAGCCGCACGGCGATGAACACCACAAGATAGGCGCAAATACGACGTTCTGGACGCTTTTCATCGTCTTTGTTCTCGGGCCCTGCGAACCTCTGATTCCACTCTTTGCCCTGCCGGCCAGTCAGGGCCGGTGGGACGTGGCCTTGGCCACGGCTGCCGTCTTTGCCGTCGCGACGCTGGTTTCCATGGTCGGTGCGACGCTCGTAGGACTTCAGGGACTGAAGATGCTGAACCTGGGCCCGCTCGAACGGTGGTCCCACGTTTTGGCCGGCTGCGTCATCGCAGCGGCCGGGCTGTCGGTGATCTATCTAGGATTGTAGAGCCATGGGGAAGGTCTTGCTCGCTCGGAAAGCTAGTTAACGCTGGTACCATCTTCGATTGGACGAATCAATGACTCTTTCACCGGTGATATTCGGCGCTGCGCTCGTGGTCGCTATGTTGCTCGGGGGCGCCATCGCCTGGGTTGTGGCCACCGCGCGCGAGCGAGAAACCCGCGCGAGGGCGGAGACGGAGCTCCAGGCTCGTCTCTCTGCCGAGACTGCCCGCGCCAGCCATGAATCGGAGCGCAGGAGCGCTCTGGACCAGGAGCTCGCCAGTGTCAACGAGGCAAGAAACGAGCTCGATAGGAAGATTTCGGCGGCAGAGGTTCAGATTCGGACAGGCCAGGAGCGCATCGAGGAGCAAAAAGAGTTCATAACCTCCTCGCGCAAGGAGTTCGAAGACACCTTCAAAGCGCTGTCGGCGGCAGCGCTAGAGGGGAGCACGAAGCAGTTCCTTGAGCTGGCTGAGCAGCGGTGGAAGACGAGCCGTGAGGAAGTCGCTGGCGACCTCGAGAAACGGCGCCAGGGAATTGAGGCCATGTTGGCGCCTCTCAAGGAGACGCTGAAAAACCTCGACGTCAAGACGGCCGAAATGGAAAAGGAGCGTCGCGGGGCCTACGACGGTCTCAAGGTGCACCTTACTCACCTCCAGAACGCGACCACAACCCTTCAGGACCGGACGACCACCCTCGCCTCCGCCCTGCGCGGAACCCAGGTTCGCGGCCGCTGGGGTGAGCTCGCCCTGCGCAACATCGCCGAACTCGCCGGCATGACCGAGCACTGCGATTTCACCGAACAGACCACGACTGACGAAGGGAAGCGGCCGGACATGGTGGTGCACTTGCCGGAAGGCAGATTCATCGCGGTCGACTCGAAGGTCCCGCTGTCCGGTTATCTCAAAGCGATCGAGGCCGCAGATGAAGAGGGACGGCAGTCGGGGCTGAAAGAACACGTGCAGGCCGTTCGAAATCACATCAAGACTCTGGCCGCCCGCGACTATGCCGAAAGCCTCGAGGGTGACGTGGATCTCGTCGTTTTGTTCCTGCCCGGTGATCCCTTCCTCGCGGCGGCCTTCGGTGAAGATCCGGACCTCCAGGTCGAAGCGATCCGATCGGGAGTCCTGCTGGCGACGCCGACGACTCTGGTGGCACTGCTGCGTACAGTCGCGATCTACCATCAACATCTCACGCTCGCCGAAAACGCCCGCGAGATTGGCGAGGTCGCAGCCACACTCTACGACCGCGCTGCGAAGTTCGGTGACGATCTGGCTCGCGCCGGACGAGGGCTCAAGACCGCGGTCGACGCTTTCAACGCGGCCGTGGGGTCCTTCGAACGCCGAATCCTGCCGATGGGTCAGAAGCTCGAATCTCTGAAGGTGACGGAACAGACGAAGCGTCGCCTCAGCGCGCCGCAGGTGCTGACCGAGGGGCCGCGCACCGTGAACGCCGGAACCGGGGAGGAGATGCCGGGAAAAGGCGACGACTGACGGTACCTAGCCCGCATATCTCACCGGGTTTCATTTCGGAGTCGCTTCCACGCCCGCCACATGTCGACGAGTCCGTGAACGTACCTCGGCGGTTTGGCCTGACCTTTGCGCGGATCGCCACCCGGGGCGAGCATGGTCTCCCATTTGATGATGTTGGCCTCGTAGTACAGAGCGATGAAACGGCGCAAGACCCGGTGACCGAGACGGCCGGGTGGAATCCAAAACGACCCCGCGAGGTCGATAAAAACCACCCGACCGTCTGGGCGTCGAAGAACATTGCGATAGGCTCTCGCGTCGAGATGGAGAAAACCGAGTTCGGTGAGGCGTTCCATTGCGGTGCGTAGCTGACCGAGGTAGTCCTCACGCTTGTCATCGATATCGCCGGCGAACCGAAGGGTGATCCCTTCGACCTTTTCCACCGCGAGCGCGTTGTCGTCGATGCGACCGATGTATGCCGGAAACCACGGCATGGGACCGAGATAGGTGTAGGCGCGGCATTCGCGATTGACCTCGAGTCGTCCGATGAGACGCCGCCACCAGGAACGCTTTGCGAAGTCCTTAACCACCATCGGCCCCTTACCGACGTCGACGACCGTGACATCTGCTTTGAAGGGCGCACCCCTCGTCAGGTACTCCTTGGACGCCTGGTCCAGTTCGGCCCTGGTTGGCAGGTCGGGTATGGGGTCTTTTCCAGAAGGCATGGATTACACTCTCACCGTGGCCGACATTATTTCACACGCCGAGTGCAGAGGGGTCGTCGACCCTAGCTCGATCTCAGAAGCAGAACCGGTTCGCCGGATCGTGGGACGCAACGGCTCCAAAGCCGATGTCCTTTTTTATGAGCTGGATGGCGAGCGGGTGGCGGTCAAAACGTATGAGCCGCGAAGTGCCGTTGTGCGGAACAGCCTCGGTCGATGGTTGATTCGTCGCGAGGCGGCGGCCTACGAGGCGGCGGGAGCCGTTGACGCCCTGCCGGCATTTCTCGGTCGCTTTGGACCCTACGCCCTGGCCACTCGCTGGGTCGAAGCTGAGCCGCTGCGGGAACGTAAAGATGGCCGGCTCGACGACGCGCTCTTCGATCGCCTCGGTGCGGTTCTCGATGAACTCCACGGCCGCGGGGTAGCTCTAGCCGACCTCCACCACCGCGATGTGTTGCTCGGTGCCGACGACGCCCTGTACATTGTCGACCTCGCGACGGCCTGGGTACTGGGGCGGCGGCCCGGACCTGTCAGGAAGTATTTCTTCGAGCGGTTCTGCGAATCCGACCGGGTCAATCTTGCGCGCATGCGCGCCAGGTTCACGGGCGGGGATGTGGACGCGGCAGTCGCCTCTGTAAGCCCTGCGGCGGCAGCGTGGCATCGCAGGGGCCGACGGATGAAGAGCTTTTTGGATCGTCTTCGCGGCAAATCCTGACTGATTGTTTTTCGAAAAATGCGGTATCCTTCCCGTCGATCGACGGGGGTGCAATCAATGAGCGAGCGTGAGTACAACAGAATCCTCGGCGTGCTGCGGCTCGCGGCGCTTTTTGCGGTCCTTCTGGTTCTCATTTACTACGCCCGGCCGACGGTGCCCAGTGTGGCCATCGGCTTCGTCTTCGTGGTGCTGGGGGAGACCGTCCGTTTCTGGTCGTCGGGTCTTTTGTTGAAAACCAGGGAGCTGATGACGGCTGGACCGTACCGTTATACGCGCAACCCCCTCTACCTTGGTCGGTTTTTGATCCTGACCGGGCTGATCATCATGGTCAACCTGCCGAACTACCTCAGTCTGATCGGACTGGTTTTCGGCTGGGCCTGGTTCATCGGCGTGTACATGCGTCGGAAAGAGCGAGTTGAACCGGCGCGGCTACGCGAAGAGCATGGAGAGGCCTACGACCGATATTTCGAGGCGGTTCCAGCTCTGTTTCCGACCCTGAGCCCCTATAAGGATTTCACTCCGGCGAGCTGGTCGGTGGAACGAATGATGCGGAACCGCGAGTACTGGATGGTTATCGGGTTGCTCGGCGTCACCGCCTACCTCCTCTGGAGAGCGCTGAACGTTTGAAGACCTGAGCGTCTCGACCTTAGGTTTTTCACAGCCACAAAACCGGCGCCGGATCCTGGATACTCGATACTTTCTCCACCCACCCACCCAGTTCTGCCCGCAGATGACGCAGATAACGCAGATAGGGACCCTGAGCTTCTGATGATAATCTGCGTCAATCTGCGTGATCTGCGGGGAAATAATCGGAATTCAATCTGAGTCGTCAACTTTCCTGAAACTGGAGCTCGTGAAGGTGGGCATAGAGCCCGTCCAGCTCGATCAGGTCCTGGTGATTCCCTTCTTCGACGATGCGCCCGCCTTCCAGAACTACGATGCGGTCCGCTTCTCGAATTGTGGCCAGACGATGGGCGATCACGAGGCTGCCGCGACCCTCGAGGAGTACGTTCATTGCCTGCTGGACCTTGTCTTCCGACTCAGCGTCAAGCGCCGAAGTTGCCTCGTCGAGCACCAGAAACGGCGGATTCTTGAAGAGGGCTCGCGCGATGGTGAGCCGCTGGCGCTGACCCATTGAGAGTCGGGCGCCGTCTTCTCCGAGCATCGTGTCGTAACCATCCGGGAGCTCGCTCACGAACTCGTCCGCCTGGGCTGCAGCCGCCGCCTGGCGAATATCTGCAAGCGACGAGTTTTCACGACCGGCGGCAATGTTGAGCCAGACCGTATCGTCGAAGAGGATCGTCTCCTGGGTGACGAGACCGATATTGCCTCGCACCGAGGCGATTGTCAGCTCCCGTAGATCGTTACCGTCCATCGTGACGCTACCGGAGGTCGGATCGGCGAAGCGCAACATGAGGTTGGCGAGGGTGGTTTTTCCGCCGCCCGAGGGCCCCACGAGCGCGACCATCTCACCGCGTCGGACGGAGAGGTCGATGCCCTTGATGGCGGGTTCATCGGAATCAGGATACGAGTACACGACGTTCTCGAAGTGGATCTCTTCCGGTTCTGTAGCGAGCGCCCTTGCATCGGCACTGTCGGCGATTTCGAGGGGCCAGTCCATCATCGTGAAGACCCTGGCGGCGGCCGCGAGGGCCTGCTGGGCTTCGACGTTGATCTGATTGAGGCGACGGGCGGACATGAAAAGAAATGCGAGACCCCCGAGGACGACGACGAAACTGCCCGGATTGACGGTACCGGCGGCGATTCCCCGGCCCGCGACGTAAAAAAGAACACCGCCGGCAATTGCGCCTACCAGTTCGACGATCGGTCCGGAGGCTGAAGCGGCGCGACTCGCCTGGAGGTCGACCTGAAAAAGACTTGCCAGCGTTTCGCGGAAACGACTGACAGAGATTTCTTCCATCGAAAAAGCCTGAATGACCTTGGCGCCGGCAACTGATTCTTTGAGCTGGTTGGCGGCGGTTGCCGTCTGTTCCTGAGAGCGGGTCGCGGCCTTGCGCAGCCGCTTTCCGAGACGTACGACCGGGTAGCCCATCACTGGCAGCACGATGAGTGCGAAGAGGGTCATTCGCCAGTCGTAGATCAACACCAGGACGAGCATCGCCGGTCCCATAGCACCGACCCGTACGGCGTCAGCGAGGAGACGGGTCGACATCAACTTGATGAGGTGAACATCGTTGAGCAAACGCGACAGGACTTCGCCCGTCTGGTGGGCACGGAAGAAGCTCGGCGCCTGATAGACCAACGTGTCGTGGAGGTCCGCGCGAAGGTCGCGGATCACCGCAGATCCCGTCTTCCGTGCCAGATACTCGCCGAAATAGAGCAGGATGCCACGGACAAGAAACACGAGGACGAGAAGAACAGGTACTTTGACCATCGGGCGCTCGCGTAGCCACATCTTCGTCGCTTCGATAGGCAGTCGTTCGACCAGGCGATCCAGGAATCCGGGGTCTTCATCCTCGGTAGGTGTCGCCTCTTGCGCAGGCCTGAAGAGCAGCAAATCGTTGACCATCGGTTCGAGGGTTGCCACAACAAGGGTCATCATTGCGCCGGCGATGGCCAGCATCACCGCTGCGGCCATCATCTGCCCCAGGTAGGGGCGCATATATCCGACAATTCTCTTCAGCTCGGTCACGCGCCGATGGTAGCAGAATGCACCCGCTGCATTTCTTTGAACCACTCATCGCTATCGGGATCGCAATCGCTATCGCTATCGAAGAATCAGGCTAATTTCAACATCATCGACAGCGAAACCGATAGCGATAGCGATAGCGATAGCGACCACCCCCTGTAGCCTCAACGTTACCGAGAAATTACGGCGCCACGAACTCCTCCAACACTGGCACATCATCCCTTTCAAGGAGCGCCAGTAGCTGTCTGAGTATCGCGGTCTGCAACTGCGGATTATTTGGCTCGCCGAGTGGATAGCCGAGAGGGTAGGGGACTGAGAGCGCTCTGGGTGGTCGGATCTTGGCGGTGATCTTTTCGAGCATCGTAATCGACGCTGTGGGAATCCCGCGCTCCTCGACTGTCGCTTGTGCCAGACCGACGGTCTGCGGGCAGACTGGTCAGACTGGGACCATCAGCGCGATATCTACGTGATCCTCCACCAGGAAGTTGGCGATCATCGGCAGGGTGCGTTTGACGAGTCGGTTCGGTGCGGTGATCGAGCCCATGACCGAGAAGTGCCGGGGAGCGACAGAGCCGATCTTGCCGGCTGCTGCGAGTTCGTGGACCCGGTCGAGTGGCAGACCCATATTGCGGTCGGCCTCGACGCCGGCGTGGGAAAAGCTATCTGAGCTGTGGTGTTCTTCGAGAGACTGGACATCGATGGAATCGGGAATCACCCGGAAGCTGAAGTCGCCGCCACGCACCGAGCCGCTGAAAGGTTCTTCGCCCGGTACTACGAAACCGGCGGACGATACCAATGCAACGATGCTCTCGCTGATTGGCTTCTCGAGCGACGCCACCGGCACCGGATCAATGCGCCGCCAAGGATAGGTTTTCAAGAAATCTTGGAGCCCGTCACTGAGTGTGCTCGTTTCCACCATGGCGGAAGAGGGTAGCACTGCGAATTAGGAATGAGGAATTAGGAATTGGGAATTGTCATCCGCCCGCCCTGCTCGCCCAAGCGAGAAGCGCTTTCCGGGTTGAAACAATGCGAAGGGTGGCACCATCCTCGCCGATACGAGGAGCGCTCGCTGCGCGGTGGGTGGGTTACAATCCGCGCCATGCTCCTAACTATCACCCGTCGTGCGTCGTTTCCGTTTTTCGTTATTCTCGCAGTTGGCGCTGCGTTGGTCACGGCGCCGACAGCTGCTCACGCCGAAGAGGTTTCGGCACAGGGCGTCGTCGAGCGTGACCTGCCCTCCGGGGCGAAGGCATTGCTGTGGCCGCGTCCGGGTTCGGGGACCGTCCTGATCACAGTGGCCGTACCTGCAGGGTCGCAGGACGAACCGGCAGGTATGGGCGGGCTCTCGCACTATCTCGAGCACCTCCTTTTCGACGGTTTTGATGATCTCGATGAGCGAGGAGTCACCGAAGCGTTCGAGCGTCTCTCGGCCTACATGAATGCATTCACCCGCGAACAGGCGACTGTCTACTTCGCGCTGGTGCCGCGGTCCGATGCGGTGGCCGCAGCCGAGTTGATGGCGGGCATGCTCACCCGTTCCACGATCGGATCGGCTGTGTACGAGAAGGAAAAGAAAGTCATCCTCGAGGAGCTCGCGAAAGACCACGCATCACCCGACGGCCTCAAAGAGGAGATGCTGCGCGGCGTGTTGTGGGGCGGTACGCCTCTCGAACACCCGGTCGGCGGCAGTGTTGAGTCGGTCGGCGCGACCCCCCGTGACGAGGTGGTAGCCTATTGGAAGGACCGTTACGTGCCATCCGGCTATCGTCTCTTGATCACCGGTGACCTCTCGGTCGACGGCCTGGCGGCCGCGATGGAGCCGTTTACCAATCTGGGGGGGGCAGCACTTCCGCCGAGCCGACTCGATCCGATGAACTGGTCTGGCTGGGGCGAGTGGGATGCCGCTTTGGCGCCGGAAGCTCCGGCGGCCTCTGGTGGAATGCCGGCGATGAGTATGGGTCACGGCATGGCCGCTAAGGCCCAGGGACCCACGGGTGGGACTCTGGCGGTCGTGATAGCCGCACCGGATACTCTTGCCGAATCGGGCACTTCTTTGGAGGTCCTTTCGCGGTGGCTGGCAGACCCTTCCGGCCCCCTCGCTTCCTCCCTGGTTCCGGATCTGGCCCGTGACCTCAGCGTTGTGCGTCTGCCACGCGAACCCCGTGACTTCATCGAGATCCGGGTCGAGGCTGGAGTCGGGGTGGCAGCGGAGGAGCTTTTGGGTCGCCTCCTCGGAGCGCTAGATGATGCCGCCGGAGGTCCGGATGACGCCGAGGTTTCTGCTATCCAACGAGCCTGGGCGGGTGAGCGTGCGCTCAACGACCAGCGTCTTCATTATGCAGCAGTCTTTTACGGTGAGGCGCTGGCCTCGGGTCGTGGGCTTTTGGCCGAGGCAGTGGCGCCGTCGGAAGTTGGTTCCGCCATCGTCCGACGAACTGCCTCGGAGCTTCTCGCTGAATCAACGGCGCGGGCGCGGGCTGCGTGGATTGGCGAAGGAGGACCCGAAGACAGGACTGTTCTGCCGGCTGCGGTGGCACCCCCCGCGCGCGAGGACGAAACTGTTCTCGAAAAGGGCCCGTTGGGGAGCTTGACGGCGACCCTTGGCAATGGGGTGGTGGTCGGCATCCTGCCCGAAGAGGGCAGCGAGGTCTTCGGTATTCACCTGTTGGTAGCCGACCGCACCTTACGAGAGCCGGTCGACGCACCTGGCGTGGCGGATTTCATACATCGCCTGCTTCCGGGTGGTACCGTGCTCGGCGGGAGTCGGGAGCTGGCCAGTCGAATGGAGTGGGCGGGCATCGATGTCAAGACGGCTGACTCGCCGGCGATTCCTTTCGACAACCGCTACCACGTGCCTGACTTCTCCTATGTGCGCATCGAGGGTCCGGCGCAGAGCCTCACGGTTGCCCTCATGATGTTGGCCGAGATGGTGCGGCAACCGGCCTGGGACGATGCCGGGTGGCGGTCGGCAGCAGACGGGCACAGTTCGGAACGAAAGTCGGATAACCGGGGCTCGGAAAAGGCCAGGCAACTTTTCCTGGAGTCGTTGCTGGGTCCAGAGCATCCTCTGGCGCGTCCGGTTTCTGGGCCAATTGGTACTGCAGCGGGAAGCCCAGAGCAGGTGCGAGAAGTGTGGCAAGGCTGGCCAGGCGGTTACTTTGCCCCCGACCGGCTCGTGGTGACGGTGGCCTCGCCGCTCGCGGCACAAGAGACCCTCGATCTTGTGACGGATGCATTCTCGGGCGGACCAGATGGACTACCGGTACGTGGGCCGTATCCCGAACCGATGCCGCCCGAGGAAGCACCAGCGGTCGAGATTGGTGAGGCGCCGCAGGTGACCTTGCTGTGGGGCCGCATTGCCGAGGTCATGCCCGAGGATCGGGCGGCGCTTCTGGTCGCCATGGATGCCCTGTCGGACCGGATGACGGCGGTCATTCGAGAGCGAGAGGGTCTGGCTTATCGACTCGGTGCGGGTGTGCGTCCAATCCCGGGTGGGGCGTGGATCTTGTCGGCGACGGTGGGCACACGGCCCGACAACGGTGACCGGGTCGCTGAGCTTCTCGAGGAGCTGGTTGCGGAACTGTCCGCAGAACCGATTTCGGTGGGCGATCTCGAGCGACTCAACGCCCGAGCGCGTCGCACGCGGATGTTGAGGGGTCTCTCGGCCGCCTCGCGGGCTTACAGGGTTGGCCGCGCTCTCTTCGAGGGCTCTGGCTCGCCTCTGGCTGTGGACGACGAGGCCTACGCTGCCGTGACCCCGAAACAGGTACTTATGGCCGCCCGACGGTACCTCGTGCCGGACAAGATGTTGCTCGTCGTGACTCCGTGAGGTATGCAGGCTAAGGAGCCAACAACGCTGCGAAACCAAATTTCTCGATTCAACCCGGTTGACATCGCGCTCTTCCTGAGTGCCTTGGGGCTTGCGCGACGAGCGCAGCAGGTGCGACGGGTGTCGGTACCAGAGGTTGTCCGAGACATTGCCGCCCGGAGTGGGGGAGGACGGGACCATCCGGTGCCGCGGGTTGAACTGGCGGCCGTTCGAGCCTCGAATAGATGGCGTCTATGGTTTGGTGGATTCGATACCTGCCTGATCCGCTCATTGGTTTTGGGAGGCCTGCTGGCCGGTCGAGGCGAGGTGATGCTCAACATTGGCTTTCGCCCTGGTGAAGAGCAACCTTCGATCGACGGACATGCCTGGGTGACCGTCGACGGAAACCCGGTTGGGGCTGACGGTGATCATGCAAGGGAACGCTATACTCGGGTCCTTACAGTGGCGTTCTTGCGTGGTTCTGGAGAGAAATGACTGGCTGCATAGTGGAAGGAACTGAAAAGACTCGAGTCGCTGACGAACTTGATGTTCGGGTAGTGGTGTCCCAGCGATGAGGCGAGCCGTCGACCTCTCGCGTCTCTTGTCGTCCGAGGGCATCTCACACACCCGATTAGCGGACCACAGTGGCGTCATCCTCGATATTGACTCGCTACAGGTTTTTTCGGTGAACGACACTGGGATGTGCCTCGTGGAAGCCCTGCGCGACGGGATTGATGACCACGAAGGGCTGGTTCGAAGGATTGTCGACGAGTTTGAGGTTGACCGGGAAACCGCTGCCGGGGACGTCGACGCTTTTGTCGAGGAACTCGCTCAGTACCTGGTCGACCGGCGGGCATGATGATGGCGTATTCTCCCGAATCCGGATTCGAGCCGGGCGTCAAGCCTCCGCAACGCCCGCAGCGCGCTGCTTGGATTGGTCTCCTCATCGCATTGACGGTCTGCGGAATCGCGGTTCTGATGGTGCTGGCGCCATTCTTTTCGGTCATCTTGCTGGCTGTCGTTGCCTCGGGCTTGATCCGCCCCTCGTACCGGCGACTCGTGAGGGCCCTCAAGGATCGCCGGCGCGCAGCGGCCATCCTGATCTGCATCATCCTGTTGGTGGTTCTCCTGGTGCCTCTTTACCTCATCGCCCAGGAGGTCTCCCAGGAAGCACTCGGCATATACGAAATGAGCACGACTCAGCTCACCGAGGGGCGGCTCCGCGAAATGCTGGAGCAACGTCAGGACAGGATTGAGCAAACCAATCGGTTGTTAGAGCCGTTCGGTTTGACCCTCACAATTGACCGGGTCTACGATCTTCTGGCGACACTGGGAGTCCGCATCGGCGGCTTTTTCTACAAGTCCGGTGTTTCCCTGGCAAAGGACTTGGTTCGATTCGTCTTCGGATTCATCTTCTGGGTTTTGGTTCTTTACTATTTGCTGGTCGACGGACGAGAGTTCAGGACCTGGATCGAAAACACGATCCCGCTTCCTGTCGACGAACAACACCTGGTGGCTCACCGTTTCATGGATATGGCCTCGTCGCTGGTGGTCGGCAACGGAGTTGCAGCCGTTATCCAGGGTTTGATCGGAGGATTAACGTTCTTTGCCCTTGGCCTCCACGGCGCAGTTCTGTGGGGCGTCGTGATGGCGATTTTCGCCTTCATTCCGGTGGTCGGCATCTCCTTGGTCTTCATACCATTCACTGTCATTCTTCTCTTTGCCGGTGAAACCACCCGCGCACTGATGCTGTTTCTGCCGCTGGCCGTCATCGCGACGATCGTGGAGTACTGGTTGAAACCCCTGCTTGTTGGTAGGAGGGCACAGATGCACACGCTTCTCGTCTTTCTGTCGCTGATCGGTGGGGCGGTTGTCTTCGGACCGGTAGGCCTGCTCCTCGGACCGCTGATGATGACGTTGTTCCTGACACTTGCGGGGATCTACAGGGAGCGGTACCGCCCGTTTCTTGTCGAGCGTTGCTCGGGAGACGTAAAGGGAGATGAGTTGGCGCCCTCGTGACCCGTTGTGGGTGGAGTCTCGTCTTGCGGTAGTCGGGTCCCAGGGTTTAATCCGACTCGATGCGGATCGCTTCAGAATCCTGATGACTCGCCCGGCTCCTTGCGGGCACTCGATGTTCGCACTGACGGACGGCTTTCCGGTTTCCTCATATTCACCTGACCTCTGAAATTGGCACCGTCTTTGATCAGGATCCTGGGTGCGGTGATATTGCCGTCGACATGAGCCGAAATTTCAAGCTCGATTTTCTCGTCGGCGGTGATGTCGCCGACTACGGCTCCGGCAACCGAAACGACCTTACCGTGGACCGTCGCCTCGACCCGTCCTTTTTCGCCGACTTTGACCGTCCCGGTCGCTTCGATTGTGCCGGTGACCAGCCCATTGACAACGATTTCACCAGAACCCGAGATTCGCCCTTCGATCTTTGTTGGCCGCGCGATCACGGTGCGATCTGTGGCCTCGGGGGCGATCGGAGAGGTGGATGGCCTGATCGTCGATTGCGCCGGCTGCTGATCGGGATTCGCTTCGTCACGTCCGAAGATGCCCATGATTTTGTCCCCGCAGAGAATGCGATTTGGAGCGGGCAACGGGACTCGAACCCGCGACGTTCAGCTTGGGAAGCTGACACTCTACCAGCTGAGTTATGCCCGCCCGCGCGGGGCTGACTCTAACATTGATAAAGACACCCGGCAAGAGCTACGATCCTTTCGGGATCCATGGGTGTCGAATGCTGGCACGTGGGTTGCTTTACGTGGGGGTGATGAATACACAACGCTACTCGATGTCTCGCGGGTTTACACTCGTCGAGTTGTTGGTTGTAGTCGCTGTCATTGGACTCATCGCTGCCATCGCAATTCCGAACCTCCTCAACGCCATCGAACGCGGGCGCCAGGCGCGTACGATCGGGGACATCAGGGGCCTGAGTACTGGGATTGCCATGTACGAACAGGACTATGTGCAATATCCCATCGTCGCGGATTGGGCTGAAGTCACTACACTCGAGGACTTTCTCCAGCCGTACATGAGTGGGTACAACGCTTCGGATGGTTGGCGCAGGCCGTTCATGTACCTGAGCGATGGAAACGCTTACACGATGGTTTCCTACGGGATGAACGGTTCTGCAGATCAGCCGTGGACTAGGGGCCCCATTCACCTTTTTGACGACGACATAGTCGTCAACAACGGTGTCTTCATTCAGTGGCCGGCGGGAATCCAACAGTAGATTCGTCGGTTTCCGGCCGCAGCCGACCGGTGTGGTTTGTGCGCATCTCCGGGCACCATCGGATTGATGGCTGCGGCCCCCTGGAATGACGCTGGGCGTCAGTGACTCTGAGATTCGGTGACGCCAGGCGTTATTTTCCGTGTCGACTCAGAAGACAGCCAGAACTTCCCCGCTCCCCATTCCACCGCCCACACAACGGCTGGTGAGACCGATCTTTTGACCCCTTCGCCGCAGCTGGTGGGTCATGTCGACTACCTGACGGGCGCCGGTGCAACCAACTGGATGACCGAGTGAGATGCCGCTTCCCCACAGATTGGTGCGGTCGGGCGGGAGTTCTGGTAGGAAGTGGAACGCTGAAGCGAGCACCGCGGCAAAAGCTTCGTTGATCTCGAAGAGATCGATATCGGCGATGCTCAGACCGGTCTTTTCGAGAAGCGGAGGGATTACTTTGAAGGCGCCTTCGCCCATGTACTCACGTGCGACACCGATGTTGTGGAACCCTCGGATCTCCGCGAGGGGTTCGAGGCCAAGCTCGGCGGCGCGTTTCTCGTTGACTAACAGCACTGCTGCGGCACCGTCGTTGACGCTCGACGCGTTGACAGCCGTGATCGTGCCCCCGTCACGCTTGAAATAGGGGCGGGCTGCAGCGAGCTCATCCGTGGTCACCGGCCGCGGTCCTTCATCGCGGGCTACGATCTTCGGTTCTCCGCGTCGCTGCGGCACTTCCACTGGCACCACATACCCATCGAAAGCGCCGCTCTCCCACGCTTCGATGGCGCCATGGTGACTGCGATAGGCAATTTCGTCCTGTTCCTCCCTGGTAAGGTCATACCGTTCAACCAGCCGTTCAGAGAGGAGACCCATCAGCTCGCCACTATCACCGACATTGGTATCGGTCAGAGCCCCAAAGAGCCCGTCCACCAGGGTCATATCTCCGTAGAGTTGACCCTTCGTGCGGCCGCTGAAGAGGTATCGAGGCACGTTGCTGAGGGATTCGACTCCGCCGGCAACACCGATCGAGATCTCACCCAACATGATGCGCCGCGCGATGCTGTGGATTGCGGCGCCCCCGGAGGCGCAGTTCTCGTGGAAGGTGGTGCCGGGGGAAGTGCAGGGCACCCCGGCGCGCTCGGCCGCGGTCTTGGCGATGTTTGGCGAACGTGGGTCCTGCATGACCCAACCCATGCACGTGTATTCGACGAGGTTCGGATCGAACCCGGATGAACTGAAGAGCGCTTTGAGGACGGTGACCGCCAGATCTTCGGCCTGGACCGAGCTGAGACCACCGCCGACCGAACCGATCGGAGTCCGTACTGCGCCAGCGATTACGACTTTTTCGGTCATTGAAGCCTCCCGCACTGGAGATGACTTCAGTATGCCAGAGCTTCTTCTGTAAGCCAGTCTTCCGGCGGCACGGCGAGAGAGAGTACGAGTTCCGAGAGCAGGGCCAAACGTCGCGGCACGTCTTCGATGACGATGCTCTCGTCGATCCGATGGGCGCCTTCGCCGGACGGCCCAAAACCGTCTATCGTCGCTGCGCCGACCGCAGCGGCCAAGTTTGCGTCGGACGATCCGCCCCACCGGATCGGGTTGAGATCGAACCCGAGGTCGGTTCCAAGGGCGCGAGCTCGCTCGAAGAGCTCGGTGGCAATGGGCGAGGTCTCCATTGGTGGTCGATTCCACCCACCGAAAACGTTGATTTCGGCCCCTGCAATGACTGGCTGTAGCCGGCGAAGTGCGTCGTCGAGGCGTTCAGCTTCTGACTTTTTCCAGGCGCGCACGTCGACCCGGATCTCGGCCAGATCGGGAACGGTGTTGCTCGTCTGGCCACCCGTGACCACGTTGGGACCAACCGTTGTTCCCGCCGTTGCGTCTTCGAGCTCCAACATTCGGAGAATTTGGTGCGACGCTTCCACCACCGCGTTGACGCCCTTCTCGGGCTCGGCCCCCTGGTGACTGGACCGACCGCGAATGGTGACCACATACTCACCGGATCCCTTACGTTCGACTTTCAGGCTACCGTCGAGATTGCACGGTTCAAGGACAAGGACGAAGTTCGCGCGCCGTGCTGCCTCCTCAATGTAGGACCGCGAGCCGGGGGAGCCGGACTCTTCATCGGGGTTGAGCAGAATTTCTATCTCGGGGTGGTCGAGCCTGTTGGCGTCGAAGTAACGGAGCATCCAAAGGATGAAGAGGAGTCCACCCTTCATATCGAAAATCCCGGGGGCGCGGGCCCGACCGTTGCTGACGTTCCACAGATTCTGCCATGACCCGACAGGCCACACGGTGTCGTAGTGTGCGAGCAGGAGGACCTTACTGGCAACTCCCTTGCGGCGGAGGCGCAGGAGGGGCCCGTGATCCTCGAGGTCACATCGTTCGGGATTGCCCAAGGGCGCGAGCCGTTCCGTCAGAAAGACGGAGGCGCGTTCGAGGTTGGCGAGATCACCAGTAGGTGTCTCGATCGCCGTGAAAGCCCTCAGTTCGTCCAGATAGTCCTGCAGGCGGTCCGTGAAAAAGTCCAGGCTGCTCATCGGCCACCGATGAGACACCAATTCTGCTCCCGATGCAAGTTCCCACCGACTCTTCCAGTAGTCGGTGATCAGTCATCAGTAATCAGTTTGAGAGCCCGGAGGCGTGGGTGGTGGGGACTGATAACTGATTACTGATGACTCAATAACATTCGAGATCTTGATCGTCGGTCGGCCAATTCCGATCAGGGCAAGCGTGTCGATCAGGTATCCTCCACGGATGGACACCTGGCCGTTGAGATATGAAGAACCCGTGTTCCGTCCTCCGTCCGAGGCAACCTCGCTGATTTTCCAGCTCACGGTTGGCTGTTCCTGGAACCGGTGCACCTATTGCGGCATGTACAGGGGAAAACAATATCGGGTGCGGCCAGCCGAAGAGCTGAGAGAAGAAATCCGCTCCATCGCACCGGCTGGCAAACGGGTGCGTCGGGTCTTCCTTGCCGATGGGGACGCGTTGGCGGCGCCTATGGAGGTTCTCGAGCAGGTGCTCGCCGAGATCGGGGAGGCCATGCCGGGGGTGCAGCGGGTTGGTATTTACGGCGACTCACGGTCGATCGTGACGAAGGGCGCCGGCGACCTCGCGAAGCTGCGCGGGTTGGGGTTGGGCATCGTATATTTCGGCGCCGAAAGCGGCGATCCAGCGACCCTCAAAACGGTTCGCAAGGGCGCGACCCTCGAGCGGCAGATCGAGGCCTGCCGGATCGTGCGAGAGGCCGGTCTCAAGCTTTCGGTGATGGTCCTTTTGGGTCTGGCGGGGCGACGGGACTCGGAACGCCACGCCCGCGCCACTGGACGTTTTCTGGCGAATGCTACACCTGCCTACGGCGCAGCGCTGACAGTGACTCCGGTGCCCGGAACCGAGATGCACTCCGCGGTCGAGAACGGAAGCTTCGAGCTTCCAAACCGGTGGGAAATGCTACAGGAGCTCCAGTGGATGCTCGAAGAGATGGATGGCTATCGCGGGGTTTTTCACGCCAATCACGCCTCCAACTACCTCCCTCTCAAGCTGCGCCTTCCGCGCGATCGGGAGGCGACTATCGAGCTGCTCGATTCCGTGGTCGCGGCGCGCGACGAGTCGCGCCTGACGCCCGACTGGGCGCGCGGCCTGTAAAAGTAATCAGTAATCAGTAACCAGTTATCAGCCCCCACCACCCAATCCTTCGGGCTCTCACACTGATTACTGATCACTGATAACTGATCACTTGTGATCAGAGACGGGAAGCCTAATCGTCGCTATGGTGCCTTCACCCTCGGTGCTCTCCAACTCGAGGGTTCCTCCGAACGCCTCGACCATCCGCCGACAGAGAGGAAGACCGAGGCCGTAGTGCTCGCGGTTTTCGCCGGGCTTGCGGTGGAGCTGGACAAAGGGCTGAAAGCAATCACTGATGTGATCGGTAGGAATACCGACCCCGCTATCAATGACCTCAATTACCACCCAATGCTGATCGTGGATCGCTCGCAAGGACACTGATCCGTTCTTCGGTGTGAACCGAATGGCGTTGTCGAGGAGTCGGCGCAGGACATCTTGCAGTCGGTCCTGGTCGACAGTGACGTAGGGAAGGTCCTCCGATACGTCGATCGCTGACCTCAGTCTTTTGTGCTCTGATATTGGATGAAGGTCAGCTTGAATCGAGTCGATGATCTTGTTGACGAATACAGGTGCCAGCTCGATCTGAGCGGTTCCGGTTTCGAGTGCGGCAAGATCGACGAGGTCGTCGATGAGTTGGCGTAACTTGACCGAATTCTCGAAAGCGATGCCGATGAAAGACTGTTGTTCCTCTGTGAGGCCATCGCGGAGATCCGAATACAGGATCTCGAGGTAACTGTGGACCACGGTCAGGGGGCTCCTGATCGCATGCGCGGCATCGGAGAGGAAATCCTCTCCGGCAGAGGCCAGCTTTGCGATTCGCGAACGCAGTTCTTCAACCTCTGCCTCGCGCTCGGCGAGGGCCGCTCGCAGAGCCTCGACGTTCGAGACATCTGCAGAATCGGACCGAGATTGGCGTGCTACCATCGAACCACCTCAGGGCACCCCGACGAGTATACGGGGTGCCCGGTGATTCTAGAACGGGGGACTGCCTTCGCCTTTGATTTCAGAGGGTTCAAAACCGGGATCGCTAAAGCGACGGAGATGAGC
>Ga0224513_10000258_pt1 | contig 19441 bp, 15 predicted proteins | sample SF_May12_sed_USG_5_FD_169109 | JGI IMG/M metagenome (GOLD analysis project Ga0224513, IMG submission 169109) | Sediment microbial communities from San Francisco Bay, California, United States - SF_May12_sed_USGS_21 | ecosystem: Environmental > Aquatic > Marine > Sediment | place: USA... | reverse complement strand
AGACATGGTCCCGATCCTGATCCTCCTGTTCGCGTTCATACTGCAGGCGGGTACCGAAGAGCTGGTGTTCCGCGGCTGGATGATGGGCCGGCTCGCAGAGCGCTATGGCCTCTGGGTGGGCGTCATCGGCAACTCAATTCTGTTCACGCTCATGCATGTCGATAGTGAGGCATTGGTAGCGCTCGGACTGTTCGGTATCGCGCTTTTTACATCGGCGACGTTGTTGTTTTCCATCTTCCTGAGCCTGCTGGTTATCCGCGAACGGTCGATTTGGGGTGCCGCCGCGTGGCACGCGTCGTGGAACTGGATGTTCATTACGTGGTTTGGCCTGCCGACAACCGGCATTGACCTGGGGCTGGCACCGCTGGTGGCCGATTACATGCCCACACCGGATGCGGCGGTCTGGCTGACGGGCGGAACTGACGGTCCGGAAGGCAGTGTGCTGACGCCGATCGTGCTGCTCGTCGGTACGCTGGTTCTGAGCTGGATGCTGCGGGCAAGACGGTCTGTGAGCTGACGTCGCATTGGGGCTCGTCTTCCTGTAAAACAGGTCGGATGAAAACGCTGAAAGTGCTGGCAACTGTCTGCCTGATTCTCATGTCGGGAAGTGGCGTCGCAGCGTCACTTAGCTACGACGATTTGCTCACCCTGTTTGCCGACTGGCGAGAATTCGAATCACCGCCGATGACAAACGGCGCACCCGATTACACCGCAGAGCAATTCGCGGCCAGGCACGACGATTTCGAGGCTTTGCAGGCTCGTCTGCAGGCGTTCGAGACAAACGAATGGCCGATTCCACAGCAGGTCGACTGGCACCTGGTGCGTGCCGAGATGAATGGCTACGACTTCAACGAGCGCATTCTCAAGCCATGGGCACGAGACCCGGCTTTCTATAAGACCACCTGGACATACCGCAGCGATGTGCCGGGACACGAAGGTCCGACACACCACGCCGTCGTCGAACTCTGGACCTACGACTTCCCGCTGTCCGAGTCCGAGGAACAGCGATTGACGGCGGAGCTGGGCGTTGTGCCACCGTTGATGAAGCAAGCGCAAAAAAACCTGACCGGCAATGCGCGTGAACTCTGGATTGCGGGAATACGCGACATTCGTGATCAAAGTGCCGTCCTGCGTGAACTCAAAGTCAGGGTCGATGACTCGGCGAGTGATGCGCTAAAGGACGTCATAGAGAGAAGCCTTGTCGCCAGCGACGAACTGGTCGCCTGGCTGGAGTCAGAGGCGAAATCGAAGACCGGGCCATCGGGCCTCGGCAAAGAAAACTACACGTGGTACCTGAACAACGTGCACCTCGTGCCAATGAGCTGGGAGGACGAAGTTCGGCTGATGCAGCGCGAGCTGGCTCGTGCGTGGTCGATGCTCAAGCTTGAAGAACAGCGGAATCGTGAGTTGCCGCCCATGGTCGCAGCGAGTTCGCCGGAAGAGTATGACGAGATGGCGAATGATGCCATTCAGCGGATCATGGAATTCCTCGAGCGCAAGGAAATCGTCACGATTGCCGAGTACATGGAGCCGGCGCTGCGCGAACATGCCGGCGCATTCGTGCCGGAGGAGAGTCGTAATTTCTTCTGGATAACGGCGCACTACGATCCGGCGCCGCTGTTCACGCATTTCTACCACTGGTTCGAGCTCGCGCGTATGGATCTGGAGCCGCACGCGAGCCCGGTCCGGCAAGGCGCGTTGCTCTACAACATCTTTGACAGCCGCAATGAAGGCACGGCGACAGCTGTCGAGGAGATCTTTATGAACGCAGGGCTCTACGACGACAGCCCACGTTCGAGAGAGCTTGTCTGGATCATGCTGGCGCAGCGTGCGGCACGAGGTCTCGGCTCGCTATATGCACATGCCAATGAGATGACCATGGAAGAGGCTGGCGGCCTGCATATCGAGTGGACGCCACGTGGCTGGATGAAGACCGAGGAAGACCTCGTGAAGTTCGAACAGCACCTGTATCTGCGGCAACCCGGGTATGGCACGAGCTACGTGACCGGCAAGTACCTGCTGGACGAGACCCTGAAGGACTACGCCTGGCAGGCTGAGCAAAGCGGCGAGGAGTTTCGACTGAAGGACTTCTTCGACAAGCTGAATGCGATCGACAGCATTCCTATTTCACTCGGTCGCTGGGAGCTCACGGGTCTTCGTGACCCGAACGTTCACTCAGCAGAGTAAGGCTGGGCTCGCCAGTATCGTCCGTCCTCTGTATCAACGGCCTCGAGGGTCGGGCGTTCGCTGGCGCCGAGCCGGCCTTCCAGGAGGTAGTGCAGGTCGGCCTGCACGTTGCCAATTTCGACGATGGCGTCATGGCTGTTCATAAACGTCACCACATCGGAAAAGACGACGGTTTCGATACCTTCTGCGATGAAGATTTCGGAGCTGGCATCGCCCAGTCGATTATTCCTGTTAACTCTTTGGGATGCCTGCAGGGGCACATCATTCTCAGTGATATATAACGTGGTTCGGGAGCCAACGCGACGCAGCATGGGCAGGTATTCGCGTCGAAATAGTCCCGTGTCGATATCCGGCGATGCGAGGATCACTTCGCCGATCTTATCGATGCGCGCCTCATCGTCTTGTGACAAACGCTCGAGTGCGTCCAGCAGTCCGTTGCCGCCGAGACTATGCGCGGCAATGTGCACGGTATCTACCGACGGCTGATTTAGCAGGTGCTTCAATGTGTCGCGCAGGTCATTGGTTGCCCAGCGTGCGTTCGTTGTATCGCCGGCATAGGCGAGGAGCGAGTTTCCGGACGGCCAGCTGAAAAACACCGGTACGCTGCGCAGATCCGCCTCGTAAACGACGAGTGCCAGATCCATGGCGGCGATGTTGAAATCGCGCCGAAAGCCGTGAACATACAAGATTACGGATCGACCCAGTCGGCGGTTAAACGAGCCATGATCGAGTGGCGCAACGGTCAGTAGCTCGTTACGGTTATATGCGGCGTCGCTACGCGGTTGCCAGCGCGACCAGTCGGCAAAAGGCGAGTCGCCTTCTTTCCTGGGGCTTAGTGCAACGGTCGCCATGCCGAAACTCAGTTCGCCCCGCTCGCTGCCATAGAACGACGACGCGTCGTCGGACAGGTCGACATTTCGGTCCGTTGCATACAGCAAGGGGATCAGAACCTGTTTTGGCGTATCGTCAGGCAAGGTGGTTGCACAGCCGGCGATAAGAGTCAGGCAGAGAAGGACAAACGGTGGGCGGAGGTGTAGTGACATTCAGGAAGTGTAATTGAATAGCACCAGCATCAGTATACTGTCTGGTCTCGAATGCCCGCTCATTGAAAGGAAGACATATGTTTCGCAAGATCTTCAAGTGGATCGGTATCCTGGTGCTGGTCATCATCGTGGGCGGAGGCTCGTTCGCGGCGCACGAGTGGTACGCCGACAAACCGTTCCTGTTTCGTGCCTATATGGACCGCACGCCGGTCAAGGTGGCTTTCAATGACCCGGAGACGCTTACATCGCTGGGCTTTCTCGAGTCCATGGGCATCAATGGCCACAATGCGCACCTTGATGACGTCCACCCGGACCGGACGGACGAGTTCTTTGATGAGCTGAGGGCGTTTGGAGAAGGGCTGAGCCAGTACAAAGACGAGGATCTCGACGCCAACGAACGGCTTAGCAAGGAGATCGCGCAGTACCTGGCCGGGATGTTGTCTGATGCCGAGCCATATCGTTTCCACAACTATCCGGCCAACCAGATGTTTGGAATCCAGAGCGCGTTTCCGAGCTTCATGGATTCGAGCCACCAGGTTCACTCGGTCGAGGACGCCGAGAACTACATTTCTCGCCTGAGTGAGTTGCGTCGCAAACATGAACAGTACCTTCTCGGCCTCAAGATTCGGGAGGGCAAAGGAATCATCCCGCCGCGCTTCGTCGTCGACCGGGTTCGCGAGCAGATGAATGATTTCGTCGCGACGCCGGCGAAAGAAAACATCCTCTACGAGTCACTGGCCAGAAAGCTTGGCGAAGCCGAGGATATCGACGAAGCAGAAATAGAAGATCTGCTAAGCCAGGCCGAGGTACAGATTAACGAGACGGTGTACCCCGCCTACGACTTGTTCATCAACTACTTTAGCGAACTGGAAGCGAAGGCAGGGACTGACGACGGTTACTGGCACCTGCCCGATGGCGAGGCGGTTTACAGGCTCGCGCTGCGACTATTCACGACGACTGACTACACGGCCGACGAGATCCATGAAATCGGGCTGTCAGAAGTCGCGCGTATCCAGGGCGAGATGCTGGAAATCTTTGCGGCAGAAGGGATAGACGTGTCGCAGGGCTACTCCGAGGCCATGGATGCTTATTCGTCATTGCCGGAGTTCTACTACGAGGACAGCGATGAGGGACGGGCGCAAATTCTCGAGGACTACCAGGCGATTCTCGACGACATCGATGCGAATCTGGATGACGCGTTTAATATTCGCCCCGAGGCTGGTCTCGAAGTTGTGCGCATACCGGAGTTCAAGGAAAAGACCGCGCCGGGTGCCTACTACGAGCAGCCGGCGCTTGATGGAACACGGCCCGGTCGCTTCTATGCGAATTTGTATGACATCAAGGCCACACCGAAATTTGGCATGCGGACCCTGGCGGTGCATGAGGGCATTCCCGGTCACCACTTCCAGGTAGCGATTGCTATGGAGTTGGAAGGCATGCCGCTAATACGTCGCTTCTCGCTCTTCACGGCCTACGTTGAAGGATGGGCGTTGTACGCGGAGCGAGTCGCCTGGGAGCAGGGGCTGATGCCAACGGCTGCTGATAATATCGGCCGCCTCGTGGCCGAGCTATTCAGGGCCGTGCGTCTTGTCGTCGACACGGGAATCCACCACAAGCGCTGGACGCGGGAAGAGGCTATCGACTACATGCTGGCGAACACCGGCATGGCCGAGAGCGATGTCGTGGCCGAGATTGAGCGCTATATTGTGATGCCGGGACAGGCTACGGCCTACAAGGTGGGCATGATGAAGATTCTGGAACTGCGCCAGAAGGCGATGGACAGCCTGGGGGATCAGTTCGATCTTCGGGATTTCCATGATGTCGTTCTAAAGAATGGTGCAGTACCGCTCGATATCCTCGAGCGGATCATCGACGAATATATCGAGTCGACGCTGGTGTCAGGACAGAGTGGTGCGCTCAGCTGAGTAGTTCGTGGCCCTCGGGTAGCTGGTGCGTTACCCACATCGCCAGGCGATGTTTGATTTTGGGCAGGGAAACCTGGTCGTTTGGCAAGGGACTGATCTTCTTGTCATGTACAAGGAGCCGATAGGCGTACTGGACCTTTAGGTCAAGGGAGTCGGTTGGTTCGATCTCAACGATTCCCCGTTTCACCGCGTCGTCGAGAACCATCTCAAGTGCGACCTTGAGTAGTTCTTTCTCGTGTTTGAGTTTTTTTGCCATGAGCGTTCCGTGGTCTGTTACCAGGCGATAGAATACCCCACCTACGAAGCGACCGTGGCTCAGCTGGATCGAGCGCTGTCGCCAACCAATGGAGAGCGAGGCTCATGGACCTGACCACACACTGGGTAGGTGTAGCTGCAATCGTGTTGTTCGTTGCGGCCTACGCCCTTGTTGTCACGGAGGAGTTCACGCACCTTCGGAAATCGAAACCGGTGATGCTTGCGGCGGGTATCATCTGGGCCCTGATCGCCTACCAGTATGCTCTGGCCGATCGCCCTCACGCGGCGGCCGATGCGATACATGATTACCTGACTGAATTCGCGCAGCTCTTCCTGTTCTTGCTGACCGCGATGACCTATGTGAACGCAATGAGTGAGCGCAACATCTTCCTGACGCTCCGGGATCAGCTTGCCAAGCGCAAATTTACGTATCGCAAAATGTTCTGGATTACCGGGCTGCTAAGTTTCTTTCTGTCGCCAGTCATCGACAACCTGACAACGGCGCTGGTCATGTGCGCTGTTGTTATGGCCGTTGGCAAGGGGAATCCACGCTTTATCGGTATCGCATGCATCAACATAGTAGTGGCTGCGAATGCCGGTGGAGCATTCAGCCCCTTCGGCGACATCACGACTCTCATGGTTTGGCAGCGTGGCGTCGTGAGCTTTGGAACCTTTTTCGCGCTGTTTCTGCCGAGCGTCGTGAACTTCGTCGTGCCGGCGGCTCTCATGTCGCTTGCCATCCCGAACGATGTACCCGCGAGCACTGAATCGGACAGTACGGTCGTTTTGAAGCGTGGCGCACGTCGAATCATGTTTCTGTTTGTCTGCACAATTACGATTGCGGTGTCGTTTCACAACTTCCTGCACATACCGCCGTTCCTGGGGATGATGACCGGCCTAGCTTTACTTAAGTTCTTCGGCTATTACCTGCGGCTCTCGCACAAGGTAACCGAGCTTGATCGCGAACAGTATGGCCAGATAGGCGACACGTCGCCGTTCGATACCTTTCGCGAAGTATCGCGTGTGGAGTGGGATACGCTCTTGTTTTTCTTTGGCGTCATCATGTGCGTTGGCGGACTGGGCTTCGTTGGTTACCTGTCGCATTTGTCAGCCTACATGTACGGGGAGCTCGGCCCGACCATCGCCAACGTTCTGGTCGGTGTGATATCCGCGCTTGTCGATAACATCCCGGTCATGGTTGCGGTTCTGGAAATGAATCCGACGATGAGTATTCAGCAATGGTTGCTCGTTACATTGACCGCGGGTGTGGGCGGCAGCCTGTTGTCTATCGGCTCGGCCGCAGGCATTGCGCTCATGGGGCAGGCCCGCGGGCAATACACGTTCTTCACACACTTGCGGTGGACGCCGGCAATCGCGCTCGGCTATGTCCTTAGCATCTGGCTGCATATGGTGCTGAACAAGGGATTCGGGACGGTAATGCCGGGCGGCTGAGGAGGCCGAGGCCGTTATGGCAGATGAGTGGGTTGCGATGATGCATGCGACACCTGAAGAAGGGCGTGCATGGGCGGAAGGACTTTGAATTTGTGGGAAGCACAGATACGATCGCGCATCGCAACACCATAATCAGCGCTCGTATCATCAGTAGCCATTCACTCGCATAGGGAAAGCCCCAGATCATGCAATACAAGGCCATCAAACTCGTCAAGCGCCCGGAGCTGCACATCACGCCGGATTTATTCGAAACCGTAACGCTGGAAACGCCGGCGCTCGCAGACGGGCAGATCCTGCTGAAGCAGACGCACATGTCGCTCGACCCGGCGATGAAGGGCTGGATGACCGATGATCGGAAAAGCTACATCCCGCCCGTGGAACTCGGCGATATCATGCGTTCGAGCGGGGTCGCCGAGGTGGTCGAATCGCGGCATGAAGGCTTTGCCGTCGGCGATCGCGTAGTCGGCATGATCGGCTGGACCGAATACGCCGTCAGCGACGGAGCGGGCCTTAATAAGCTACCGCCGGACATTTCGGCCGAGGCCGTCCTGTGCGTGTTGGCGTTGCCGGGCCTCACTGCCTACCAGGGCCTCGTGGAAATCGGCAAACCTAAAGCCGGCGAGACACTCGTGGTATCGGGCGCGGCCGGGTCGGTCGGTTCCATGGTGGGGCAGATCGCCAAAGCCGAAGGCCTGACCGTCATCGGCACGGCGGGTAGTGACGAAAAATGTCGCTGGCTCGAGGATGAGCTGGGTTTCGACAGGGCGATCAACTACAAGTCGGACGATCTGGCCGAGCAGATGGCCGAGGCGACGCCTGAAGGCATCGATCTGTATTTCGAGAATACGGGTGGCCCGGTCCAGCACGTCGTGTTCAATCGGATGAACGCGCACGGCAGGATCGTCGTTTGCGGCATGATCGCCGACTACAACACGGCAACGCCCGCGCCCGGGCCAAGCTGGGTCAACATCATCAAGCGGCGGCTGACGATCACCGGTTTCACGATGCCGGATCACTGGGACGAGGTGCCGGGAATGATGCAGAAGCTCGCGGCCTACCTGGCGGCGGGCAAGCTCAAATACCGTGCGCACAAGCTCCAGGGGCTGGAGAGCGCGATCGAGGGCATCAACCTGCTGTTCACGGGCGGCAATACCGGCAAGCTCATGGTGGAACTCTGATTCGAGCCGCCGCTCGGCACGAGTTTCGACATAAGCTGACGCGTCGTCCTAACAGATTTAAGCAGGGCGCGCCGCGACATACGCATGTTGGTCTGGCAGACGTAACTGGTATAGTTTTCCCCTGTCCTACCAAAAGGAATGAGCATCATGAAATTGAGCTATTTGCGCCAGAGCCTGTTGCAGGTCGTGTCACTGGCCATCGTCTGCGCCGGATTTGCCCAGGTTTCTCATGCCGGCGTCATTGAGACCGGCTATCTGGCGAATCAGGAAGACCGCGCCACGAGCATTGCGCGAGTGGAGGTGCTGCTGGCTTCTGCAGAAGTTGCGAGGCAGTTCGAGAAACTGGGCGTGGACCAGGCGCTCGTGGCGCAGCGCATCCAGGCGCTTAGCAATACGGAGTTGCTGCTGCTCGAGGAGCAGATGGATCGGCAGGTTGCTGGCGGCGATGCGCTGGCCGTGATCGGTACGGTGTTCCTCGTCTTGCTGATCCTCGAACTCGTCGGCGTGACGGATATCTTCAAGAGTATCTGACGAGCGAGAAACGCGCTGAACAGGCAATCGCTTCTGAAGGGCTGGGTTTTGCCAGCCCTTTTTATTTTGCTCTCGGGCTGCGCTTCGATACCGCCCGAGATCGCCGAACTTGAGGCGAGCCCTGCGTCTCTTGAACTTGTCGACACGCCGTTCTTTCCACAGGAGAGATACCAGTGCGGGCCGGCGGCGCTAGCGACCGCGATTAGCAGCAGCGGGATCGAAGTCGACGTGCAGGATTTGGTCGATCGCGTCTACCTGCCTGGCAGGCAAGGCAGTCTGCAGGTCGAAATGCTGGCCGCAACGAGGTCCGTCGGCCGGCTTCCTTATGTGATCGATGGAACCCTTCAGGCCCTGTGGAACGAACTTGCGGCGGGTCGCCCCGTCGTCGTTTTGCAGAACCTCGGTGTAGCGCTCATACCGAGGTGGCATTTCGCCGTCGTCGTCGGCGTCGACACCGAACAAGATGCAATCCTGCTTCGTTCCGGCGTGGAGCAACGCAGGGTCACGTCGCTCAAGACTTTCCTGCGGACCTGGCGGCGTAGCGATTATTGGGGATTCATCGTCCTCCGACCTGAAGAGCTGCCGGCCGACGCCGACCGCCAGCGGTATCAGAAGGCCGTTGCTGCGCTGGAAAAAGCGGGCCGCAGCGAGGAAGCCGCCGTGGCCTGGAAGATGGCGATCAATCAATGGCCGGGCAACCCGGTCGCGCTGTTTGGCCTCGGCAATATCGAACTCTCTTTGGGCAACGACCCCGAGGCTGAGGCGTACTTCCGTGCGGTCGTGGAGCGCGATGCCAAGTCCGTGGCGGCGCGCAATAACCTGGCCATTGCGCTGGCCAGGCAGGGCCGCTACGCCGAAGCGATGCGGGAACTTTCGATCGCCAGGGAAGATGCCTCTGACCCCGCGATTGCAGCAGAACTGGCCGACACCGAGGCGCTCATTGTGGAGCTGTCGCGTGACGCTGCGGCGCCAGATTAGAGGTGTGCTCTACTCGTGGTGCCGGTCGAATGCCCGACATTGAAGCGGAACGGCAGTAAAGCTGTAGTTTCTCGCCTAAATACCGCTTGGCCTATCCCGATTGCCGATGATTTGCCCCCGGCGCTGCAAAGCAAATTCGATTTCGATATCGGCGGCTTTTTTCCGCGCGCGATTTTCGGGCATCTGCCCTAGAACGCCTCACCGACGCCGAAATAGAACTCGGCGCCGTCGTTGCCAACGGCAATATCAGCAGAAAGACTGACGCGGTGCTTCTTGGAGATTACGTAGCGGGCACCTACACCGGCCGCGGGCAAGAAATTATCGCCAAACTCCGAGAACTGCTCGGCAACCTCGCCGACGCCGGCGAACCCGGTAAATATCCAGCTTTCGTTAAACTGCCAGCGATACTCGCCCTGTACCGCATACATCTTGCTGTCACGGTAGCGGCCAGACGGGTAGCCTCGCAGGTCCTTGCTGCCACCGAATGAGCTAAGCAGGAAGAATGGCGCGTCGCCACTGGCGGAGCGCACGGCCGCGCGCCAGGCGAACGTATCCTGCTGACGTACTGGCACGTATCGATTCACGTTGAAATTGACAATCGTGGCGTCGAAGTCACTGGCCAATGATTCGCGATACAGGCTGACCATGGTATTTATGAGCCAGCCATCGCGAGGAAAGTGCTCATTATCGCGGCTATCGAAATCCAGTGGGACCATCAGCGCGCCGACCTCGAGGTCCAGGCTTGGGTCGAAGTTATTGGTATCCGGAATCACAAACCGCGCGCGTGTTTCAATCGATCCGCGCATGTAGCCGATGCCAGCATAGAGCTGGTTCCAGATCCGCCAACTGCCTTTGGCAAAATACACGGGCCCTTTTTGCAGTAAATCCAGTCCTATTCCACGCTCGTTGGCCTGGTTGCCGATCCCATAGAAGCGATATCGGACATCCATGTAGCCAGCCCCGACCTGGACGCGTAGCTTGTCGTCAAGCAAGTGCAGCTTGGTACCGCCCCCGAAAGCGTAGCTACCGTTTTCGGCACCCATGGCGAACGCCCCGATTGCGGAGGGCCTGTCCTCAGGCTCATCGTCATCAGAATCCAGGAAGTAGGCACCGACCAGTTTCAGGTTCCAGCCCAGTTGCGGGGAATAGCCGGGTACCGGCGCGATGACAAGGTCGTCAGGCCAGTTCCGGAACAGACGCTTGAACGGATTGCCGACAACACCAACCGCGTCCTCGTCAATATCCGTCGTACCACCTGAGAACGTGTTTTGGAACCCGGCGAACTCCAGTTGTTCGTCCTCGTTGTTCTCGTCCACTGGGTCCTGTGCAAGCACAGCACCGCAGGCCAGCATCGAACACAGAGTCCAGCTGCAACGCCAAAGCAACAGTTTCACAGAATGGGGTCTCATCGGCATCGGTGACATCGGTTTTCCGTAAGATCGGCGCGAATCCTAATGGAATTCGCCAGTAAACCCAACCAACGTATCACGAACCTCGAAAGCCGCATTCAACGAATCGAGCACGCGGGCGTCGCGTTGGTAGATGTCGCCGTAGAATCGAACGAGTCTCATGTCGGAGAGACCAACGGTGCCATAGAGCAGCATGACGGTCAGCGGTTCGTCCAGGAACACGTTTTGCGGTTTCTCGTTGTCCAATAGCTTTTGTATCGAGTCAGAATTCCATTTGCCGGGATTGTTAAGCAGCAATTCAGCGAACACGAATGGATTCTCGACCCGAATACAGCCGGAGCTGAAGGTGCGCTCAGTGCGATCAAACAGCGCTTTGCTCGGCGTGTCATGCAGGAACACGAAGTGTGAGTTTGGAAATATGAATTTCACTCGCCCCAATGCGTTCGCTGGGCCCGGGCGCTGCACGAACTGGTAGGGAGGCAATCGGCCCGCGCCGTAGCGCGACCAATCTACCGTTGCGGGATCCACAATTTTGCCATCGCGATCGATCAGGTCCATCTCCTTCGCGGCGAGATAGCCAACGTCTTTCTGAACTGCGGGGAGAATGTCGTTGCGTAGAATGCCGGGTGGAACGGTCCACGTCGGATTGAATTGCAGGTATTTGATCTTTGCCTTGAATACGGGAGTTTGCCGATAGAAACGGCCAACCTGAGACCGGCCCGTCCAGATAACTTCGCGGTTCCGCACGAGGAACGTTTGGAACGACGCAATATTGGTCACAACGAACTCATCCTCGATGTCACGAACAACCCAGCGGAGACGCTCGAGATTGACGCGAATCTGGTCGATGCGTTCATCCACGGTGACGTTCATGGCAGCCAGCGTCCGCGCGCCGATCGCACCATCAGCGTCGAGATTATGCCGATCCTGAAAAGCCGTGACACCTTGTTCCAACGCTTTATCAAACATCCGCGACTGGTTGTCTTCCGATCCTGGCAAATCGCCCGTCACCGCCAACCGCTTGCGAATGACCATGATGCGATCGTCCTCCATGCCCAACTTGAGGGTTGGGCCGGTATCGATAAGCGGCCAGCCTCCGGTGTCCTTCAGGGACCGGTACTCGGCAAGCATGGCCTTCATGCGCTGGTATAGCGAGCCACGGTCGAGGAAGTTATTGATAAAGGCCGTTATGGAGTCGGAGTCGATGGCTTGCTGCACCAGTGCCACCGGATCCTGCCCATCGGAACTTCGAAGCCAGTTCCAGTTCTCATCAAGTTGTGCCGGGTCAACCTTGCCGTAAATCAGGTGATTGCCATAACGACTGAGGCTCTCGGTCAGTAGTACGTCCAGTTTCCCCTTTAGATCTGCATCATCAGGGTTCTGGCGATAGTCATGCACAAGGCTGGACAACTCCACATGCAGGTAGTCGTTGGGGTTTAGGCCTTCTTCGTAGGCCCTGCCAATGAGTCCGACGAATTCGTCAATTTGATCAGCGTCTGCCCAGGCCGGTGTAAACTCTCGTCGTGAGTAAAACTCCGGGATAATATTCGACGCGGCCAGAGCCGCATCTGCGACTCTTACCTCGGAACCAAGCAACAGCTGCTCTGATAAATATTGAATACTGTCGTTGCTGCCTACCTGGGTCTGCGATGCTGCGGGAGAAGACACCAGCAAGGCCAGAAACAAAACTGAAACTCTCAAGACCATGGAATTACCTTTGTGCGGAAATACTGGAACACGCTCTTAATCGTCGCTCTCGCGATCGTGCCGGTTGCGGCGACAGTCTCGAAAACGGATGAACGGCAGCTGTCGTTTTACCACACTCACACGTCCGAATCCCTGACGGTAACGTACTACCGGGATGGTGAGTATGTGCCGTCTGCGCTCGCCGACCTCAATCACTTCCTTAGGGACTTTCGAACCGATGATGCCGTGAACATGGATCCGGCAGTGTTCGACATTCTCTACGATATTCAGATCGCGTCGGGTAGCGTCGGCACCTACCAGATCATATCGGCATACCGGTCACCCGCGACCAATGAAATGCTGCGTGGTAATTCAAACGGCGTCGCCAGGAACAGCCAGCATCTGTTGGGCAGAGCGATCGATGTCCGACTGACCGACCTGGATACCGCCGAACTGCGTGACGTTGCGCTGTCACTGCAGCGCGGCGGGGTTGGCTACTACAGTAAATCGGACTTCGTTCACGTCGACACGGGACGAGTCCGGCAGTGGTAGCCTTGCCATGGTCCTGCCAGCCGCAAACGATATTATTTCGCTAACGCTTGCTGCACGGCACGGTAACTTTCGGTGATCGCCGAGTTGGTGTTTGACGCTGCGCCGGCATCGGAGTTTGCGATGCTGATGCGTCCGAACGGCTGTCGCCCGATCACCCAGGGTTTGTCTGCGTCGGATGCGTATTCGGGCTCCCACAACAGGTCCGGACTGTAGGAGTAGCCGTGCGCCCAGCGATTAACGGTGATCGCCGTAATGTCCCTGTCTGCGTCAAAACCCGCACCCGACAGTGCCTGATCGAGTTGATCGCGGGCGTGGTGTTCATACGTTGAAAACGGCGTCTCGAGGAGTTTGCGTCGACCTGCTCGCCATTGCTCGGGCCCCTGAATGTCGTCGAAATAAGGGACATGACACATATGCAACGCCATCGGCTCATCGGGGTTGGTGCCAAATTTGTAATCGCCGATCGATACCGGGTAATCAAGCTCTACCTGCTTGTAGAAATCGTTCGTGTAATAGACAAAGCGAACCCCCAGATCAGCGAATGCACGCCAGTTCGGCACCATCACTTTCGTGTAGGTCAGCGGTACCTTGACGTTGTAGGCGAGCCCGGCTCTTTGTTTTTCTGACAGCTCTGAACAGATGTATGGAATAGCGCTGTTATAGCAGGCCATGATGCATTTCTTCGCCCGTACAGTGTGCGCGTTGCCGGAATGGACATAGGTTACGTGGACCGCTTTCGAGTCAGCTGTGTGGGCGACATTAACCGCGGTACTGTTCAAACGAATCCGCAGCGGCGCACCTTCCTGGTCGAGCAGGCTGTAGTCGAGGCGTGCTGTCACGCTATCTTCCATCGTTGAACCAGGCAGGGCCTCGGGAATCATGCTTCTGACCAGGAGCCTGGCAACTGACGCATTGCCGTCCGGAAAGTGAAAAATGTACGGTTCGCTGCCACGCCCACCTTTTCTTGGCAGCGTGTGTTCGAGCCCCGGCATGCCGCCGCCGTCCGTGTAACCGAGAATGTAAATGGCGGGGACCTCGTCCATGCCCACGCACCAGTAACTCATGCCCCAGCGCTGGTACATCTCAAGCACCTGCTCATCGACTTTGACGTAGTCTTTGAGGTAGCTGCGGTAGCTAATCCGACTCAGCTTCGCCACCTTCTCCTCGCGACTCATGCCGGGCAGATAATCGCGCTTCTCGGTAAACGCACGCACGAAGTCGGCCTTCGCTTTTTCACTCATCGGCGTTTCGTCCGCAAACTCCTGCCACGGCCTGCTGCCATAACCTGTAACGAGTTTTTGTTGGCCGTAGGTCTGCTGGTCAAAGGCAATCGCGTAGGAGAGATCCATCTTGTCGTACAAGCCCTGATCGAAATAGCCGTAGAACTTCTGCAGATCGATACCGATGTCCTCGAGCAGAGCCCTCGCGGTATCGGAGTAGCCGGAGGGCGTGTCGATCGACTCGGTGCCGCCATAGGCAATTCGAGTCTGGCCATTGACCTGGAACTCATTGCGCTTGGCGTGGCCGCCGAAGTCGTCGTGGTTGTCGAGTATCAGAATGCGTGCGGACGGATGTTCGCGGCGATAAAAGTGCGCGGCAGAAAGCCCGCTTATGCCACCCCCCACAACGACGAGGTCATAGTCTTCATCAATCGGTCCCGCCGGCCACTTGGTGCCGGAGACGCGCGCGTGCATGGTTTCCCATGAGCCATTATGACTGCCGCGCAGGCCGGTCTTCGCGGGCGGATAATAATCGGAGCCAAGGTGAAATTTCGAGGTATCCGTGCCGAAAACTTCAGTCCAGGGACTGAGGAGCGATGCACCGATTGCGACCTGCGTGCCGTTCAGAAAGTCCCGGCGAGTGATATTTCGCTTCATTTGCTAACCCCGAAAATACAGCGAATACCACTGTACGGAATGTGAGCAGGCTTGCAAAGTGCGCTGGCAAGTAGTCTTAGCCTCGTAGAATGCGATCCACGAAGCGCTTTGGTCCCCTCTCTTTATTGTCCCGCCTCGAATACGCTGAGTCCGCCGACTACGGTACGCAGCACACGCGTGTCCCGGATGTCGTCGACGTCGATGGTGGTCAGGTCGCGATCGAGGACGACGAAGTCGGCAAGCATGCCGGCCCTGAGCATGCCGCGGTTATCTTCGTCGTAGGACGCGTAGGCTCCGGCAATGGTATAGGCGCGTAGCGCTTTCTCGACCGTGATCTTCTGTTCCGGTATCCAGCCTTCCAGATGTGCGCCGTCGAGGGTGCGCCGCGTGACCGCCGCATGAATGCCTTCGATGACGGATGCCGGCGCGACGTACCAATCGCTGCCGAAAGCCACCTGAGCGCCGTCGTCGAGGAGCGAACGAAACGCGTAGGTCGTGGCGGCTCGCTCTGGGCCGATGACGCGCTCTGCCCAGCGACCATCGTCGATCGCGTGATAGGGCTGCATGCTGGCAATAATGTCCTGTGCCGCAAATCGCGGCAGGTCGTCGGGATGGATGTGCTGCGCATGTTCCATGCGGAAGCGGCGGTCGCGCGGACCGTTCGCCTCGGCCGCGTCGAGGAAGATGTCTAGCAGGTCGCGGATAGCGCTGTCGCCGATGGCGTGCACGGCGACGTGCAGGCCCGCGGCGTCGGCCGCGGTGACCCAGGTCCGCATATCGTCGACCGGATTGATCAGCATGCCGCGGTCGTCCGGCGCATCAGCGAAGGGCTCGAGCATGGCCGCCGTGTGTGAGCCCAGCGACCCATCCATGAAACCTTTAAGAGCCCCCGTCGTCAGCACCTCGTCGCCGCGCCCGTTTTGCGCAACGTCGGCAACCAGGTCTTGCCACTCGGCGAGAGGCACCGCGGCGTAAATGCGTACCGTCAACTCATCGCGCGCATGCGCCCGGCGAAACACGGCGAGATTGTCGAAATTGCCCATGTCGTGCACGGTCGTCACGCCGTTCGCTGCGAGGTATTCGAGCGCAGCGCGCAACTGCCGGTCGCGGCGCGCGTCTGGCGCGGGCGGCACGGCGGCGTAGACCGGGTTCATGGCGTTGTCCTTGAGCAGGCCTGTGGGTCGGCCGTCCGCGTCGCGTACGATCTCCCCGCCCGGGATATCGGGAGAGTCGGCGTCCACGCCGGCGGCCGCAAGGGCCAGCGAGTTTCCGAGCGCCATGTGCCCGTCGAGCCGAAACACCCAGACGGGGTTGTCGGGCGTCAGGTCGTCGATCCAGTCACGCGTAGGTAGTTCGCCCCCCCAGGCCTCGTGGTCCCAGGTGCCGCCGAGGATCCATTCACCGGGCTTGATCGTCCTGACGTAGTCGGCGAAGCGCTCCCGGAATTGCTCGCGGCTCGTGACGTCGCGGAGTTGTACGGACTCGAGCGCCTCGCCGCCATCGAGAAAGTGCACATGACTGTCGATGAAGCCCGGGACGACCAGCGCGCCTCCGTCGACGAGCTCAGTGGATGCCGTCACGTATGGCGCAATGTCCGCGTCGGTGCCAACGGCAAGAATACGTTCACCGTCGATCGCTATCGCTTCTGCCCAGGGCTGTGCATCGTTGCCTGTCCAGATGCGTGCGCCGGTGACGGCTAGCGTCGCGGTCGGTTGTTCCGGCGCACAACCGGCGAAGGTCGAGAGGACGAGAAGGGCGAGGATCGAAAACGAGCGCATGACAGACTCCTGTGTCGCATCGCCGGCCTGGCGAGTTCCGGTACACACTTTAGCCGATTACAGGCCGCGTTTGTTCGTCGTGGGTTACTCGGTTTCCGTCGCGAGCCTGAAGCGCAGTAGCGGTGCCATGCGGGCCTTGTTCAGCGACAGCTCGTCGCCCGACACGGCGTAGTTGTCGACCTTGCGCAGTGCTTCCATGAAGGACTGCTCCGTTAACATATCCGGGCACGCCATCATCGTTGCACCCATGTTGCCGGCAAAGTGGATGCGCTGTCCGGCATGGATGACGTATCCGCCAAAGAAGTTGTTGCAAGAACTGTTTCCGCTGGCGCGCCGCGGCTCGCTGTCGAGCAGGAGGAATGCCTCGCGTCCTTCATCAGACGGCGTGTAAGGCTGACCAATCAATTCGACGAGCAGCCAACGGCGATCCTCGATCCGCGGATCGCGAATCGATTGTCTAAGGACATACCGGCCGGCGAGGTCGCCGGTGATGCGATTGCCGCCCCGGTCCAGGTGAAACAGCTGGTTTTCGCCGACCTGGTACATCTGCGGTGTTCCATCAGCCGCGGCCAGCGTCACGACGCTGCCGGCCTCGTTCCAGGCGAACTGGCCCGAATCACTCAGCGGCGCACTAGATTTCCCGAGGTACAGGCGCTCGCGATCAAACGTCCCGTCGTCGCGCAGTGTAATCGTCGTCTGTATGCCTTCGCAGTCGGCACAGGGCAACGTCCCGGTGTACGAGCCCGGCCAGTCGAGGGCGTTGCGGCTATTATGCGCGGCGTCGACGGCGACGGGGTCGCTGCTGTCCACGACCGTATTCGATTCCTGTGAATCCGATGGCGGCGAGCTACATGCGCCGAGCATGAAAACCATGATGAAAAAAAACAGTCTCATCGTGTCAGTACCTTCATCCCGTTTCGTAAAGAAGGATTATGCCCACAGGGCGCGGTGCATTACAGTCGCCTAATCGGATCGCATACATCGAAAGCCGAAGTCGCTATAATTTGTGGGCCCCCAAAAAAGGTACGTGATTGTCAGTCGCACTCTACAGCTAATAGCCGTCTCATTATTGACAGCCGCCTGCGCTGCCTCGCCCAATGTAGTCAATGAGACGCCCGACGCCGTCGACGAAGTACCCGTCACCCCCGAAGAGCAGGCACCGCTTCTCGATCGCACGCAGGCCGGTTTCGAGAATGTCCTGACGAGTACCGCCCAGGCTGTCGACAACATCTTTGGTTCGGCAGAAATCGAGGAAGAAGCATCCGTGACGCGCGGGCGAGTTTCCATCGGTGGACAATGGGATCAGCGCGATGGACTCAGGGAACGGCTTCGCCTCAAGGCGCGCTTCGCCCTGCCGGCGCTCGAAGATCGGACCAGTTTCTTCTTCGGTCGCGGCGACGTCAATGATTTTGTCGACGGCTCCGGGGACGACAACATCGATACCCTCCCGGACAGGTTCAATGACTTTCAGGACGAGGACTGGCTGCTGGGCATCGGCTATAGCCGCGATGCAAAGCTGCGTCGCGGCTGGTCGTTTGGTGTCGGTGTACGCATGAAAACGCCGCTCGAACCCTTTGCGCGGGCGACCTACCGCTGGAACCGGTCATTCGGCGACGATTGGCTGTGGCGGGTCGAGCCACGCGTATTCGTCCAGAGCCAACGCGGCGCCGGCATCTCGGTACAGAACGTGGTCGACCATATCCTCGACGATACCTGGTTGCTCCGATCCTATTCGGTCGTCGTCGCCGAGGAGGAGGTCGAAGGGGTCTCCTGGACGAGCAAGCTTATCGCTTATCAGAACCTGTCGGAGAAACACGCGCTGTCTTACGCGGTGTATGGAACCGGTGAAACAGATTACGAAGTGCCGCTGCAGGATTACGGCTTCGAGCTGCGGTATCGCCGGCAAATCTCGCGCGAATGGTTGTTTATCGAGTTGCTGACCTACGTGAACTGGCCGCGCGACTTTCTGATCGAGGAGCGCGAGCGCAACCTTGGCGTCGGCATCGAATTCGAAATGCAGTTTGGCGAATGGCCCGGGCGGCTGCCCCAGACGCCGGACAGGTGATAACGGGTGCGAGGCTGCCATCTGTTCGCAGGGTGCCGACGGTGTCCTTATCCGTTACAATCCCCGGCCCAGACAAAGCGCCCGTAGCTCAGCTGGATAGAGTACTGCCCTCCGAAGGCAGGGGTCACAGGTTCGAATCCTGTCGGGCGCGCCAAAAACACAAAGGGTCCCTTTCAGGGGCCCTTTTGTTTTTCGCTGCCCAACAGTGTTCGAACCTATAGGTTCGATCCGAGGCCGACGCAGTCGGCCGACAGACGCACGAAGTGCGCCCCGAAGGGGTGACGAGCGTAGCGAGGAATCAATCCTGTCGGGCGCGCCAGGCTCATCAGGCACGAGCACTGACGAGATACATTTCTGGGCCCTTTGGCTACGAATCGTCCTCGCAGATCACGCAAGCTGACATTTACAGTATGTCAGTTATGACATATTATCGATTCGCACGATGAGCCCAAAGGACAAGCCGCTTGTATGGATGCACGGAGAGGTAAAGACACCTCCATTCTCCAAGCAGGCGAGGCTGCAGGC
>Ga0224513_10000253_pt1 | contig 19557 bp, 20 predicted proteins | sample SF_May12_sed_USG_5_FD_169109 | JGI IMG/M metagenome (GOLD analysis project Ga0224513, IMG submission 169109) | Sediment microbial communities from San Francisco Bay, California, United States - SF_May12_sed_USGS_21 | ecosystem: Environmental > Aquatic > Marine > Sediment | place: USA... | reverse complement strand
AATTCCGAACGCGGGCGACCCGGCGAGGTTGTTCGAGTTGGTGCTGAACTCGAATCTTTGCGGCCTGAAGGAATCGACCGTGTCCTTATTGAAGTACCCACCGACGATCCAGTTCACCAGATCGGTCGCGCCGGTAAACCTGAGTTCCTGTGTGAAGGCATCGATATCGGCCTCGTTGGTGTATTGACTGTTGTTCAAAATAGCCCCGGGCTGGTAGCCGCCCGCCAGCGAAATCAGCGGAATCAGGGCCGCGGCGTCTGGGTCCGAGTACGGGACTCCTCCCAAACCGTCCCGGTTATAGGCCGAGCCCTTGTCCTTGAACTTGGAGTAACTGGTCAGGGAAGTCATCGTAACGTCCTCGCTGATCGTCCAGTTCAGGGTAAAAGATGCGGTTGTGTTCTTCATGTCTTTGCTTGGCGACGTTCCTTCAGTCCAATCAGCCAGGCGGTTGTCGTCACGCGCATCGATAATCTGGTACCTGGAAAGTACATTGATCACAGGTGCATTGGCCGGGTTCTGGTAATTGATGTCAAGCAGTTGAGGCGCAAGGGTGTCGGAATTGTCTTGCCACCAATTCACTGCCAGCAACGCGTCCACCGATTCACCGAAATCCGCGTCGAGCAGCAGGCGCACACCCGTGCGGTCCAGTTCGCCCAGTTCATCATCGCGCGTGATGCTCTGTTGCCAGCCATCGCTTGATTGGGTTGTTTTGAACGCCAGGCGCGCACGGATGACATCCGTCAAAGGCCCACTGATAAACCCTTCCGCATCGAAGGTCTGAAAACGGCCATAACCTAGTGTAACGCTGGATTCGAAATCGTCGGTTGGCTTGTTGGCTATATAGTTGATGGCGCCGCCGGTCGTGTTGCGCCCATAAAGCGTGCCCTGCGGCCCTTTCAGTATTTCCACGCGCTCCACGTCCATCAGCGGACCGCCGGTCATGATTGGAAATGGAACCACAATTTGATCGTGGTAAACGCCCACGGTGCCGGTCGCCTGCAGGCTGCCCTCGTTGAAGCCAACGCCTCGCATGGTGTAGACGGGCGGACCCGAGCCCACGTCAGAGTAGCTCAGCCCCGGGGTGATCGCGGCCAGATCAGATGTTTCCTGGACCCGCAGTTCCTTCAGCGTGTCGCCCGTGAACGCGACGATCGACATGCCGATTTCATTGACGGATTGTTCCCGCTTCTGGGCGGTGACCATCACTTCTTCCAGACCGTCGGTTTCTTTCGAATCATCGGCGAGCGCCGCCCCGCTCAGACAGCCCAGCAGCACGGAGCTGATGATGATCAAACTCAGTATTTTCTTTTTCATAACTTTCCTTCAGGTTTCGTCAATACCAATTTTGGACAAGTACGCGAATTCGTCCTGCCCCACCAAAAAACACAGATCAGTCCAGCAAGGAGCGGCTGATCAACTCTCTCATTATTTCGTTCGCCCCACCGTAAATTCGCTGGGCGCGTGCGTCGACGTATGCGCGTGAAATCGGGTACTCGCGCATGAATCCGTAGCCGCCGAAGAGCTGCAGACAGCTATCCGCGACCCTGTTTTGCATTTCGGTCGCCGAACACTTGGCCATGCTGGCGCTGGCCGCGTCCAGTTCGCCGCGCATCAGTCGATCCTTACATTCCTCGACAAATGCCCGGTTGACGCGGATGTCCGTGGCTACTTCCGCCAGCTTGAATTTAGTGTTCTGGAAATCCGCGATTGCCCGTCCAAACGCTTTGCGGTCTTTTACATAGGCGATGGTCTCGGCCAGCACGCCTTCCGCCGCGGCGACCCCGCCGGCCGCAAGTAACAGTCGCTCACGGGACAGTTCCCTCATTAGCACAGCAAAACCCCGGTCCACCTCGCCCAGCACGGCCGATGTGGGAACGCGCAGGTCCTCAAAGAACATCTCCGAGGTGTCTGAACTGTGCAAGCCGATTTTTTCGAGCTTGCGGCCCCGCTTGAAACCCGCGGTATCCGCATCGACCAGGAACAGGGTTGTGCCCTTTGCTCCCCGCACTTTTGTGTTGGTGCGCGCTGCGACTACGATGACATCACAGTGCTGACCGTTCGAAATGAAGGTCTTGGAACCGTTAATGACGTACTCGTTGCCGTCACGCACCGCTGTCGTTCGAATAGCTTGCAAGTCACTTCCCGCCCCTGGTTCGGTCATGGCGATCGCGCCAACGCATTCACCGGTCACCATGCCCGGCAGGTAGCGCTGTTTCTGTTCTTCAGTTCCGCTGTTGAGAATGTAATGGGACACGACGTCGGAGTGAACCGCCATGCTGGCTCCCACGGATATGCAGTTGGCCCGGTAAAACTCTTCCACGACCGTTACCGAGTAGCGGAAATCCGTACCAAATCCGCCATAGGCTTCCGGAATGTCAACGGCGAGCAGTCCCTGGTCCCCCAGGGTGTTCCACAGGTCTCTTGGAAAAATCGTATCTTTCTCCCAGGTTTCATACTTGGGGAGAATCTCAGACTCGATAAAACGCCTAATGTTGTCACGGAATAACTCGAGTTCTTCGCTCATTTACATCCTCACTTTCTATGCGTCAATCAAGCCACAAAGCTGCTTGATTCGTTCTCTTTCATAACCGAGCTCTTGCAATACGGCCTCGCTGTCAGCGCCCGGCGCAGGCGGGGGACGACCAAGGGTCGAATGCGTCTCGCTGAAGCGCGGCGCAGGGGCCGCCTGCAGGACGCCGTCGACTTCTACGAAGGTGCCACGATCCCGGTTGTGGGGATGTTCCGCAGCCTCCTCCAGGTTCAATACGGGCGCAAAGCAGGCGTCTGTGCCCTCGAGAAGCTCGCACCATTCCGAGCGCATCCGGGTTTTGAAAAGGATCTCCAGCTTTCGCTTCCCCCTTGTCCAGGCGGCTTTGTCAAATTGCTGTTTGAAATCCGGGTCGTCGTCGAGCCCGCATTTCTTCAGCAACAGCCGGTAGAATCCCGATTCGACGGCGCCGACAGATATGAAGTTACCGTCGGCGCATTCGTAGCTGTTGTACCAGGGCGATCCTCCGTCGAACATGTTGTCCGAGCGGTTATTACTCCAGGCGCCCATCTGGTGAAAACTCATCAGGAGCGTGTTGAGCAGGGCGCTGCCATCGCTGATCGCCGCATCAATAACCTGGCCTTTTCCGGTGCGCCCGGCGTTCAATATTCCTGCCAGGATGCCGTTAAGCAGCATCATCGCCCCACCACCAAGATCGCCAACTAGCGTTGGAGGGGCAAAGGGAGGTTCGGATCCGTTGCCGGCGTGATACAAAGCCCCGCTGAGCGCGATGTAATTGATATCGTGACCCGCTGCATGCGCGAGCGGCCCGAATTGACCCCAACCGGTCACGCGCCCGTAGACGAGCTGCGGATTTCGCTCAAGGCAGATATCCGGCCCGAGCCCCAGGCGCTCCATCACGCCCGGTCTGAAGCCCTCGATCAGGGCGTCCGAACTTTCCACCAGGTCCAGTACTGCATTGATGGCGTCCTGTTCCTTCAGGTCAAGGGCAAGCGACTTTTTGCCCCGGTTGAAGATGGCATATTTCCCCATGGTCGCCGGGTCGGCCGCACTGAGGTCAGGGTTGCCCGTACGGCGCTGCACCAGCGTCACATCCGCCCCCATGTCGGCGAGCATCATGCCGCAGAAGGGCGCGGGCCCGATGCCCCCGACCTCAATGACCTTTATGCCATCCAGAACACCCATTGCTAGAGTTCGAAGCCTCCGCCGCAAACCACCGTCTGGCCGCTGATGTAATTGGACTCGGGAGAGCAAAACAGGTAGACGGCGCCGGCCGCCTCGGCTGGCGTGCCGGGCCGGCCAACGGGAATCATGGCCTTGGCCATCTGCAAGAGCTGTTCACTGACGCCGACCTTGATCTCCCGCCCCTCGATGTTGATAGTCGAATCGCCCGCAGTGGCGGTGGTTAGCCGGGTCTCGATAAAACCGAAAGCCACGGTGTTGACATTGACCTTGTAACGCCCCCATTCCTTGCAGAGGGTCTTGGTCAGCCCCCTCAGGCCAGCCTTCGCGGCGGAGTAGTTCACCTGGCCCGCGTTGCCGCAGGTGCCTGCGACGGAGGATATGTTGACTACCTTGCGGAAGTTCTCGACGCCCTGTTCTTTTTCGGCGAGCGCAAGGCGCTTGATGTGCGGCTGGGCCGCACGCAGTATGCGGAAGGGCGCGGTCAGGTGGACGTCGAGCATCGCGTACCACTGTTCGTCCGTCATCTTCTGGATGACGTTGTCCCATGTGTATCCGGCATTGTTGACGATGATGTCGATGCCGCCAAAAGCCTCGATGGCGGTATTTACAAATCTCTCGCCGAAGTCCTCCTCGGCGACGCTGCCAACGCACGCAATGGCTTCGGACCCGGCCGCGACGATTTCTTCGACGACGGCTTCCGCCGGTTCCGCATCCAGGTCGTTAACCACTACACGGGCTCCCTCGCCCGCCAGTTTCATCGCGATTTCCCGGCCGATACCGCGACCGGATCCGGTGATCAACGCGACTTTGTTCTTCAGTTCTTTCATCACAATTCCCTTTCGTATCAATCAAATAAGGTTATTCACGGAACAGCCACGACGGCGAAACCCGAGAGCTTGACGTCGCCGTGCTGGTTGGCCGCTTGAATCTCCAGACGCGCCCGCCGCTCTCCGTCCTGCTCGAAAATGTCGCCGACTTTACCGCTGCAGCGAATCTCGTCGCCCAGGTGCGTGATGGCGACGAAGCGCACGCCGAAGCTACGCAGCGCCGCCTGGGAGGCCCAATGGGTTACCACCTGCCCCAGGTAGGCCATGCCGAGCATGCCCTGGGCAAACACATCGTCCATCCCGCATTTCCGCGCGAAATCGGTGTCGATATGAATCGGGTTGTGGTCATTCGACGCGCCGGCAAACAGCGCCAGCGTGGTTCGGGTGACCGGGGGCTTGGTGATTGCGGGCAACTCGTCGCCCACCTTTATTCCATCGTGAATTTTCGTGGTCATCCTCGCCTCCTCCTATCCGTGCCTTATCACCAGCGACTGCTTCATCCTGCCTACCAGCTCATTGTGCTGGTTGGTGGCCGTTGTCTCCTCGAACAGCAATTCGAGCGCGCCGCCTTTCTTTTCCACGATGTCGACGACCCTGGACTTCAGGGTGATTCGGTCCCCGGCACAGATCGGCTTGTAGTACTCGAATTCCTGCCCCCCGTGCAACAAGCGGGCCAGGTCGACCCCAATTTTGAGGTACTTTCCCAGCGGATCGGACTGCGCCAGGTTCAGGGAAAAGAGAAATGTGGGCGGGGCCGGTAGCGAACGGTAACCCGCCGCACGTGCCGCGTCTTCGTCAGTGTAAATCGGGTCGGTCTCGCCAACCGTCCGCGCAAAAAAACGCAACTGCCCCTTCTCAACATCCGTTGAGAGGTTCGAAACTTCTTCACCAATCCATTTCTTGTCAATCATGCGGCCGCCTCACTGCTTTTCATACAGCGTGACGACACAGGCTCCGCCCAGGCCAAGATTATGCTGCAGGCCGATGCGCGCGCCTTCGACCTGGCGCACACCTGCCTGGCCGCGTAGCTGCCAGACGAGTTCCGCGCACTGCGCCAAACCGGTGGCGCCGAGGGGGTGCCCTTTCGAAAGCAGACCGCCCGAGGGGTTGGTGACGACCTGCCCGCCATAGGTATTCTGCCCGTCCCAGATCCACTGCTCCGCCTGGCCTTCCCCGCATAGCCCCAGGGCTTCGTAAGAAATGACTTCGTTGGTGGTGAAACAGTCGTGCAATTCCACAACGTCGACATCTTGCGGGCCGATACCTGCCTGCGCGTAGACGCTCTCCGCGGCGTGTTTTGCCATGTCGTAACCGATGGCCTTCATCAGCGAGTTCTCGCTGAATGTGGACGGTTCGTCCGTGGTCAAGGCCTGGCCGGCGATGCGCACGCTGGTGTCAAGCCCGTTGGCCCGCGCAAAGGCCTCACTACAGACAATTGCAGCGGCCGCGCCGCAGGTCGGCGGACAGCACTGCAGGCGCGTCAGGTTGAGGAAGATGGGATCTTCTGCCATGACCTGCTCCACTTCGACGGGCTTTCTGAATATGGCCTTGTCGTTGTGTTCAGCATGGTGGGACGCTTTTGAGCGAACCTTGGCGAATGTCTCGGTGCGGGCGCCATACTTTTCCTGGTATTCGTAACCTGCGCCCCCGAACAGGCGCAAGGCCATCGGCACCTTTTCTGCGTCTTTAAATCTTGCGTCGGCAATATCGAGAAACTTGCCCAGCGGACTGGGCCGGTCGTTAAACAAAGTACCGATCGCGCCCGGGGACATTTGTTCGAAGCCGAGCGCGAGCGCGCAGTCGGTCATGCCACTCTCAACTGCCTGTCGCGCCAGGTACAGCGCGGACGACCCGGTAGAGCAGTTGTTGTTGACGTTGATGATAGGGATACCTGTCAGGCCGATATCATACAGCGCGGCCTGGCCGGCGGTGGAATCGCCATATACCCAGCCAACGTAGGCCTGGCCCACTTTCGAATAATCTACACCGGCATCGTCCAGGGCAAGGCGCGCAGCCTGCGCGCCCATGTCGTTATATGAGTCACTGGTCCCAGGTTTGACGAAAGGGATCATTCCAACTCCCGTCACGAATACTTTATTCATCATCTTTCTCCAAACTTAACTTGCATAAACGATGGGTCAGTTGACCTCGCGCGTGTGACCCCGCCAGTGCGGTTTTCTGAGCTCAGTCTTCAGTACTTTATTGGCGCCGGATAAAGGGAATGGCTCGAACCGGAATTCGACAGATTTCGGACATTTGTAGCCCGCGATCCGTTCGCGGCAATGAGCTATGATCTCTACTTCTGTTAGTTTCCCGCCTTCATTGAGAATCACAATCGCGTGGACACTTTCGCCCCATTCCTCGCTGGGTATGCCAATGACAGCAACATCGGCAACATGTTCATGCGATGAAATGGCGTTTTCGACCTCGGCGGAAAAAACGTTCTCCCCACCGGTAATAATCATGTCCTTGATGCGGTCGGCGATGTAAATAAAGCCGTCTTCATCCATTCGCGCTGCGTCACCCGTGTGTACCCATCCATCCCTTAGGGTCTCTGCGGTCAGCTCCGGATGGTTCCAGTAACCCAGCATGGCATTCGGTCCGCGTACAACGACCTCGCCGACCTCACCACGGGGCACCTCGTTGCCAGCCTCGTCCACAATCTTGACATTCACGCAGTAGGTTGCACGCCCGGCCGACCGCAACTTGGGACTGCCGGGGAAGTGGTGGCGCGGGCGAAGAATCGTCGCCAGCGGGGCAAGTTCTGTCTGTCCAAAAGCCTGGACAAAACGCGTATCAGGCAGCGTGTTCATGGCTTTTTCGAGCACCGCCGCGGTAATCGGCGCCGCTCCGTAAATAATGCGCCTGAGCTTTGACAGGTCGAAGTTCTTGATCGACGGATCCGCCAACAGCATCTGGATCATGGCCGGCACCAGCACGACATGGGTCACTTCCTCGTCCTGCAGGGCACTCAAGACTTTTACGGTATCGAACATGGGTACGATTACATGCGTTCCAGAAACGATGGTCGTTATGACCATCAGCGCGTAATCGGCCATGTGGAACATCGGCGCGGCATGAAGATACCTTGCATCCTCGCCGATTTCGAAGTCGATAACACCGGTCATGCCGCTGCTCCAGACCGCCAGGTGCGAGTGAAGGACACCCTTCGGAAAGCCAGTAGTGCCGCCCGTATAGAAAACCCCCATTGGGGAACCTGGAGGGACGTTGGCGTTCGCAGCGGGCGAAGCGTTTTCCACCAGCGACTCGTAGTTCTCGGCCCAGTCGGGCGCCTCGGCCTCGCCAATGTAAACTGCGCGCCGGACCCGCTCGCCACGCCCCAGGATCTGCCGGGCTGTATCTGCGAATGCGTCATCAAACAGCAGGATTTCGGTCTCCGAATCATTCACGGCGTAAAGGTTTTCCTCCAGCGACCAGCGAATATTCAGTGGAACGATCTGGCAACCGGCCCATGGAACCGCAAAATAGGCCTCGAAGTAGCGGTCACTGTTCAGTGCAAGCACCGCAACACGTGCATCACTGTTGCATCCAAGCGACCTCAGGGCGGTAGCAAACCGAGTTATGCGGTCGCGAACTTCAACGTAAGTTTTGCGGCGGCCATTACAAATCGTGGCGGCCTTCGAACCCGAAACCTGTGCGGCGCGCTCGATCAAATGAGTCAGGTTGGAAATGGCTAGTTCCTCCAGATTGAAATCTTTCTAATGGTTATTGATCCGTCACCCTGCCATTAAACAACAACCCGGATTTGGCAGGACAATATTCAAAATTAATGTTACCGACCGGTCAGTTACTATGTTATCATAGCTGTTACAACAGGAAAAGCAAGAAAATTGTTACCAGCGGGATACCGGCCGGGCAGGCTTCCTTATCTGTCGCCATACGGTTGTCCCGGAACTTTTGTGATATCGTGGCTGTGGTTGGCTGCATGGTGTGCATCAAAAAGTCTGTCCCGATCAGCCGGGCGCTTGCAAATCACTGGCTTGGAGGGTGTGAAATGGGTGAAGTTATCTGGGGCGGCAAAGGCGCAAGAACCAAAGCCTCGAAGAAACGGAAACGCACGCAACTGTTGGAAACAGCCGCGCGAATGTTTACGAACGCCGGCTACGAGCTGACCTCACTAACCGACATCGCCAACGAGTTGGGTATCACCAAGCCCGCACTCTACTACTATGTGGACAGTAAGGAGGACATTCTCTTCAGCATCAGCAAGGCCAGCCTCGAAAAGTTGAAGCGGGCCCTTGTCGCCACGCGGGAAGGGCCTGCGAACGCGAGGAACAAGCTTCTGGCCTTTCTGAAAAAGTACATCAAATTAATGCAGTCCGATTTCGGAAAGTGCCTCGTGACGTCGAATAAAATGGCCCTTTCCGATGAAAGCCGGAAAGTCCTGAGAGCCGACCGAAAGATGATCGACCTGGCCGTCAGGCAGATTATCAGCGATGGAATCGCTGAGGGCTCCCTGGAAAGCACCTCGCCAAAACTGACCACTTTCGCGATATTCGGCGCCATCAACTGGATGTGCTTTTGGCACCGCGAAGGCAATGAGACGAACGACGAGCAAGTCGCAGAGCAGTTGCTTGAATTCATTCTCCAGGGAATCGAACCCAGGCCGTAGTCATCCGGCCAGATTGTCAGCAGGTTTACTCGACTAAATAAAGATATTAGATTCAATCTCATCAGGGGTAAAAGCCACGTTCTTGAAGAAGCTTTCCGTACAGCTGATGCGCATACTTCCGATAGACTCCATGTTATAGAATGACCTCTAAGTTTATTCAATAATTTTGTCCTTCGCCCGGTGGACACCTGCGGTCAGACTGTATTTATTATGACGGAGTGAATATTAATGAATCTTACATGTTTCCAATTACAGGCCGAAGGCCGGTTATCTGAAATTACTTTCGATGAGCTATCAGCAGGCTGGCGGCGTGGAGAAGGGCAGTACTGGGTTGATGTGGAGGAGTACCAGAATGATGAGCTCATCGCCTGGCTGGAACAATTTCAGATCAGTGATGCAATAATCAAGCTAAGCGGTGAGCGGATACAGGCGACCCGAGTCATACCCCTGGCTAACGAAGTCCTGTTTCAGATCCCTTTATACTGGCACGGGGATTTCACCTGCGAGCATCAGATGGTCTTTCTTTGTAAGAAGAATCTGTGCATCACGTTTTATCCTTCATCAATGGGGAAAAGGATGAGAGAGCGCGCCTCGCTAATCCAGGAAATACAGGTACAAGAGTCGAGTATCCCGAGCCTGGTCTATACGCTGCTCGTCGCGTTATCGTCACAGATCATGCAATCCTATAGAGAACTGCGTTCCAGGATTCGTGTTATCGAAGACCGTATGGATAAGGACATGGATGATGTCGAGATAGAAGAGATTCTGGATCAAATGGAAAAGGTCCGTATTATAGACGGTGTAGTGAGTGAGCAGTCTGCCTGTTATGACATTCTAGGTCTCATTGATACGCCGGCGCTAACATTTGCTGGTAGTGGCTATTTTAAGAATATTATCTCTATTACCCATAATCTTGATCGGGATATTGACCGTCTGGGATCCCGCCTGGAAACCCTTCGGCAGCGCTATGCCATGAATCAGCAGGATCGAACCAATCGACGGCTGGCCATGCTCACCGTGATCTCTGCGATCTTTTTACCGATGACCCTGTTCACAGGGATTTATGGCATGAATTTCGAGTATATGCCCGAGTTGAAATTTCACTATGCCTATCCCATTGCCCTGGGATTCATGGCGACTCTGGCAATTTCACTTATCTGGTTTTTCAAACACAAAGGTTGGTTTAAATAGAGTCAATAAAGCCCGGGTATTACCCGGGCTTTATTACAGCATGAATCAAGATAGCCTGAGATGGCCTTGAGGGTATAACTCCCATCCTTGTTGTGGCTAATTTCTGCCTCCAGGAAGTAGATCTTAGGATCATCTCTCAGCATCTTGACGATGTCATAGGCCTCACCGGCCAGGCCGCCGCTGTTACAGACAAAGACGATGGCTTTGTCCTTGGGCAGGGTGTCGACCTTCTTTATAGATCTACATACCGCTGAGCTGGTTTCGGAACGCATTATTCAGGCTTTGGGTGTACCCTTCAGTGTCTATGGCCATGACTGATATGTGGGTGTGAGTATCGGTATTACCATCTATCCCGACGATAGTATGGTGGTTGACGATCTGATCAAGCAGGCCGATTTGGCCATGTACAAGGCCAAGCAGGAAGGCAAGAATAACTTACAGTATTTTTCTGCAGCCATGAATGATGCGGCCAGGGAAAGGTTGAAGATGGAAGACAAACTCAGAAAGGCCGTGGAAAGGCAGATGCTGGAGTTGTATTACCAGCCCCAGGTCGAAGCTAAAACGGGTAAGATTTCGGGACTTGAGGCCTTGATCAGATGGAGCGACCCGGAAGAAGGCTGGATCTCACCCGAGGTCTTTATTCCCATCGTCGAGGAAATGGGGCTCATTGTACCGATTGGTGAATGGGTGCTCTTTAAAGCCTGTAAACAGGCCGCACTTTGGAAGGCCCAGGAAAGTTTCTGCGTTCCTATTTCGGTTGCAGCCCTCGCCGGCCAGCGTCTTGGCGATGGCCCGACCCATGCCGCGCGTGCCGCCGGTGACCAGCGCTCGCTTGCCTTTGAGTTTGAGGTCCATGGCCGTGTTGATCTCTATTTACCGGTTATTCAAGCGGAGCGTGTGTGGGCTCGATACTCGCCCGGCGAGAGCCCGGTCCAGCGTCGAAAGGCCCGCGAGAAGGCCGATTGTTCGGAATACCCCAGCCGCTCACTTAGCTCGACCAGGCTCAAGTCTCTACCCTGCAGTTGCGAGATTGCGACGCGGCATCTGGCCCGGTCAACGATATTGCTATAGGTAGTTCCCTCTTCGGCCAGCTTCCTTTGCAGGGTTCTCATAGTGTAGCCCGTGATCTCTGCCGCCAGCGCCGCGTGAGGGTAGCCTTCGAGCAGGTAGGGAGGCAGGCATAGCTCCAAAGCCTCCGAGAGAGTCGCGTTTGGTCCGTCAGCGCCTGCGGAACTGAGGCCTACCGTGATGTGTTTCGAGCCTAACAGCACGCGCGGAAACTCGATCGCGCCATAGGGTTGACCCGTCCGCACGGGCGCACCCCCATAGGCGGACTCAAGATCGAACTGCAGGTTACTTGGACGCGAGGCGAGCAGCACTCGCGTAGGTACGAAATCATGCCCGACAAAGGCCCGGATGATGTTTTCAATTAAGCGCAAGGTGCGGGTCTCGCCGATCGCATGGCCGAGTTCTTCAGGCGTCGACGGCAGCAGGAGGCAGGCACGGGCCTGGTCCTCCGCCGTTTCGAGCCAAAAACGGACGGTCGGGGATTGCTGGCGCGCGAGCGACGGTATTGCCTGCATTGCCTGAAACAGTGTCGGGATGCTCATCAGTGGATCGAGGAAGTCATCGACAAGGCTCCGCTCAAGATCGGCGGCCTCCGGGATAAGCCCGAGGTCCGGGATTCCCTCGCGGACGGCCATGTCCGCAGTGAAACACGCCACTTGTTCATAAGAGACCCATGCATCCGGAATCTCCTCGAACAGGGTCGACAGGCGCGCTCGCCGAAGGCCCGCGTCCACCGGTGCACCGATCGTTCTTAGCACCGACACATAGGAAGCCAGCGTCGGAGTCTTGGTTATGTGAAACGAATTCATCGATGAGTAAACCAGGTTGACACTTGTCCGACAAGTTTAAATCCAGCACCGATCAGAATCCTAATAGACCTTTGTCGGCGAATTACCGAATGCCGGGAACAGCCTTCCTCCGCAGGCTGAGCGGAGCGATCCCAGAGCGGCCAATGGCACGAAATGTCAAGACGCGTTAATTGGGTATCCATAATATTAAATATATTGCAATCGAATAAATATATTGCAATCGAACAATTATACGCTGGTTTAGCGGATTTAAAAGTTGAAATACTTCTTTTTGAGTTGCAATACTGCTGATTCCCGGAACATTACTCATCGGCGCCTCGCTGTCGTTGAAGGTTAGCTGTTGAAAGTTACCAAGGAGTAGTAAATAAATTTATTATTGAAGCATCGGTTTTTTACTGAATATATTGACGTGCAATCCGAAACTGAACCGTTATTACATATTTACATAGAGGCTTTAACAATGAAGAAACTGACTAGAAGTATTTTTATTGCATTTGTAGTAGCCGTGGGTGCGTTCGCGCTGGCGCCGGCCCAAGCGGCAGACGCGGAAAAGCCCGCCGTCACGATATTCACGAACGTCAAGGTGTTCAACGGCAGCGATGACAAGCTGATCGACGCCGATGTGCTGGTCGAAGGCAACCTGATCAAGCAGGTGGGCAAGAATTTGAAAGCCGACGGCGCCACCGTGATCGACGGCGACGGGCGCACGCTGATGCCTGGGCTAATCGAGTCGCATACCCACCTGGTCGGCGGTGCCTATACCGCTGACGTGCTCACCACCCCTTACTGGGATGATATCGCCGTAAAGATGCTGGTGCGCGCGCAGGACTATTTCGACATGGGCTTTACCACGGTCCGTGACGCAGCCTCCTGGTGCCTGGGCATCAAATCGGCCGTCGACGCGGGCATCGCCTACGGGCCGAGGATCCTGTCGCCCGGCGCGGGTATCACGCAGACCGGCGGACATGGTGACCTACGCCTGCCCTACCAGAACAACCCGTACTTCTCGCCTGCGTCCGAGCACCCGGAACATTCGAATCTGAATTTCCTCGGCGCCATGGTCCGCGCCGATGGTGTGGCGGAGGTTCGTCGGGCGGCACGCTCCAACCTCGCGGCCGGCGCGCATTTCATCAAGGTGCTCGGCGGCGGCGGGATCTACAGTTTCCTGGACCCCATCGAGTCGCTGCAATACTCGGAAGAAGAACTGAAAGCGGCCGCCGAAGAGGCGTCGAACTACGGCACCTACGCGACCATCCACGCGCATCTCGACGAGGCGGTCAGCCGGGCCATCGACCTGGGTTTCAAGATGATCGAGCACGCAACGGTGATGGAAGAGGACACGGTCAAGAAGATGAGCGACCAGGGCGTTATCTGGGGGATGCAGGCTTCCCTGTTCCTGGCCGATCCCGCCACGAATCCGGCGGCTTCCAGCCCCGTTCAACGGCACAAGGCGCAGGTCGTCTATGACGGCATGAGAAAGACCCTCGAGTACGCCAAGAAGTACAAGGTGAAGACGCTCTGGGGCACCGACATCATCGGTTCGCGCGAAGCCTTCTTCGAGCTCTTTCCAAAGGAATGGGAGATCCGCAACGAGTACTACACGCCGTTCGAACAGCTGCAGCAGGTCACCAAGAACAACGGTGAGATGGTGGCCATGTCCGGTCCCAAGAACCCCTATCCGGAAGGCCCGCTGGGCGTGATCGAGGAAGGCGCCTATGCCGACATCATTCTGGTCCAGGGTAACCCGCTGGAGAACATCCTGATCCTGCGGGACTACAAGGAGAACATCCACCTGATCATGAAGGACGGCCATGTCTACAAGAATGAGCTCTGACCAGAGAAGCGAGAAGGCCCTGCGATCCATCGTTCAGGGCGCGCTCATGCTGCTGGCCGTTTTGACAACGGCCGTGTCAGCCGGCGCCCAGGCAGCTGGTGACACCAACCCCCAGGTCGTGCTCGACACCGGCCTCGGGCGCATCGTCATCGAGGTGTACGCAGATCGGGCCCCGAGGAACGCCGCCTACTTTCTGGAATTCGTCGGCAACGGCGACTACGCCGGCGGCAGCTTCTACCGCGCCGGGGGCTCGGTCTCTGCCAGTGCTAAATCCTCCCGGATCATCCAGGGCGGGTTCCTGTGGAACGCCGCGACCGGTGAATTTTCCCTCGAGCGAAACGGTGCCCGGGTGAAGACGCTGCCGGCCTTCGACACCACGGACGATTCGGGCATCAAGCACGTCTACGGCACGGTGTCCCTGGCCCGCGACATCCTCGCCAGCGGTGACGGTATTCCGGAGTTTTTTATCTGCACGGGGGACTCCCCGGTGTTTGATGTCGACGGCCGCACCGAGCCGGATACCCTGGGCTTCCCGGCCTTCGGCAAAGTCGTTGAAGGGATGGATGTGGTGGAAAAGATCGCCGCGCAGGAGACGGACGGGATCAGCAAGACCGATGCCGTAAAAGGTCAGATCCTGACCGAACCGGTGGCCATCGAAAAGGCTTACCGCAACTGAACCATTATTACGTCACATCGGGGATTGTAGGAATGAAGAAACTGACCAGAAATATTTTTATTGCATTTGTGGTAATGGCGAGTGCGCTGGCCCAGGCGGCAGATGCCGAAAAACCCGCGGTCACGGTGTTCACGAACGTCAAGGTGTTCAACGGCAGCGATGACAAGCTCATCGACGGGAATCCTCTGGAGGATATAAAGATCATGGCTGACCCACACAACAAGTTCAATATCATCATGAAGGACGGGAAAATCTACAAGAATACGCTGTAATCTAACAGCGCTATTGGCAGCCGCGTGCGGCATCGCCGAGGATCACGACCCGGGCGTTAGCCCCTGACTCATCTAAGAAGCGAGACACAAAATGAATGACAAAAACACCAGAAGAGAATTTCTCAAGAAAACAGCAATGGCATCGGCCGTGCTGTCACTCCCGAGTTATATGCAATCGAGCTTTGCATCTTCCAGTCAGCCTGCCGATTTTATTTTCAAAGGTGGGCCAATCCTTACAATGAATGGAAACAACGAACGAGCTGAAGCATTGGCAGTGCTTGATGGCCGCATAGTTGCCGTGGGTAGTCTTAAAGAAGTAAATGCTTTTAAAGGTAAAAACACGGAAATTATAGATCTAGACGGTCGCACACTGATGCCTGGGCTTATTGAACCACACTTTCATACAGTTCCGGTGATGTTTGATGATTACGTTGATATTAGCCCAATTAACGTGGCCACCATGGATGACGTAATGAAAAGATTGAATGATGCGGCTAAAAACTTGAAAGAAGGAGAATGGTTACTGGCAACCGGATTTGATTCTACGGTGACCAAAGGAGGACGTGTCTTCACGCTTGAGGATATGAATTCCATTGCACCCAACAATCCGTTTTTCAATATAGAGGGCAGTGGACATGTAGCCTATGCCAATACACTGGCGTACCAAAAGGCAGGTATCACTCGTGATACACCCAATCCAACTGCCGGTAGGTATATGAAAGATGCAAAAGGTGAATTGAATGGTCGGATGGAAGAAGTAACTGCTTTCGGGAAAGTGATAGCGGCAATACCTCCTGTAACTGATACCCCTGCGCGGCTTCAGCGTTTATTTAAACGTTGCTCTTCAGTGGGTGTTACATCCGGACAAGATATGAGTGTTGGTGTTTTTAGCGGGATGAAAGAACTGACTGAGCTCAAAAAGGCCGTGAAAGATAGTGAACAGATAAGACTTCGTGGTTTCCTGGTATCTACTGAATATGACACATGGAAGGAAAATGGAATTAAGCCAGGAGACGGTGATGATATGTTCCGAGTAATAGGTATGAAGGCATGGTCGGATGGTTCCAATCAAGCTGGTAGTGGATATCAGCGAGAAAATTACATTGGCTCGGACAGCAGGGGAGAACTTAACTACAATAAAGAGCAATTAAAAGATGTACTAATTCGTTGTCATAATGATGGTTGGCAATGTGCTGTTCACTCAAACGGAGATGCAGCCATTGATATGACACTTGAAGCTTATGAGGAGGTGCTTAAGGAAAGCCCTAGAGATGATCATCGACACCGTATTGACCATTGCAGTGTAGGCCATCCGGAGCATTTTTCAAAGATGAATGAATTGGGCGTTTCGCCAACATTCCTTATTGGTCATGTTCGTTGGTGGGGTAAGGCTTTTAGAGACCGTATTCTTGGCGTTGAACGGGTACGATATTATGACGCTTGTAAGACAGCGGGTGAAAATAATTTACGTTACACCGTGCATTCTGACTGGAATGTGACACCTATAAATCCTTTACGTTGTGCACAGGATGCGGTTACACGTGTGATGGCTGAAGGTGGTGGCGTATTTGTTCCTGAAGAGTGTGTTCCCGTGGAGGATGCCCTTAGAGCCATAACAATTGATGCAGCGTGGCAGTTACGTATGGATGATATCGTAGGTAGCCTTGAGAAAGGTAAGTATGCTGACTTGGTCATTCTAGGAGACGATCCAACAGCTATTGATCCAATGAAAATTGAAAAAATCAAGATAAGTGAGACCTGGCTCGAAGGGAAGAAAGTGTATAAATCCTGAATTGTCGTGCAGGACTCCAGGGTATCAGATAGGGCAATGACGCCCTGAGCCTTAAATTGAAGGAAAAGGCTGAATGAAAGTTGAGAAAATCGGGCGCGTTGCGCTGGCGATATCCGCTCTGCTCCTGGGCGCGATAGCTACCAGCTCCGCCATCGCACAGGATTATGACCTGGTCATCCTGAATGGTCGGGTCATGGACCCGGAAACCAAGCTCGACGCCATTCTCAACGTCGGCATCAAGGGCGGGGAAACTTCCGTCATTACGGAGAAAATTATCACTGGTGAGGAATCCATCGATGCCTCGGGTCATGTGGTAGTTGCCGGGTTCATCGATACCCACTTTCACGCCATCGACCCGCTGGGCGAAAAACTTGCGCTACGGGACGGTGTCACGACGGCGATGGACCTCGAGCTGGGCGCGATAAACATCGCCGAGTGGTACGCGGCCCAGGAGGGCAAGCGGGCGACCAACTACGGCACCACGGTGAGCCAGATGCTGACCCGGATGCTGGTGCACGACGCGAAGGATATAGAGGCCCAGGACCAGTATGACTTCGACGGTCCGCTCGACGCGCTGCAGGTGTCGCAGCTGATGACCCTCGTGGCCGCTGACGGTAAGCCGGGCTGGTCGGTGAGCCGCAGCAACCCGGAGCAGCTCAACCGTATCAACGCGATCTACGATGAGGGCCTGCGCCAGGGCGCTATCGGATTTGGCAGCACGGTGGGTTACATGCGCACGGGTGTCACCACCTATGAAATGTACCTCGCGCAGAAAGCGGCGGCCCATTATGGCCGGCTCACGGGGATTCACGCCCGCTTCTATCCCAGCGCGCTGACCCCGATCGAGCATCCCACGGGCTTCAACGAGGTGTTCACTAACGCCATGACGCTGGGCGCGCCGCTGATCTACCAGCACAACTGCGACTACGGCTGGTGGGAAATCGAGCAGAAGCTGGCGGCCGCCCGGAAAATGGGCCTGAACATGTGGTCCGAGTGCTATCCCTACGTCGGCGCCAGCACCGCGATTTCCGCCGAGTTCTTCCTGCCCGATGTCTACGAGGCCGGGGGCAACGCCTACGGCTCGAGTCCCGAGGAAGGCGGCATCTACAGCCCGGCGAAGAACAAGTTCTACACCAAGGAAGAGTTCCTGCAGGCGCGCAAGGATGAACCGGGCGAGATTGTCATTGCCTATTACGCGATCCGGGCCCCCTGGCTGGTCGACATGCTGAAAACGCCGCACATGACGGTTGCCTCCGACGCTGTCCCCTCGTTTGACGTCACCTTCGACACACCGTACGAAAAATACGTGGGCCACCCCAGGACCACCGGCACCCGCGGCAAGGCCTTCCGCCTGGCGCGGGGAAACGACATCCCGCTGATGCACATGATCGCCAACGCCAGTTACTACCCGGCCCTGCACCTGGGCGACGCCGGCCTGGCGTCGATGAAAGTGCGCGGGCGCATGCAGGAGGGCATGGTCGCGGACATCACGATCTTCGACCCTGAAAAGATCACCGACAACGCCACCTACAAGGCCGGTGAGCAAGGGCGGCCCACCACCGGCATTCCCTACGTGATCGTCAACGGCACGGTGGTCGTGAAGGATTCAAAAGTACAGCGGGTGTACCCGGGGCAACCGATCCGCTACCCGGTGGAGGAGAAGGGCCGCTTCGAGCCCATCACCGAGGAAGACTTCCTCAAGCAGTTCCCGAAAAAATTCCTGGGCGCCAATGACGGCTGAGGCGCTTTCATGGGGGAGGCTGGCGCCCCAAACACCAGCATTATGTTGCTACTTTTGGAGAGATGAGAAGATGAACAACTTTGCCAGACTGATAAATTCGAGCCTCATTGGGCTTAGTTGCGCGCTGGTGCTGACTCTGTCAGCCATCAGCGCCCAGGCCGCCGACGCGGAAAAGCCCGCGGTCACCGTGTTCACGAACGTCAAGGTGTTCAACGGCACGGATGACAAGCTCATCGACGCAGACGTGCTCATCGAGGGCAACCTGATCAAAAAGGTGGGCAAGAACCTGAGCGCCGACGGCGCCACGGTGATCGACGGCAATCGGGTTTTGAGGTCGTGGTGAATCGGCCAACGACAGACCCGATGCAATCTTCTCGTCACATTTGAATGACAAGATTAACCAAGCAGCTAAAGGAGAAATAAAATATGTGCTCAAGAGTATTTTGGACAAGTGAAGGCTGGCCCGCACTTATCGGAAGAAATTGGGATTGGACCGATGTGGTGGTGACCGAGTTGTATACCGCGCCAAGGGGTGTTGAGCGGTCGGGCATGACGCCGACCTCACGAACAAACGCTACTACTTCGAGTTCTCCGACATGCCCAATGTGGTGTGGGTCGATTTGGACAAGCTGAACCTGGAGGAGGGGGCGTCTGCGCAGAAGTTCAATCTGGCAACCCATTCCGACGCCAGCGGGCAGGTTGCAGACATGTTTAACCCGACGGAACCCCCGGCGTTTCTCGAAGCTGGAGCAAAGGCGAATTAACGCCGCGGTGCAAAAGGCCTAGAGCGGCTGTAAAGCACTGGCGATCAGGAAGCTGTTTGAAGATAAAACGCAAACGAACCCATCAATCCAAAAAGGCAGAAAAAATGGCTATTTTAAAAAATTAACCCGTATTTGAATTCAAGGATGAAGACTACTGCAAGCCCCGTCACATTATCGTCGAAGGTTCCTACGAGGAGATCGGCTACGACCTGGGGAAACTCGCCCGCGAAGAATATGGCACGAAGCTCCGCAAGTA
>Ga0224513_10000252_pt1 | contig 19586 bp, 16 predicted proteins | sample SF_May12_sed_USG_5_FD_169109 | JGI IMG/M metagenome (GOLD analysis project Ga0224513, IMG submission 169109) | Sediment microbial communities from San Francisco Bay, California, United States - SF_May12_sed_USGS_21 | ecosystem: Environmental > Aquatic > Marine > Sediment | place: USA... | reverse complement strand
ATACTCCTTGTCGGTCAGGGTCTGCGCCGGCGCCACCGTGATCGAGTCGCCGGTATGCACGCCCATCGGATCCAGGTTCTCGATGGAACAGACGATGATGCAATTGTCGTTCCTGTCCCGGACCACCTCCATTTCGAATTCTTTCCAGCCGATTACGGACTCTTCCAGCAGAACTTCCGTGGTCGGGGACATTTCGAGCCCATGCGAGACGATGCGCTCGAACTCCTCGCGGTTGTAAGCAATACCGCCCCCGGTTCCGCCCAGCGTGAACGACGGCCGGATGATCGTCGGAAAGCCGATACCCTCCTGTTTCTCCAGCGCTTCCTCGAGTGAATGCGCAATTTCCGCTCTCGGTACCTCGAGACCGATGTCCTGCATGGCCTGCCGGAACAGGTCGCGATCCTCGGCCATGTCGATGGCCTCGCGGGACGCGGCAATGAGTTCCACGTCGTATTTCTCGAGCACACCCTCGCGCGCGAGGTCGAGTGCGCAGTTGAGACCCGTCTGGCCACCCATCGTGGGCAGCAGGGCATCCGGACGCTCCCGGGCGATGATGCGTTCGACCGCCGACCAGTGCACCGGCTCGATGTAGATCGCGTCTGCCATTTCCGGGTCCGTCATGATCGTCGCCGGGTTGGAATTCACCAGGATGACGCGATACCCCTCCTCCCGCAGCGCCTTGCACGCCTGCGCACCCGAGTAATCGAACTCGCACGCCTGGCCGATCACGATCGGACCGGCGCCTATGATCAGGACACTTTGGATGTCGGTGCGTTTGGGCATGGCAGATAACTAATAATTTACTTTATATAACGACAATATATGACTGTTTTTAAACACTTTATGTAGAGAACATAGCCTTGACCGCACTGCGTTTGCCAATCTCCATGCCGGCAAGGAACTGCTCGAACAGAGGCAGCAGGTCGTGCGGGCCCGGGCTGGCTTCGGGGTGCCCCTGGAAACTGAACGCGGGCTGCCCCTTGATCGAAATCCCCTGCAGGGTGCCGTCAAACAGCGAGCGATGCGTCGGCTCGACGTTTTTGGGCAGGCTCGCTTCGTCAACGGCGAAACCGTGGTTCTGGCTGGTGATCATCACCCGTCCGCTCGCCAGATCCTGCACCGGGTGGTTGGCACCATGATGGCCGAATTTCATCTTTTCGGTCTTCGCGCCGGCCGCAAGCGCGAGCAGCTGGTGACCGAGGCAAATGCCGAAGACCGGGATCTCCTCCTCGAGAAAACGTTCGATCGCGGCAATCGCGTAGTTGCAGGGCTCCGGGTCGCCGGGCCCGTTGGACAGGAATATGCCATTCGGCGATAGCGACAGGGCCTCCTCGGCGCTCGTCTTGGCGGGCACAACCGTCATCCGGCAGTCGAGGTCCGCCAGTAGACGCAGAATATTACGCTTGATGCCGAAGTCGTAGGCCACCACGTGATACGGCGCAACCCGGCGACTCAGGATGCGGGGTTTACGGCCGAACGAAGTGCCCTGGCTCCACTGGTAAGGCGCGTCAGTCGTTACGAACTGCGCGAGGTCCATGCCGGCGATGCCGGGAAACTTCCGGGCGTGCTCGACGGCTGTGGCCTCGGCGACGTCCCCGGTCATGATGCAGCCAGACTGCGCGCCTTTCTCGCGAATGATGCGGGTCAGCCTGCGGGTATCGATATCGGCGATAGCGACCGTCCCGCTCTGGCGCAGGAAATCGTCCAGCGGGCGCTCGCTACGCCAGCTGCTGGTGACCATGGACAGGTCGCGGATAATCAGTCCGGACGCGTGTACCCTGGACGACTCCATGTCCTCGGCCGTCGTACCGGTATTACCGATGTGCGGATACGTGAGGGTTACGATCTGGCGGCAATAGGAAGGATCGGTGAGGATCTCCTGGTAACCGGTCATCGCGGTATTGAAAACGACTTCGCCGATAGTCTTGCCGTCGGCACCAACGGAGGTGCCATGGAAAACTGTTCCATCTTGCAGAGCCAGTACAGCCGGCGTACTCAAATGCAGACCTCGGTGCGAAAGTCGACTGGAAACTCAAAGCCAGACCCCCGGTGATCAGCGTCTATCGTTGGCGCGTCAGAAGAGACGCGAGTCGTAGATGTACAAAAGCGGAAGGACAGTGCCTCCCGCTTTTGACTTCGCTGACCGCTCAGCGATCCGGCGTAGTTTACTGAACGCGGACACGCTGCGCCAGACCACACGGGCGCTTTTTTCGCATTCAGCTCGTGTTTTCGCCAAACAGCACGTCATGCATGTCGTACAGCCCTGGCTGCCGGTCTGATATCCAGCGAGCAGCGCGAAGCGCCCCTTCGGCAAACACCGTGCGAGTCGTAACGCTGTGGGCCAGGGTCAGGCGTTCGGTAGGGGACGAAAATATGACTTCGTGGTCTCCGGGTACTTCGCCGCGGCGTTCCGACTGGTAGTGGACGGAGTCTGCCCCCTCCTGGTTACGCGCGCTGGCGACGGATTCGCCGAGCTTCAACGCCGTTCCGGACGGTGCATCCTTCTTGTGGACGTGGTGGGTCTCGTGGATCTCGATCGCGAACTCATCGCCCAGCGACCGGGCAGCCCGGCCAATGAGTTCCTGCAGAACGGCGATGCCCTGGCTCATGTTGCGATCGTAAACCACCGGTACAGCCTGTGCCGCAACGTCCAGCGCCGCGAGTTGGGCATCGCCCAGTCCGCTGACGCCGCACACGAGTGGCTTGCCGTATCGTGATACGGCAGCGGCGACCCGCTCCGTGGCTTCGAACAGGCTGAAATCGATCACAACGTCGGCAGCCTCGACAACATGGTCGAGGTCACTCGAAATAATCGCCCCGGAAGGCGTTGCCATGTCTGCGGCGGCTTCCGGGTCACGCACCCACACGCTGCTGATCTCGAGGTCAGCGAATTCATTGACAGCATTGATTATGGCGAGCCCCATGCGGCCCGCGCCTGCAATGCCGAGCCTGGTCGGGTTAGTGGCCAATGCGCTCGAAGAACCGCTTCACGGTATCGAACCAGGTATCGGCGCGCGGCGAGTGCTTGTCTCCGCCCTTTTGCACCTTTGTATCGAACTTGCTCAGCAGTTCTTTCTGTTCGTTCGTCAGATTCACGGGTGTCTCGACCGCGACCTTGGCAAACAGGTCGCCCTTTCGAGGATCCCGTACCATTGTCACGCCCTTGCCGCGAAGCCGAAATACATTGCCCGACTGCGTCCCGGCCGGCACTTTCAAAGACACGTTGCCATCGAGCGTGGGCAATTCGACGTCACCGCCCAGGGCGGCAGTCGCATAACTGATAGGCACTTCGCAGGACAAATCGGCACCGTCGCGCACAAATATCTTGTGTGGCTCGAGGCGAATCTCGACATACAGGTCACCAGGAGGTCCGCCGTTACGCCCGGCCTCGCCTTCTCCCGAGAGCCTGATACGGTCACCGTCGTCGACGCCTGCAGGGACCTTGACCGACAGCGTGCGGGTCTTGCGCACGCGACCGCGGCCGTGACAGGTTTCGCAGGGATCCGAAATCATGGTGCCAGCGCCTTTGCAGGCCGGGCAGGTTTGCTGGATCGAGAAGAAGCCCTGCTGCATGCGGACCTGGCCGGCGCCGCCACAAGTCGAACACTGCACGGGTGTCGTGCCTTTCTTTGCACCGCTCCCGTCGCAGACCTCGCAGGTGACCTGTGACGGCACGTCGATGGTTACGGTATCGCCGCGGACAGCCCGTTCGAGATCGAGCCGGAGTTCATAGCCAAGGTCCGCGCCGCGAAACACCTGCCTACCGCCGCGCCGCCCTCCGCCACCGAAGATATCGCCGAATACATCGCCGAATATGTCGCTGAATCCCTCGGCGCTGAACCCGCCGGGCCCGCCCATGCCGGCGCCACGAAGGCCGTCGTGTCCGAAGCGGTCATACGCGGCTCGCTTGTCGCTGTCGCGCAGTACCTCGTAGGCCTCCTTGGCCTCCTTGAACTTGCTTTCCGATTCCGTTTCGCCCTTGTTGCGATCCGGGTGATGCTTCATGGCGAGGCGACGATACGCCTTCTTGATCTCGTCGGCCGAAGCCGATTTCGAGACTCCCAGCACCTCGTAATAGTCGCGTTTTGCCATGCTTGCTCAAGAGCGGGCGCCCGCCAGGGGCGCCCTTTTCAGTGTCCAGTACCCGGGCTCTGCCTTCAGGCCGACTTGGACTGATCGTCCTTGTCGACTTCCTCGAACTCGGCGTCGACGACATCGTCCCCGGATTCGGCCTGCTCAGTATCGCCAGACGGTTCTGCCTGCTGTTCCGCGTACAGCTTCTGAGCCAGCGTGCCGGACGCTTCGGCCAGCGCGGCGGTCTTCGTCTCGATGGCTTCCTTGTCGTCCTTGTCCAGTACGACCTTGAGGTCCGAGACAGCGTTCTCGATGTTCATACGCTCTTCGCTTGTCGCCTTTTCGCCCAAGTCCTTGAGCGTCTTCTCGGCCGCGTGGATCAGACCGTCGGCCTGGTTGCGCACGTCGACGAGTTCGCGGAACTTGCGATCCTCTTCGGCGTGGCTCTCGGCATCCCTGACCATCGTGTCGATCTCGTCGTCGGAAAGACCACTGGACGCCTTGATGACGATGTTCTGGCTCTTGCCCGTCGCCTTGTCCTTTGCCGATACGTTGAGGATGCCGTTCGCGTCGATATCGAAGGTAACCTCGACCTGCGGCAGTCCGCGCGGCGCGGGCGGGATGTCCGTGAGATCGAATCGTCCCAGCGACTTGTTGTCGACGGCACGCTCCCGCTCACCCTGCAGCACGTGAATAGTCACGGCCGTCTGGTTGTCGTCCGCGGTCGAAAATACCTGCTCCGCGTTCGCCGGGATTGTCGTGTTCTTCTCGATCAGCTTGGTCATGACACCGCCGAGGGTCTCGATGCCCAGCGACAGCGGCGTAACGTCGAGCAGCAGAACGTCCTTGACGTCGCCTGCCAGCACGCCACCCTGGATCGCCGCGCCCAGCGCCACCGCCTCGTCCGGATTCACATCCCGGCGTGGCTCCTTGCCGAAGAAGTTTTGCACCACTTCCTGCACCTTCGGCATGCGGATCTGCCCACCGACCAGGATAACGTCGTCGATCTCGTTCACTTTGAGCCCGGCATCCTGCAGTGCGACCTTGCAGGGACCCATGGTGCGCTCTATCAACTCGTCGACAAGCGACTCGAGCTTTGCACGCGTCAGCTTGATGTTGAGGTGCTTGGGTCCGCTGGCATCCGCGGTGATGTAGGGCAGGTTGACCTCGGTCTGTTGCTGCGAACTCAATTCGATCTTTGCCTTCTCGGCAGCTTCCTTGAGACGCTGCATGGCCAGCGGGTCCTTGCTGATGTCGACGCCGCTCTCACGCTCGAACTCGCTGGTGAGGTATTCGATGATACGCAGGTCGAAGTCCTCGCCGCCGAGGAACGTGTCGCCGTTGGTGGAGAGCACTTCGAACTGGTGCTCGCCGTCGACTTCCGCGATTTCGATGATCGACACGTCGAAGGTGCCGCCACCCAGGTCGAACACCGCGATCTTCTTGTCGCCGCGCTTCTTGTCCATGCCGTACGCCAGCGCTGCCGCAGTCGGCTCGTTGATGATGCGCTTGACGTCGAGGCCGGCGATCTTGCCGGCGTCCTTGGTCGCCTGGCGCTGCGAGTCGTTGAAATAGGCGGGCACTGTCACGACGGCCTCGGTCACGGGCTCGCCGAGATAATCCTCTGCCGTCTTCTTCATCTTCATGAGCACGCGCGCCGAAATCTCGGGCGGTGCCATCTTCTTGCCTGCAGCCTCGACCCAGGCGTCGCCGTTGTCGGCCTTCACGATCGCATACGGCACCATATGGATGTCCCGCTGCACGACGTCGTCCTCGAAACGCCGGCCGATGAGGCGCTTGACCGCAAACAAGGTATTGCCGGGGTTGGTGACGGCCTGGCGTTTCGCCGACTGCCCGACAAGCACCTGGTCGTCCGTGCTGAATGCGACGATCGACGGGGTCGTGCGATCGCCCTCGCTGTTCTCGATGACCTTGGGGACGCCGCCCTCCATGACCGCCACGCAGGAGTTCGTGGTACCCAGGTCGATACCGATTACTTTACCCATGCTCAATTACTCCAATAATTCTGATGTTTTCCAAAACTGGTTGTGAATTGGGGGCAAGCCCTTGTGTTTCAAGCGCTCGCGGCGTTGCCGTAGTTCAGGACCCGTCCCCGCCCTGCGGCGGCTCCGCGGCGACGATAACGCGCGCCGGCCGCAACAGGCGGCCGTTCAGCGCATACCCCTTCTGAATGACCTGCGCAACGGATCCCGGCTCCACTTTCCCTGACGGCATCATGCTCATGGCCTCGTGCATCTCGGGGTCGAACGGCTCGCCCTCGGGATCGACTTCCGAAACCCCGAACCGCTCCAGCGTCGTCTTGAAGAGCTTGCAGGTCGCCTCGCTGCCCTCGCGCAGCGTCTCGGCGTCCGCCTTGTCAGCAGCGGCGAGGCCCATTTCGAGGCTGTCCACTACAGCGAGCAACTCGCGGCTGAAATTCTCGAGCGCAAACTTGTGAGCGTTTTCGACATCCCGCGTAGCGCGCTTGCGGACATTCTCGGCTTCTGCGGCAGCGCGCAGGTAGCGATTCCAGTTCTCATCGGCCTTCGCCTGTGCCTCCGCCAAAGCCACCTCGGGACTCGCTTCTGCAACCGCCTCGCTGCTTTCTTCCGCAGCCGCTTCGGGCTTCGGCTCTCCGCCGGATTCCGGCGCCGTTTCCCCGTTTTCGACGTCAGGTCGCTTGGGCTCCGCGCTCATGCATACAACTCCACATATCTCTCGGCCACACGAATCCGCCGGCCGGTTACAAGGAAGATGCGAGTGTGGGGGCCACGCCCCAAAAATCAAGCGTATCCGCCGATTTTTTAGTGAATAGCCTGCTCAGCCGCGCTGGCCGAGCGCCGAGGCCAGCAGGCGGGCCGTTATGTCCACGATAGGCACGACCCTGTCGTAAGCCATGCGCTTAGGGCCGATGACGCCCAGGACCCCGATCGTATCGTCGCCAATGCGATAAGGGGCCGTAACCACGCTGCAATCGTCCAGGATACGGAAACCGGACTCCTCGCCGATGAACACGCGTACCCCCTGCGCGTCGATACTGCGGTCCATGAGATCGAGTATCAGGCGTTTCCTGGAAAACGCTTCGAACAGCCGCCGCAGGGTTTCGATATCCGAGAGTTCCGCGAAATCCATCAGCTTGGTTTCGCCCGTCAGTACGAATTCACCGCCAGGCTCGGTCGCCCCCGCAAACGCCGAATGGGCAACCGCAATGATGTCCTGCATCGCCTGGTTCATTGAATCCCTTAGCTCGTCCAGGTCCGAGACGATCTGCTCACGTACCTGCAGCATGTCCATGCCGGCGTACTTTTCATTAATGAAATTCGCTGCCTGGATGAGTTCCGACTCGGAAAAGTCCCGGTCGAGATGCAGGATCCGGTTCTGCACTTCGCGATCGTTGAACACGAGTATGACCAGCACCCGATGGTCCGACAGCGGCAGGAACTCGATTTGCCGCAAAATCGCCTGCTGGCCCCTCGGCACCGTGACGACACCAGCAAGACTCGTGATATCCGAGAGCATGTTCGAGACGGAACTGATCAGCGAATCGGGATCGTCGACGTTCTTCTGCAGGTGAGACTGCAGCCGGCGCAGCTCAGTGCCCCGGGGCTGCCGATAGCGGACGAGCGTATCGACAAACAGGCGGTACCCCTTGGCCGTCGGCACGCGGCCCGCAGAGGTGTGAGGCGCTGCGACAAGACCCATCTCCTCGAGGTCCGCCATAACGTTGCGGATGGTCGCCGGGCTAAGGTCGAGACCGGAATCCCGGGACAGCGTCCGCGAGCCCACTGGCTCACCCTCACGTATATAGCGCTGAATGAGCACTCGCAAGAGGTGGCTCGCGCGTTCGTTAGGTAAGGAACTGACTGCTTCTGTCGACATTTACAGGAAACGGGAACAGCGGAAAATAACCGCTGTGTTACGGTAGCGAAACAAGCTAGCAACGGCTTGGCGACCGGTCAAGGGTCTGTAACAATCGCCTTACAGGCGCTCCGGCACGAACTATCGAAAGCGAACGCAACATGGCATCTATGTTCAAGAAGATAGCGATCATGGGTCGCCACGAAGACCCGCGCGTATCCGAGCCGATGACCGTGCTCGCGGACTACCTGGCTCAGGCGGGCATCGAGGTTCTGGCGGCCGAAGATATGTCGCTTGCGATAGCGGCGACGCGCATTCCCGAGTCGGAACTTGCTGATGCCGCCGACCTGATCATTGCTATCGGCGGAGACGGGGCAATGCTCTATGCCGGGCAGCTGGCGCGACGCGGGGACCTGCCCTTGCTCGGCATCAACCGCGGCCGCCTCGGCTTTCTCGCCGACGTGACGCCGGAAGAGATGCTGGACAGCGTCGGGCACGTGCTGGCCGGCGAATTCACCACGGACAAGCGCCTGGTGCTGGAGGCGCGACTCGAGCGTCCGGACGAACCGGACACGACCGCACTCGCCCTGAATGATGTCGTCCTGCAGCGACGCGAAACCGGCCGCATGCTCGACTTCGTTACCCGTGTCTCGGGCCGTTTCGTTAACACGCATGCCGGGGATGGCCTCGTAATTGCGACTCCGACGGGTTCGACCGCGTATTCGCTCAGCTGCGGCGGCCCCATTATCGAGCCACGCCTGGACGCGGTCGTCGTCGTACCGGTCGCGCCCCACACCCTCTCGGACCGGCCGATCGTTATCCCCGCCGACCTCGGCATCGAGCTTCGCCTCCTCGAACGCGAAAACACGAGAGCCGAGATCATGGCGGACGGTCACTCGATGGGCGAGATTCGACCGCAGGACAGGTTGCTGGTCGCCGCGTCGGAGACGCGCCTGACCCTGCTGCACCCGCCGGGATATGATTTCTTCGGCATCCTGCGCTCGAAACTCCACTGGGGCCACGATTCGCGAAAACGTGACTTGCCGCCGGAGGACGCATAACGGTGCTCGTGAATTTGCAGGTAAGGGACTTTGCGATCGTCGACCGGATCGCGGTCGAGTTCGAGCCGGGAATGACCGTCCTGACCGGCGAAACCGGCGCCGGCAAATCGATCCTCGTCGACGCGCTCGGACTGGTCCTTGGCGAGCGTGGCGGCAGCAAACTGGTTCGCAGCGGTGCCAAGCGTGCCGAATTCAGCGCCGAATTCGACCTATCCGGCCTGCCGCGTACCCGCGCCTGGCTCGAGGAGCAGGCGCTCGACGAGGACGACCAATGCCTGTTGCGGCGCGTCGTCAACTCCGACGGCCGGTCTCGCGCGTTCATCAACGGCAACGCCGTACCCGTGCAACAGCTCAAGACCCTGGGCGAGATGCTCATCGACATCCACGGCCAGCACTTCCACCAGTCGCTCGGGCGCCGCGCCATCCAGCGCGACCTGCTGGATCATTACGGCGGGCTACAGGCGCTGCGCGAGCAGACCGCAGACGCATTTACGCAATGGCGGTCACTGCTCGAGCGGCTCGAAGCGCTGCAAAGTGCAGATGCAGACCGGGCATCGCGGGTCGACCTGCTGACCTTTCAGCTGCAGGAAATCGAATCACTCGACGCGCAGCCCGGAGAATACTCTGAGCTGCAGGCGGAGGCCCAACGACTGGCGAATAGTGGCCGGCTCGCCGAAGGCGTCGCGGCCGCCCTGGATAGCCTGTCCGACAACGACACGGGTAACGCCGCCAGCATGCTTGCGTCGGCAGAGCGGGCACTGCAGAGCCTGGTCGAGTTCGACGAAGAGCTGTCGCCGGTGGTGGAACTGCTGGACACTGCCGGGATACAGGTTGCCGAGGCAAGCGACTCGCTGCGGCGATACGGGGATTCGATCGACATGGATCCGGGACGGCAGGACCTTGTCGAACAGCGGCTCGATTCCATGCAGTCCATCGCGCGCAAACACCGGGTCGAACCGGGGGACCTCCCGGACCTGCGCACGCGTTTGAGCGCGGAGCTCGACGAACTGACGCATGCTGAAGAACGCGGTCGGGAACTCGAGCAGGAGGCGCAAGACGCGGAAGATGCGTTCCGCGATTTAGCCGGCGAACTTTCGCGGCTGCGGAAGATTTCCGCGCGGAAATTCGCAAGCGCGGTAAGCGATGCGATGGCCGGCCTGGGTATGCCCGGCGGCAAATTCGAAATCGCCCTCGAGCCGCTTGCCGCGGGTACGGAACGGGCCAGCGGCCTGGACGACATCGAATTCCTGATCAGCGCCAACCCCGGACAGCCGGCGATGCCGCTGTCCAAAGTCGCCTCCGGCGGTGAATTGTCGCGCATGAGCCTGTCGATACAGGTCATCGCGAGCGACGGCAGTACGATTCCAACGATGGTCTTCGACGAAGTCGACAGCGGCGTCGGCGGCGGCGTCGCCGAGATGGTGGGGCGTCGCCTGGCCGAGGTCGCCCGGGACCGGCAGGTCCTCTGCGTAACGCACCTACCGCAGGTCGCCAGCCTCGCTAACCACCACATCCGGATAAGCAAGGTGACCGACGGCAAGGCAACACGCACAGGCGCACATGTGCTTGACCAGGAGGAACGCGTTGACGAGCTCGCGCGCATGCTCGGAGGCGTGCAGATCACGGCAAAAACCCGCGAACACGCGGCCGAGATGCTTGCAGGCGCGCCCCAGAAGCGCGCCTGAACAGGCCGCCTAGTCCTCGCCCGATCCGGTGTCGCGCTTGACGTAAAGCACGAGGCTGTGGTCCAGCAGCTCGAAACCGTACTTTTCGGCAACCTCGTGTTGCAGGCGCTCGATTTCGTCGCTGAAGAACTCGATCACCTCGCCCGTTTCGACACAGACCATGTGGTCGTGGTGCTCGCCGTCATCGAGTTCGAAGACCGAGTGCCCGCCCTCGAAATTGTGACGCGTGACGAGGCCGGCTGCCTCGAACTGCGTAAGCACACGATAGACCGTCGCGAGGCCGATTTCCTCGCCCGAATCCAGCAGATCCTTGTAGATATCCTCGGCGCTGAGGTGGCGGTTAGAGGCGTTCTCGAGGATCTCCAGGATCTTGAGGCGCGGCAGCGTGATCTTGAGCCCGGCCTTGCGTAATTCGTGACGTTGCTCCATTAACGGTATCCCCGGCAGCACGATGGACGAGCGCCTATCGCGGCGTTTGGCAAGAAGGTATGATGCGCGCCTATTATGACGCAGATAGCAGCGTGGCTCTACAGCCACGCCCGCCTGCAAACGCCACACCAGGTATCCGGTTAGTCGTCAATGCATTTTTCGTTTCGTAATTCGGTAGCCCTCGCCATGGCGATGGGAGTATTGCTGGCTTCGTCTGGCTGTGTATACCGCGCCAACATTTCGCAGGGAAATATCGTCGAGGAAGAAGACCTCGACCAGGTCGAAGTTGGCATGACCCGTAACCAGGTCAGATTCCTGCTCGGGACGCCGATGGTCGACGATGCGTTTCGCCGCAACCGCTGGGACTACGTCTACTACATCAAGATCGGCCGCAATGATGCCACCGCCAAGCGCTGGGTGACGATCCTGTTCGAAGCCGATGCGGTGAGTGAGATTCAGCGCAACCGGGAGCTCGCCGAGAGCCTCTGACCCCTACCGGGTTTCCGCCAACGCACGTTGACGGCGCGCTTCGCGAGGATCGATCTCGAGCGGCCGGTAAAGCTCGACCCGGTCGCCCTCCCTGACCCTGCTATGCCGCGCTACAAGCTTGCCCCAGATTCCTACCGGCATCTCTTCGACGACCAGCTCCGGAAAGCGCGAGCCGATGCCCGAGGCGACGATCGCATCCGCCACGGTGGCTCCCTCTTCGACTTTCAGCGCCACGAGGACCTGCTGCTCCGACGTCGCCATGACCACTTCCAGGGACAGGCCTTCAGCCATTTGAGGGTACCCCTGCGCCGTAAATGTCCTCGGCGCGCCGCACGAAGGCATCCACCAGTGAATTGCATATATCCTCGAAGTAGCGGCCGAGCAGGCGATTGGTGGCGCGGCTCTTGACCTCGAATTCGACATCCAGCGAGACCTTGCAGCCCAGATGATCGAGCGCCTTGAAATGCCAGCCACCGCTCAAATGACTGAACGGGCCGTCGACGAGTTCCATGTCAATCGCTTCAAATTCACGCATCCGGTTGCGCGTCCTGAAGCCGCGACGCAGTCCGGCAAGATGCATTTCGACGGAGCCTTCCAGCACATCGCCGTCACGCCAATGCAGCACGGCCGCGCCGCACCAGGGCAGGAATTCCGGGTAGGATTCGACGTCCTCGACGAGAACGTACATCTGCTCGGCCGAGTACGGCACGAGCGCACTGCGGCTTACCTTGCGCACGACGTCAGCCGCCGCAGTTGTCGCGGCGGCTCATGACAGCTCGGGTAGCATGCCGATGGCCTTGAGAAATACGAACAGGATCCCTACCGGCACCAGGAAACGGGCCAGCACTCGCCAGAGCTTGTAGAGAAGACCGGCACCGCCGAGTTCTTCCGCGGTCGAATTCCTGCACATTACCCAGCCTGCAAAGACCGCGATGAACAAACCACCCAACGGCAGCATGACGTTGTTCGTGAGGTGGTCGAGATTGAGGAATACAGTGCCCTTGTAGACGCTAACGTCTTTCAAAACGTTGAACGAAAAAACGGTCCCGAAGCCCAGCAGCCAGATCAGGCCGCCGACGATGACGGCGGCCTGCGAGCGCGTCCGGTTGAAGCGCTCGACGAGCCACGCGACGGCCGGTTCCATCAGGCCAATCGCGGACGTCCACGCCGCAAACGACAGGAGAACGAAGAACAGCGTCGAGAAAAATGCACCGCCGGGCATCTGGCCGAGGGCGAGCGGCAGCGTTTGGAAGACGAGACCCGGTCCGTCGGCAGGATCGAGCCCGTTTGCAAAGACCAGCGGGAAGATAACGAGACCGGCGAGAATCGCGATAAGTGTATCGGCGATCACAACCGCGCCGGAGGCACCTATGATGGAGGTTTCCTCGGGCAGGTACGCGCCGTACGCCATGATGGCGCCCATGCCGATCGACAAGGTGAAGAACGCCTGGCCCATCGCGGCCAGTACGCTGTCCCAGGTCAATTTGCTGAAGTCCGGCGTGAACATGAACGCTAGACCTTCACCGAAATGGCCCGATGTAAACGAATACCCCAGCAGCACGAGCATGAGCAACAGCAAGGCGGGAACCATGAAACGTACGGCCTGCTCGAGCCCCCGCTCGACACCGCGCATAACGACAAAGATCGTCAGGCCCATGAACAAGGTGTGGCACAAGGCGACGAGGCGCCAATCGCCCACGAAACTATCGAAGTGCCTGCCGACAACCTCGGGGGCCGCCCCGGTGAACGCGCCCGTCGCACTTTTTACGATGTAGGCGAGCGTCCATCCGGCAATGACGCTGTAAAAGGAGAGAATCAGGATCCCGGCCAGCACGCCCATGCCGCCGACCCACTGCCAGTGCTTCGAACTGCCCTCTTCCTCACCGAGCAACGCCATCGTTGCCACCGGATTGCGGCGCCCGCGCCGCCCGATCAGGATCTCGGACATCATCACCGGCATACCCACCAGCACGACGCACAGCAGGTAAACGAAGACGAACGCGCCGCCGCCGTTCTGGCCCGCGACGTATGGGAATTTCCACACGTTACCGAGACCGACGGCCGAGCCGGTCACTGCGAGAACAAAGGCCATCCGCGATGACCAGTGCCCATGAAGTGATTTACGCTTGCCGGGTTCGGCAGCCTGCCTGCTCAGCATTCTCGCTCTCTCGGGGCGAAGGAATGCGCGATTCTCATACAATTCCGGAAAGGTGACAACACGGCCCTTTGCTTCTTCGAGTCGCATGCGACGCTATGCGCGCCCCGGAATTCCGTATAATCGCGCCCCCTGCCACTTTCCGGCAGGAGCGGAGCCATGAGCAAGAAGAAGCCGGACAACAGCAACGTCATCGCCGCCAACCGCAGGGCCAGGCACGACTATTTCATCGAGGATCGCATCGAGGCGGGCCTGTCGCTGCAGGGCTGGGAGGTAAAGAGCCTGCGGGAAGGCCGCGCGCAGCTCACCGAGAGCTACGTGACGATCATGAATGGCGAGGCATACCTCGTCGGTGCACATTTCTCACCGCTTCTGTCCGCATCGACTCACGTGCATGCAGACCCGACGCGAAGCCGCAAATTGCTCATGCACCGTGGCGAACTCGATCGACTGATCGGCGCCGTGGAACGCAAGGGCTACGCCCTGGTGCCGCTGGATCTGCACTGGCGCAAGGGCCGCGTGAAACTGGAGGTCGGTCTGGCGCGCGGCAAGAAGCAACATGACAAGCGTGCCGCGAACAAAGATCGCGACTGGGCGAGACAAAAAGAACGAATTCTTAAACATTAAATCGAAAATCAATAGTTTATTAGCATTAGTTAAAGTATTTTATTGTCTTATACCCGACCGAAAATGTGGATGAATACGTTGTAATACGGCGGTTTGCCCATACACTATGGGGTCACGGGGGTGACCTGGTTTCGACGCGGGTCGCGAAACTCCGAGTGCATGCCGAGGGACAGACCACCTCGTAAATCCAACTGTAAAACTCATAGTTGCCAACGACGACAACTACGCTTTAGCTGCTTAAAAACCAGTTTGAAGCCTTCTGCCCGGATCGTGCCTATGCGTCCGGATCACAGGAGTCACCGACATAGGACCGCGGTGCGGGCATGTTCAGGGCTCAATCCGTTAAATCCTTACTGAACTGGCTGTGAGTTTTCCCTGCCCGTCGGGTAGCCCACAGTGAGATTAAAGACGGAATAAGCATGTAGAGCTCGTAGCGTAGGGCTTGCGGACGTGGGTTCGATTCCCACCACCTCCACCAACATCAGAAAAACCGCCGCAAGGCGGTTTTTTTTGTTGGTGGGCAGTGGCTGGGAAGAGAAGCCACGTAGTGGGTTCACAAAACGCGGCGCAGCCCGTTTTGGACGCCCGTTTTCTTGTGACCGTCAGTCGTACGGCCGCAGCCGCGAGAGGCTGTGGATGAAGACCACACGATCCTCGATGGAAACGATGCCCTCGTCGACGAGGTTGCGCAGCAACCGGGACAGGGTCTCCGGCTTGATCGACAACCGCGAGGCGATGACGTGACGCGGTAACTCGAGCCTCGCCGTTGCCTGGTCGCCATCTCGCGAATCGACAATGTGATCCGTGATGTAGCTTGCAAGCCTGTGGCCGGCATTCTGGATCGAGAGATTTTCTATCTCGCGAACAAGCGCGTGCAGATGTCGAGAGAGATCGGCCAGTAGCCGCATGCAGGCATCACCATTCGCATGAAGCAATTCGAGGTAGGCCCGGTTGGGGATTTCGCAGAGTTGTGAAGCCTGCAGCGCTTCAGCCGTAACCGGGAACTTGATATCCCGCATGAATGTCACGGCCTCGCCGAAGGTCCTCCCGGGATTGACGACCTCCAGGGTCTTTTTGTCCCCGGTCGCGGAAATCAGGCTGAGTTCGATCAATCCGGTGTCAACGTAATAGAACCGGTCGGCCGGATCTCCACGGTGAAACAGCACCTGTCCCGGGTCCAGGTCCTTGACCGACATGGCGCTCGCCAGCCGCTCAAAATCGTCTTCATCAAGACCCGCAAACAGGTAATGACTGCGAACGGATTCATAGAGGGCCGAACTCTTGTCCATGGGAAGCGAGTCTAGCACCACGCGGCTTTGCATCATTGCACCGGTCTCCGCCAATCGATCAGGGCGCCAAGGTAACGGACAGTGCAGTACACGAAGTACGGGTGTCCTTGACCTGGATCAAGGCGGAGTCGCACCCCCAGGCCTACCTTTGGTTTTGTTTCCCGACACACGCGCCGGGAATTGACCAAACCTCTGACAACGGGCTGATCATGATGCAAAGCCGGGAACTGCAAAGGTCGCGATGGCGAGAAGTTCTGGTGCTCGCCACCTCACTGGCGTTTGCTGCCAGCGCAGCGACAGCCGACGAAACCCGCGATACCGAAACCGATACGACACCGCCGTCACTCATTGATGAGATCGTCGTCGTCGCCAACAAGCACGAGCGCCCGCGCAGTGATATCGCGGCCAACGTGAGCGTCTTCGCCGACGAGGACATTCGCTTCGAACTCGGCAGTTCCATGGCCGACGTATTCCGCTACGCGCCGGGTATCGACTACGAGTCCGACGGCTCGCGGTTCGGATCCGAGAGCATCAACATTCGCGGAATAAGCGGGAATCGCGTCGCCATTCTCATGGACGGTGTACCGCTCAGCGACCAATTCGACGTCGGCAATTTTTCCAATGCGACTCGCGACCTGGTCAATGCAGGCTTCGTCGAGCAGATCGAGGTTCTGCACGGCCCGGCATCGGCACTCTACGGCAGCTCCGCAATCGGCGGCGTGGTCGCGATGAGAACGATCGACCCCCGGCGCCTGGTCCGCACGGGACGCCAGGGCGGCAGACTGATTTCCAGCTGGCGCGAAGATAACGCGAGCCTGAATGCAACGGCGATGCACGCCGTCGCCTCCGATTCGCTGGCCGTTCTTGCCGGCCTGTCATCGAGCGACGGCCGCGAGTCAGACACAAGTGCCATTGATACCAACCTCGACCGACGGAATTTCGAAAGCCGCTCGGCGCTGGTCAAGCTCGCTGCCGATGACGCCAGGGGCAATACCTGGCGGGCGGCGGTGTATCACCGGGAAAGTGATGTACGTTCGGATTCGCTGTCGATACTGGGCAGCGGCCGCTTCCGCAGCACTACCGCATTGCGCGGCGATGACAATTACGAGAGCGACATCGCCACCCTCGAGTTCGGGTTCAATAGCGGCGGCCACCTGGCTGACGACGGGGTCCTGAGAGCCTGGTACCAGGCGTCCGATATTGCGCAGCAGACATACGACGAGCGCGCACTCGCAACCCGGCCCGTTGCCATCGACCGGTATTTTTCCTTCGAGCAGGAGGCGACGGGGTTCGAGGCTAACCTGCAAAAGCGCCTGATCGCTGGCCGTTTTACCCACCGCGTCAGTTACGGCCTCGAGATCAAGCGCCGCGAAACCGAAGAGTATCGGGACGGCCTGGAAACCGGCCTGGCTGACGGGCAACAGAGCAACGTATTGCTCGGCGAAGTATTCCCACTGCGGGACTTCCCCAACAGCACGACCACCGAATGGGGCGCGTTTATCGAAGACGCGGTGACCATCGGCCGCTGGTCGATCACTGCAGCGCTTCGGGCTGATCATTACGAAATGCGTCCGAGTATCGACCCGATGTACGCAGCGGACTATCCGTTTGCCGAACCGGTGTCGATTTCGGAGTCGGAACTGTCACCCAAATTAGGGCTCATCTATCACGTCACGCCGTCATCAGAAATTTACCTGCAATATTCGCGCGGCTTTCGGGCACCCCCTTATGAGGACGCAAATATCAGTCTCGAACTACCGCTGTTCAACATTCGCGCGGTGCCCAATCCGGACCTCCGGTCGGAACGATCGGATGGCTTCGATCTCGGTGCGCGCTGGCGCGGAACGGGCGGCACAGCCCACCTATCCATCTTTCGCACGGAGTACACGGACTTTATCGAGTCGAAGGTGCGCCTCGGCATCGACCCGGCCAGCGGCCGGATACTGTTCCAGTCACAAAATATTGCCAGTGCCGTGATCGAGGGCATCGAGGCCGGCGCGACCCTCGACATGCCAATGATTGCCGAGGGCCTGACCCTGCATGGTGGTCTGTTTGTCGCTCAAAGCGAAAACCTGGATAACGGCCAGCCCCTGAATTCCGTCGGACCACCCCAGGCAGTGGCAAGCATCGACTGGCAATCCCCGGGAGGCCGTTTGCGAACATCCCTGCGCGGTACCTTCACCGATGACTGGAGCGCGCGCGACGAGACCGGCGGCGAACTATTCGAGGCGCCAGGCCATGCAATTTTCGACGTCTATGTCGCCTGGAGAATCGGCCGTGCGCTGACGGCCAGGGCCGGCGCAATGAATCTTACCGACAAGACCTACTGGGCGTGGACCGACGTGCGCGGCCTCGCGCCCGACAACCCCGTTATCCCTTACCTCTCCCGTCCCGGCCGCAGCTTCAGCGTCGGTATCGATATGACGTGGTAGCGGATTGATTGCACAACACATCGAGGAGTTCGAAGACAATGAGATATGCAACGCAAGCAAGGCGCCTGATCGCCGCGTTGACCGGATCACTGCTCATCGTGGCCTGTTCGCAGGCTGACGATCAGACCGAAAACGCAAAGGTTCATGCCGCGGAGGCGGCAGCCGGTTCGGTCGAAGAACTTATGGCGGCCGGTAAGGGCATCTACGAGGCCAACTGCGGTGCCTGCCACCAACCCAACGGCAAGGGTCTTCCCGGGGCGTTTCCACCGCTCGCCGGCTCGGATTACCTGCAAGGCAAGCGCGAAGACGTCCTCGCCGTAGCGCTATTCGGACTGTCCGGGCCGATAACCGTAAACGATCAGGAATACAATGCCGTAATGCCGAGCATGGGGTATCTCGGTGACGAAGATCTCGCTGCGGCGCTGACCTACGTATTCAATTCCTGGGGTAACTCGCTCGCTGCCGTAACGCCTGCTGAAGTGACTGCGCTCCGGGCCAAGCTCGGACGGGAGGACCGTGCGGAGGGGCAACGGCACACCGGGGCTACCGAAGGAGAGCTGCGCTATCAGGGCACGCCATCCGCGATACCTGCGGACGAAACGCGCCAGCTCCAGAGCGCGGAAGGTCCGTCACTGACCGACGAACAGTACGCGGCCGCAACGCAGCTGTATTTCGAGCGCTGCGCGGGCTGCCACGGCGTACTCCGCAAGGGCGCGACCGGCAAAGCACTGACGCCCGACATCACGCGGGCGCGGGGCACCGAGTATCTCAAGGCACTCATAACCTACGGCTCGCCTGCCGGCATGCCGAATTGGGGCACCTCCGGCGAACTCAGCCCGGAGGAGGTCGAAACCATGGCGGAGTTCCTGCAGCAGGAACCGCCCTCGCCGCCCGAATTCGGGCTGGAGGACATGAAAGCGACCTGGAAAGTCCTGGTCTCGCCCGAAGATCGGCCTGAGAAACCTCAGCACGATCGAGATATCGACAACTTCTTCTCGGTTACGCTTCGCGACAGCGGCCAGGTCGCCATCATCGACGGCGATACCAAGGAAATCTTCAGTATCCTGCCGACCGGATACGCCGTGCACATCTCGCGGCTGTCGGCATCCGGCCGCTATGTCTACACGATCGGCCGCGACGCGAAAGTCGACATGATCGACCTCTGGATGAATCCGCCGCAGATCGTCGCCGAGTTGAAAGTGGGACTCGAGGCACGATCGGTCGAGACCTCCAAGTACAAGGGCTATGAGGACAAGTACGCGATTGCCGGTTCTTACTGGCCGCCCCAGTACGTGATCATGGATGGCGATACGCTGGAACCGATCAAGGTCGTATCGACCCGCGGCATGACGGTCGACACGCAGGAATATCACCCGGAACCGCGTGTCGCGGCAATCGTCGCCTCGCACGAGCATCCCGAGTTCATCGTCAACGTGAAAGAGACCGGGCATATTCTGCTGGTCAATTACAGCGATATCGACAACCTG